>ERZ1106978.197-NODE-197-length-48059-cov-14.277039_pt1 | contig 48059 bp, 34 predicted proteins | sample MGYA00403689_ERZ1106978 | MGnify/ENA primary metagenome ERZ1106978 (study PRJEB35170, sample SAMEA104062434) | human gut metagenome | biome: human gut; feature: human-associated habitat; material: faeces | place: Denmark | collected 2012-08-02 ...
GGAAGTATTTTTCGCCACTTTGGTGTCCAAAGCCCAAAGTAGCATAAATTCAAGCACATTGCTCAAGGCTTTGCAAGCATTGGCTTGGGGCGATGAGCAAGCGGCTTAAAAGCTGTAAACTGCTGTTACTTTGTTCAAATATGCATTTGCAAAGTACACTACTTGGATAGGATGGGATGTTGATGTATTTTCATTTACCTTGCCAGAAGAATTTATACAAGATATCTATGAACATATCGGCCTGACAAAAGTTGTTGTGAGCGTATATCCTAAATCTGTTGATATGTTTGTGAAACCGCCGCTATATCGTTGGTTTCCAGCATACCTCATCATTGCTACATCGGTTTCATTTTATAACTTAATACGAAAGAGTCGAGGCGATAAAGAAAGGAAGAGCTTGAAAAAGAAAGAGTCCATGCAACAATATATTCGTGGTGCGAGAATAGTAGATGAAAGGAAATTCGTACTCGATTCTCAGAGGCTGGTGAAAGATCCTATTGCATCTTTGCCAACAAAGTCTGGTAATCTATTAATTTCAGACTATCGGTGTAAAGGCCATATTTTCCTGCTGGGAAGTACAGGTACAGGTAAATCGGAGACACTTTCCAATTTGTTGGGAGGCATACTGGATAAGCATAAAGATGTCAAAGTAATCTATGCTGACCGCAAAGGAGAATTCTATAGCAAGTTTGGCAGGAAAGGCGATATCCTTTTCAATCCTTATGATGCTCGTACTGTTGGATGGAGCCTATTCAATGAAATACGGTTTGACAAGAATAATCCATATGATTCCATACCAGCTGATCTTACTATGATGGCTAAGATTCTATTCCCTACTGAGGGGAAGAACGAGACAATCTGGGATAATGCAGCGGCACGCATCTTTGAATCCGTGATGTGTTATTGCTTTTTGAATAACAAAACGACCATGCAAGAATTCTATAAGTTTAATCAGTTACTAGCTGCTGATATCGCTGCGGCATTGCAGACATTACCGCGTGGCTTATCGACGGGATATGGTGTGATACAAGATCCATCTAGTAAATCTGCCATGTCTGCGTTGATGACATATACGACCACAATGGAAGAGTTAAGCTGCTTGAATTCGATTGATGGTTCATGGTCGATAACAGATTGGATTAATGATAGGACGAATTCTGCTAATTTGTATTTGAGCAGCGCTGGTTCGAATGATACGGCTTTTCTTCGCCTAATCACTTTGCTGATAGATTTTGCAGGCCGTGAGGTTAAAGCGTTTGATGACGATGGTAGTCAGAATCTGCGCTTACTGTTTGTGTTTGATGAGTTGGCGGCACTTCCTAAACTTTCAACGCTTTCGTATCTGCTCTCTCAGGCACGGTCGAAAGGAGTAGGTTGCATCTTGGCGACGCAGTCTTTCGAACAGATTAAGGCCATTTACGGCGCAGAACGAGCACATGAGATTTTTGCCAATACCAAGACGAAGATGATCTTTTCGATGCCAGACCCTGCAGATAGTACATATTTGTCTCGTGCTATCGGGACGGCAGAGCACTTTCGGACAGAGAAGAGTCAGAGCCAGTCTACAGCAGGAGTCTGGGGAAAGGGCGATGATCGCCATGGCATGAATGAGAATCAGCGAATCGTTGAAGACAAGTTATTCCTGCAGAGTCAAATCACAAGCCAAAAGACAGGCCAAGCGATTGTGCAGTTCCCTGATTTTAATGGAGAAGTAGCACAGGTTCAATTCTTGAAGACGAATCGACATCCGGTACGTCAGCCTGCCTTCATAGAGCGCAATCAAGAGCTGATATCGGGTAAAGCCATCCCATTTGTTCTGGAGCATGAGATGAAGGCAGCAGCAACAGTAGAAGAAAAGAAAGAACTCTCGCAGGTATCAGCTGGTTCAGTGCCGGATGATGACTCGAGGGACAATGGTGATGAGATGGACGATGATGTGATCTATTGAGGGAGATGAGAGCATGCTGAGCGTAGCAACCGTTACGGAGCCGATGGGAAGGACTTATTATGCGAATGCATCGGAGAACTACTACACGCGGGATGCCAGTGCGCTAGACCGATGGCAAGGCAATCTGTGTAGAGAAGGGGGATTGCAGGAAGGGAGTACGATCCAGGCAGACCAGTTCCAGTTGATGCTGGCCAATTCAGGTTCGGAGAAGTGTTCAGCCTATGACTGCACCTTCTCTGCGCCTAAATCAGTCAGTATTCTTGCAGAGTTGGGAACGGAAGCACAGCACACGGAACTGCTGGCGGCACATCAGGCCGCAGTAGAAGCTACGTTGCATGAAATTGAAGACAAGGAAATCGGAGCAAGAATCACGCATAATGGCGTGACGGAGCATGTCCATACAGGACGGATGATTGCGGCTAAGTTTGAGCATGACATATCCAGAGAGATGGACCCGCAGATGCATACCCATTGCGTCATCATGAATCGCACGGAATATCAGGGGAAAAGTTATGCCGTCGATGGTAGTCCGCTCTACAAGATCCAGAAGGTATATGGCATGGAGTATCGGGCGCGTTTGGCAGCAGAGTTGCAGGCACGTGGTTATGCTATCCATGTGACAGATCATGAGCATGGCTTTTTCGAGCTCGATGGAATTGAACCGGAAACACTTCAGCATTTCTCGAAACGCAGGCAGCAGATTGAGCAAGCGATGCGCGAACAAGGTGTATCAGGTGCGAAAGCAGCTCAGCGGGCGACAATTAAGACACGCAAGGCCAAGGAGCACTCGAATATCCAAGAACTGCGTAAGGAATGGGGACAGGACTTGGTTCAGCTACAGGAGTTGCCGAGAGAACAGGGACAAGGCGTTGTCAGGCGGATAACGGAAGAGGAGCGCAAAGCCGTGTACGTGGATGCCGTCAAGTCTATGGAGTTACAGCAATTTGCATGGACGCCGATGGAGCTGGAAAGCAAGGTGATGGCACGTGGCGTTCCAGTTGGCATGACGCGAGAGGATGCACGACACTTGATTCAGCAAGATCCGCGCCTCTTGGAAGCCAATCTGAAAGGCAAGAATGCAGGTCTGATCTATTTGACGACACAGGCCAACTTGGACCGGGAGCAGAAAATATTCCAGGCGATGGAAGACGGGAAAGGACAGGCAAAAGCGATGGCGCGTGAACAGGTCCAGACCTCTCTCCGTAAAATATGCAGGGAGCATGGTTGGCATTTGCATCCGCAGCAGGTAGAGATGATACAACATATCGCGACATCGAATGATCGTTTTCTGGGGATTGTTGGCCTTGCAGGAACAGGGAAGAGCTTTGGCCTGAACGCTGCTCGAGAGGTGTTGGAACAGGCCGGTTACGAAGTGAGGGGAATGTCCGCAAGCGGTCAGGCAGCTCAGGAGCTTGCCTCTGATGCCGGTTTGGAGGGGCAGAATGCAGATGGGACTGCTAAGTGTGCAACCATTCATCGCCAGCTCAATCAGGCGGAAAAACTGGCAGGGAACGCGAAACAGGAAGACTATCTGATGAAAACGGAATGGGACCTCTCAAATCTGCCATCTTCAGATCGTCCGGTTGTCTGGTTCATGGATGAGGCTTCGCTGACGGACAATAATACGTTGTCATATGTCGTGGAAATGGTTGAGCGACGTGGTGATAAGCTGGTCATGATTGGTGATCCATCTCAGCTGCAGCCAGTTGGCTGCGGTGCGGCATTCACAGAGGCAATCCGTCAATCGCGTCTGTCATATGTTCAGCTGGATGAAATCCAGCGTCAGGAGAATGCAAAGTTGCTACAGGCCGTTCGGGAGGCAGTTCTTGGCAAGGTACAGAAATCATTGGAGCTTGTTGCAGAAGACACTGTAGTCATCAAATCGCATAAGAAGCGGATGCAGGCGATCACGAGAGATTATGTTGCGTTGCCTCCAGAAGAGCAGCGCCAGACGGTTGTCCTGACAGCCAACAATAAGGACCGCGTATTGCTGAATGAGCAGATTCGAGATGCTTTGATTGAGCAGAGAGAAATGCAACATGGCACGATATATCAAGTGGAAGCGCAGAAAGGTCAGCCGACTGTGGCCCGCGAGTTATCAATCGGAGACAAGATTGTGTTCCTGCAGAACGATATGCGGTTAGGAGTCATGAATGGTACGAAGGGGATCATTCAAGGCTTGGATGGAGAACGTATTACGGTGGACATCGGAAAAGAAAGGCCAATCTCTTTTGATATCTCGAAGTATCGATGGCTGGATCACGCTTATGCATTGACCACATACAAAGCGCAAGGGATGACAGTGACACGGGCGTTGATCCACATGGATTCAAAGGACAAGCTCTTAAACAGTCGCAATGGTTATTATGTCAACCTATCACGAGCACGTATGGAAGCTAAGCTTTATATCGATGACCGTCAGAAGGTAGAAGCACAAATTTCGGATTTTGCTCAGAAAATCACGTCGAAGGATCTCGTATGGAACTCAGAGACAGGTCGCTTCAAGAGTATCAAAAAGCGTAGCCGGATGGCAGAGCGCGCTGAGAAAGGGATATCGAAGGGGAGTCAGCCTGTTCGTTTTATGGCAAGAGGGGCAGAGGCAGCAGGAAAGCTCGTGCAAATGGTTCCTGTGATCGGCAAACCGATGAAGCTGGCACTAGAAGCACCTGCGCGTGCCATTATATCGTTAGGTAGAGAAACGAGCAGCCTGGCTCTGGAGATGTTGAAGAAGGCGCAGAGAGTGGCATATATGGAAGTCGATATCGGAGGTGTTCCTAGAAGGGAGAATGATCTTGGAGCGGAACATGCTGCTCGGCAGCAGGGGAAAGACAGGATGAGGGAAGATGAAACGGAGCTTGAGTAGTCGGGCACGCTGCTGCGCAGCCGGGCTTTCGTGAATGGAGCCAGCAAGCTGTCTCCACCCTTCGGGCTTCAATCCCTCGTGCATCGTGCGCATCGTGAAATAGCAGGCAGGATGAAGACCTGCTATTTCACGATGATGGTACGTCGCAGTCAGTCGCAAGCGCCTGGAAGTCCATACGATGTCGGTCAAAATGCCAGCCATGATCAGGGCTGGCATTTCGCCTTTCGGACGCCAGTGGGCAGGCGGCAGGCCCGCTGGCGCAATAAGGTTGCTTTTCTTCGAAAAGCATTTTTATTTTGTTTTTTTTCGCCGCCACAGTATATCACAGTCGCCCCCGAAGGCAAGGATAAAGTGCTTCGCACCACTGCGTGTCCTTGCCTTCGGGGGCTTTGTGTGATATCTGCGGCTCAAGAAAAAAAACAAAAAATTCCACACACGAGAAGAAAGGATGAGACATCATGACCAGAAACGCAATGGAAATGAGCAACAAAGAGCTTTTTGCTGAGGTGTTTGGCGTAAAGCCTGAGGGAATCCGGTTTGACAGTCTTACCGACTTGATGACTGCACCGAGGGCCGTGCAGGGGATTGGCGAGGCCAAGGCCGCTAAGGTCTATGCCGTTCGTGAAATCGCACGGCGCTTGATGCAGACGGCGAGCAACAAGGCAGAGTTCATTCACGGGCCGGAAGATGCGGCGAATATCATGTTGAAGCGGTTGCGCTATGAGATGCAGGAACAGTTCTTTGTCATTGTACTGAATACGAAAAATCGCGTTTTAGCAGTCAACCCTGTGACGATTGGCAGTTTATCCGCATCTATCGTGCATCCGAGGGAAGTCTTCCGCGAGGTCATGAAATATCCAGCAGCGTCGTTCATCGTGGCGCACAACCATCCATCAGGGAACCCGATGCCCAGCCGTGAAGATTTGAACGTCACACAGAGGCTCTTTAAAGCAGGGCAGATTTTGGACATCCCGCTTCTTGACCATATCATTGTCGGTTCAGATGGCGGTGACTGCTGGAAGTCCTTGAAAGAGGAAGGTTTAATGTAAGACAACCCGCAAGCATAAGAATCCCGCCACATTGGTGGCGGGAAAGGAGGAAGGACATATGTATTTCAATGACATCCATGATAAGAATGAGCTGAAAAAGAGATATCGCAAGCTGGCGTTCCAGTATCATCCAGACCGAGGCGGTGATGCTGAAATCATGAAAGCGATTAACGCAGAGTATGACGAGGCTGTGAAGCGGCTGACACTTGAAAACGCTGATGGTGATGAAGAAACTGTTGACTATACAGTGGACGATGGTTTCCGAGATGTAATCAATCAGCTAATTCATTTGGACGGCCTTGAAATCGAATTGTGCGGGGCGTGGCTCTGGATTGGCGGAGAGACACGGAGGCATAAAGATGCTTTGAAAGCTGCGGGCTGTAAATGGGCATCTAAGAAAAAACTCTGGTACTGGCGTCCTGAGAGTGCCAAAATCAGACGTTCAACTGGCATCAAGGATATGAGCTATATTCATCGTCGGTATGGTTGCGAGAGCATCCGGGCAAAAGAGAAGCGAGAGAAAATGATACCAGCGTAAAGCAAAAGCGGCAAATGGCCAGAAACGGCCATCTGCCGCGGCTTGGCGGCTATGCGCCGCCAAGCAAAATTTTGCTGCCTATGCGGCAGCAAAATTTTGGGGAGTGTAAGTGACAGAGCAAAAGAAAGGATTTGCTTGTAGAGGTAAGCCAATTCCATCCATTACGCCATGAAGTTGAAGTCATCCTTCTGGAAGGCGGTGTCAATCTGGAAGGAGACTTTCTGCACGAGCTCGCCGTTGTCGGTGTTATGGATGACGAGGAAGTACTCGGCATTGCGGCTGTAGTCGCCTGCCTTGAGATTGAAGGTGCAGCGGAAGGTGCGGTCGGCGTTTTCCTGGCTGACCTTGTCGGCGATGATTTTCTGGATGTCGCTGACGACGTTGCCGTAGGCGTCGGTGAAGTAGACGTCGAAGTTTGCGGGGATGAAGCCTGTGCCGACGGCCTCGACCTGGTAGAAGTTCAGGCTGAAGCTCATGTTGCTGACCTTGTGGCCGGAGCTCAGCAGTCGGACGCTCGCGGGCTTCATGGCGTATTGCTCGGCGTGCTTCTTGTAGGCAGCCGAGTCGGAGCGGACGTGCCTGAAGTCGATGACGGGCACGACCATCTCCTGCAGGCTGGCACCGCCGTGGACGAAGTTCAGGCCGCTGCCTCTGATCTTCAGGCGGATCTGCTCGCGCGGTGCGAAAGCCTTGTAGGGCGCAGCGCCCTTCATGAAGTTCACGGGCAGCAGGTGATCGGCCTCGGCGTCTGGCGTCGTGATGACGTAGCGGCGGGCCTGCTCGATGACCTGGTCCTTCTGCAGGCCGCTCTCTGCCTTGCTATCCTCGGTGAGGGGCTTCATCGTGTAGAGGAAGCCGTGGTCGGCTGTCAGCAGGATGCTCGTGCCGGTGAACTCGTTGACGATGATGCGCACGAGGTTCTTGAGCTCGGCGATGGCCTCTTCGCAGGCGGGGAAGACCTTCTTGTCGTCCGTGTGGCTGGCCGCATCGATGGTGTCGTGGTAGATGTAGACGACATCCATGCCGCGCACCTTGGCAGAGCGCTCGCTGCGCTTCATGGCGATGATGTCGGCGGCCTTCAGGGCGATGCTCTTGGGATTGGCGGCCTTGAGCACGGCGTCGCGGTTCGGCGCTTCGGTCGACTGGCCGTCGGCGAGCACGGTGAGGCCGCTTCCCGCTGGCGCGACTGTCAGCTCCTTGTGCGGCAGCAGCGCTGCCATGCCGAACTTCGTGATGCTCGGGAACATGGACTGGCAGCTCGTGAGCTGGACCTCGCTCGGGATGTCGCGCTCGAGCTCCTGCGCGAGCGTCGCGGCGACCTCGTAGCGCATGGCATCCGAGATGATGACGAAGATGCGGCTCGTGAGCGGCGCAATCTTGTAGCGGTAGAACGTCTCCTGCTCGGGCACCTCCTGTATCTTGCCGTAGGCCGCGAGGTCGTGGGCGCAGTTCTTCGTCCAGTTCTCGCCGAGTCTTTCTAGGTAGCCTTCGGCATAAGAGGACTCAACGATCTGCGCGAGCTGCTTGAAGCGGTCATCGAGGGCTGTCGGCAGGGACTCATTGAGGAGCTTGGCGAACGCCGTGTGGAACTTCCGGTAGCAGGCGTCCATGCGGTAGTAGTCGCTCGTGTAGGCGGCCCAGATCTCCTGGGCACTCGTCAGGTGGAAGCCCGCTGCATGGCTGCGCAGGAAGTTTGTCATATGGCCAGCCTCGACGATGGCATCGTAGAGGTCTTCGTACTCTTCGTACCAGAAGGTCGTCCGGCGGCGCTCGACGACCTTCGTGAGCGCATCCGGGTCCAAGAGGTTGTCGATGGCGTCCTGCAATAGCTTCTGCAGGATGATGGTGTCGATACAGGGGAAGAGGTCAAAGCTGCCGAGCTCCTGGATCGAGAGCTCCTGCAGGCGGTGGACGAGGTTGAGCGAGCGCGCGGCATGCTCCGCGACGGGGCGGAACTCGCGGCGGCGCACGCCGTGCATCCACTCGGAGACGAAGTCGAAACAGTACGTCTCAAAGCCCTGCCCGCGAAGCTCCGCTATCTCGCGGAAGGCACGCTCCGGCAGCACGCGGCTTGCAGCTGTGACGAAGAGGTGCAGCAGCAGGCGCTCGAGGCTGCTGTCCTGCTGCTCGTCGTAGCCGGTGGCCTGGCGCACCATCGACCAGAAGATGGTGTCGAGGCCGTAGGCGGCGAGGCGCTGGTACGCCTCGTTCGCCTCGCGCTCATAGCCGTCTTGGAAGACGGCGCGCAGGATGTCGCCGGGGTCCGTGCTCTTGCTCTTCGTGAGGACGGCCATCATGGCGAGCATCACCTGCGCGGGAGAGTAGCGCCCCGCCATCATGACGGCGAACTTCTCGCGGCGTACGGCCGCGTTGAAGAACTTGCGGTATTTCTTGAAGAGCTTCCTGTACTGCATCTCGTCCGGCATCTTCATCTCGCTCATCCACATCGAGACGAGGTCGGCGCGGAACGAGTCGCTCATGAGCTCCAGGTCGAGCAGCCAGTTGTCCTCCTGCCGCTCGTAGGCGAAGGGGACGTAGACTAGGTAGTTGCTCGTGATATCATCGTGTGAGAGCAGCTTCTTCGCGAGGAAAGCATTGCGGCCCGTCAGCACGAGTACCTTGGCGTTCTGGAGCTTGCCCCCCGCGATTTCCTCGCGGAACTCCCCCTCGGGGTCCTGCCAGAAGATGATGCGCCGCTCGTAATACTCCCGCAGGGGGAGGTCAAAGCGCCGGTCGAGCTCCTGTATGATATCTTCTAATTCCATGGTTCATTCCTTTGCATTGTTTCACTTGATCTTGGCGAGCACATCGGCGAAGAGCGCGTAGTTGTGCTTGACGCCGTCATCGAGGTCGATTTCCTGGCGCAGGTCGGCGTAGTGGTGGATCTTCTCCTCGTAGGCGTGGATCTCGTCGAACTGGTCCTGCAGGCGCTTGAGCTCTTTCTTGTACTTGTTCTTGTCGGCCTGCGAGGCAGCCGTGTCGACGCGCTTCTTGTAGGTCTCGATGCGCGTCTTGTAGAGCTCCTGTTGCTTGTAGACGTAGCCCGTGCGCATGCGCGCCATCGTGTCGCGGTCGTAGCGGTGGATGTAGACGAGCGCCTTGAAGCTGTTCTTCTTGCCCGCATCGAAGAGCCAGTATATCGGCCTCTTCTTGTAGGTCTTGCAGTGGTCTTTATAGAAGTCGTTGAGGAAGTAGCTGCGGATGTTCTCGAGCGGGCTGCCCTTGCCGCCGAGCGCATCCGAGATGAACTGCAGGTTCTCCTGATAGTGCGCCTCGCCGTAGACCGTCCTGAGCCAGGTGCAGAAGCGGTCGACGATGTCGTCCTCGAAGTACTCGTCATCGCAGATCGGGATGATGTCGTCCTCGTCCGGCCGGAACGTGGGATACTTCGACCAGTCGAATTCCCCGCCAGCATAGGCAAGCCCCGGCACATCGAGCGAATAGCGGCCAAACATGCAGCCGACCGCATACGAGAGCAGCGACTTCACGACGTCCGACTTCGTCAGCACGTAGTTGTTGCCCTTCATCGAGTCGGGGATGTCATCCTTTGTGTCGTAGATGCGCGCGACCGTCACATCCTTGTCGGCGACGTCGGGCGTCAGCTCATCCTGCAAGCCGTAGATATCGATAAAGATGCGGTTGAGCTCTTCCTCGTTGGATTTGAGCGTCAGGAAACGTTCCTCGCAGGTGACTTGGAAAGCATCATAGCAGGCGGCAATCGTTGCGGGCGATTGCGAGGGGAGGAGAGGATGGCAGGAGAAATCCCAAGAGGTTTCGAAAGAATTCCAGTCAATTCGAGCAAAAGATATGTTTTGAGAGACAAGAGAATTGATAGCTTTTTCATATTTGATGTCGCTTGTTAAAAATGGAAGTTTGCGGAGATCCTCCGGCATAATATTAATAGTCGGATTCATTACATCTAAGAGGGTTTGTACAATGATGGAATTGCAATACCCTAAGACATAAAATAATTCACGTGATGAATCTTTAGCGAAAATATCATTAGTGGAACTTTCGAACACAAATCCACCTTGGGAATAACGAAATGCAAGTTTTCCTGATGTGATACGTGACATCTCAATTCCTTTTGAAAAAGAATATTCTAGTCCACCAAGACGTGCTTTGATTCTTCCTTTTTCATCAAGAGAAGTTCTTATATCATGACCGTTATCCTTCCAATAAACAACATATTCATTGTTTCCATACCATTTTCGATATATACCACCTTTATTGCAAGGCTTCCAATATTCCTTTGAAGCAACCTCAGACCAAAGTCGTAAGTACCGTTTATTATCACCTGTTGAAATTCCATTACGTATAGTAAAGAATTCAGCCATTTTGAGAGAATCGAAAGAAGAAAATATATTTTTTCCAAGCCAATAAGCAATTGGACTACCAGGGATTTTCTTAAAATTACCTGCGTTAGATTCGAAATATGTTTTTTTATCATGTGTTGTAATTGCTTCTAAGGCTTTTTGACGTTGTATTTCCATACCTCCGCGATAGTCCGTCAGACGTAAGTAGCATCCATTTCCATCTGTATGGCAATTTCGCAAAGTGAATGCGCAAATCGGGACGGTAGCCTCGGAAAAAGCAGAGTACTCGAACTGTATTAATGTCTCGATATTTTTTTCTTTGATAAATTTTTGACGCAGTTTTTCATATGATGCAATGAACATCCAGACATAGGGGGAGAGAAAGCCGAGAAATCCATCTTTTTTTGTGTAGTCTAGGCAGCGCACGATGGAGACGGAGAACAAATCGCCTTTGTAGTCGGCGAAGTTCTTTTTAACAAAGGTGGACAATTCTTTGTTCATGCCGCTGCCCATATACGGTGGATTTGTCACGCAAACATCGTATTTCTCGCTCATGATTTTTGCCTGCTTGATCAGCGCAGGCATCTTATCGGCAATCTCGCCGACCCATGCGGATACGGCCAGATCACTTGCTCCATGATTCTGGATTTCTTCGATATAGTCGAGCAGGCCGTCGTAATTCGCCTCTTTGACGGTCAGGATGGAGCCGTATTCTTTGGCGTCCTGGAAGGTGTCGATGAGGTAGTCGGCCAGCTCGATGAACTGGTTCTCGAGATTGAGCTGGTTGCCGCTCATGTCCATGGCATCGTCCGACCATTTCGAGAGTCCATTGCTCTCCTGGATGGCGCAGAGATGCGGCTCGATGTGCTTCCTGAGGATGCGGTGGTTGTAGTGCCAGGCGCGCATCATGACGGCGAAGTAGGCGAGCTGGTAGGCGCGGTCGTCGATGTCGAGGCCGTAGAGGTTGTTCTGCAGGATTAGCTCGGGGATGCTGCGCTCGCTGTAGCCTGCGTCCTTGTAGATTTGCACGAGGACGTCGAAGGCGTAGACGAGGATGTGGCCGCTGCCCATGCATGGGTCGATGACCTTGATGTCCGTGGGGGCGAGGTCCTTGCGCTCGGCGCGGAGTTTCTTGAGCTCAGCCGCGACATCTGGCTCCTGCTTGGCTTCGGGGAGATAATACTTCCAGTCCATGCGTTGTGCGAAGTCTTTTTCGTACTGAGATGACGCTTCTTCACTGGATGTTCCATTTAGCGTTTGTGTGCCGTCGTAACTGAAGGTACCATTGTGCATCAACCCTTCCGCCTCTTTATGCTCAATCCAGATGCGGCCGAGGGAGTTCTCGACCATGTAGCGGACGATCCAGTCGGGGGTGAAGAGCTGGGTGGCGGCGGGGATGTTCTCCTTGCTGACCTTGACGTTCTTCTTGAGTGCGGCGAAGACGGCGTCCTTTGGCTCGCTGTTGTAGTACTGGTAGAGCCAGCCGATGATCTGCACGGCGTCGCGCCAGTCGTCTTCGGGGATGGAGGTGACCATCTGCTCGATGACGCTGCCTTGGCGCAGCAAATTGTCGGGCAGCAGCAGCTCCGTGTAGTCCTCAATCTGCTCGAACATCGCGGGCAGGATAGTGCCGAGGGCATTGCACTGTGTGATGAGCAGGTACTTGTAGAGCTCGTCCGTCGCATCCTGCTCCTTGAGCGCGAAGACGATTTCCTTGTTGAGCCCTTCGAGACGATCCATCGTCAGGCATTCCGTGAGGATCTGCGGCTGGAAGGCCCCTTCGCTGTTCGTGAAGACGCGCACTCTTGTCGGCAGGACGCCGTTGACTTCCATGTAGCGCAGGGCCGCGAAGCGGTTGAACCAGGTGTAGGCCGCCTCGTCCATGACCGACTCGAAGCCCTTCTCCTTGACGCGATTGACGAGCGTCCGGCGCTGCCTCCGCTCCACCGCCGAGAGCAGACGGCCATTGACTTCCTTCTGCTCCGCATCGAGTTCCTGCTCGCCATCGACGCCGTAGAGATAAGCCCGCTGTGTCACGCGCGCGATGAGCTCCTTGCGCGCCCAGATGGCGAATTTCTTGATTGCATTCTTATCCATAAGAAGGGTCTCCTTTATTTCAGCTGAATCTCGTCCACATCGGCAAGCTGTGCTTCGAGCTTTTTGCGGGCGCGGTCGAGGTAGACGTCAATATCGGTTTTGCTGCGCAGGGTGGTGGGCATGAAGGTTGTCTGTCTGGCGACCACTTTGACCTTTGGCGGCTTTGGCGGCGGGGTGGGGGACTTGGCCGGTTTCTTGGTTGGCGAGGGCTTGCCCGAGGCATTGTCGGCAGCGCGCTTGATTTTCTCTTCGTGGTTGTGGATGGTGTCCGTGATGCCGCGCACAAAGCTGGATTGCTTCTCCAAGAGCGTCTGGGCGACGCCCTTGAGCTCGATGATGGTGGCTTTTTCCTGAAGGGACTGGCGCTGTCTCAGGTAATAGCCATTGGCCGCCTCGACCTGCTCTTTGACGTATCCGACCTTGCCGGCTGCCTCGTAGATGTTTTCCATGCACTGGTTGATGATCTCGCAGTCCTCCTGGCGGACGGTCTGGAGCATCTCGCTGTGGGCGGCGCGGACGGTGTCGATGAGGCCGCGCAGCTGCGGGATGCGCGTGTAGTCGTAAGAGCGGTTTGGCTGTACGAGCAGGATGGCGCGGATTTTGTCAAGCTGCTTGACGGTTTCGGGCTTCTCCTGCAGGTATTCCATGTCCAGCTCCATCGTCTTCTTGAAGTAGAAGGCTTCGTTGAAGAGGTCTGCCTGGCTCTCGAAGAACTGCTCGACATTGTCGAGGTCGTCGAGGATCTCGTCGAAGTCATCCTGCACGGCCAGCAGCTCGTCAATCAGGGTGATGTTGTCGGTCTGTTTCACGAGGACACGCTGGATGAGGCCGATGGCCTGCTTCAGCGTGCTCTTGCCCGGATACTGGATGTCAGCATAGCCGGTGTTAGCGCTTGAGTAGTCCCTGGTAGTCCCGCAATTTCTCGTTCAGGTGCTCTAAGACGAATTCGACGAGGCCGTTCTCGTCCTTCGGGATGTCGATGCACTGCAGATAGTCCTCGAGGAAGGCAGCGGCTTCATTGATCTTCTGGGCGCTCATGAGCTTGTGCTTCTTGACGACGGTCCTACCGATTTCCGTGCGCTTGCGCAGCATGTCTACGAGGCGCGGGTCCTTTGCGCGGACCGTCTCGCCTGCATACTTGACGGTGACTTTCTGGTGGTAGATCAGCATGGCCATGACGGCGGCGATGTCGATTTCGCGCCAGCCGTAGGGGATGTCCTGGTAGCGCTTCTGGATGTCGCCCATCGTGGTCTTGAGCTTTTGTTGCAGGCGGATTTCGAGGTATTCTTCCATCTTGTTGGCGGCTGCGGCATTTTCCTCCTTGCCCGTGTACATGGAGAGCTGGGAATCGCCGCGCAGGATCTCGGCGATGTCCTCATTCGTATCGACATGGTGTGTGATGAGGTCGAGGTTGCTGTAGACATGCTGGACGAGGTACTGAAGAGCCTGGTTGATCTTGTTCTTGGCATCGCCGGAGCGCGGCGTCAGTTTCTCGCCGTCGACGTAGAAGCGGCCGCGCTCGATGGCTTCGGCTATGTCGCCCGTGACGCGCGCTTTGAGTTTTGCGGCATTGTCCTCTTGGATGGCGAGGATGCCCTTGACCGACGAGGTCTGCTGCTTGCTCAGCGAGATGTTGACGAACTGCTCGATGCGCATGGCCTCTTCCAACAGCTCGTAGTAACGCGAGGTTTCGGAGAGCACGATGATGGCGCGGCCTTTTGAATCGGTGATCAGGCGCAGCTCATTGTCGATCTTGTCGGAGGCAGCCGTCAAGAACTGGACGGTCATGCCGCCCTGGGCACTGCCGAGCGTGACATCGTCGACCATCCGGACGAACGGGAAGTTGTAGATATCATAGGAGAACTTGTTGACAGGATAGACTTCCCCGTAGATGATCTCGCCAATCTTCTCGGTGATCTTCGACGGGTCAACATCTGTCGTGTCAATGCTGCGCTGGATGTCCTGCTCTTCATCCGTCAGGAATTTGAAGATGTCGCCCGTGCGGTTGATGTAGTGCTGCTTGAGCAGGCGGTCGAGGGACTCATTGATCTTCTTGCGCATGAGTAGCTTGTCGATGTCGATGTGGTCGGCCATCAGGATCATGATGTTGTCGGCATTGCCCGGCAGGTCATCGCTGACGTAGCAGATGAGGTAGAGGCACTTGAGCACGGCGACATCGTAGGGTTCCAGCCCTTCAGATTTGGAAGCGGCCTTCTCGCAGCGGTCGATGACGCGGTTGATGGAGCTGTCGAGGAAGCCGCGCATCGTATCGTAGAAGCGATAGAACGGAGCGAGGGCGCGCTCATCCTGCTCCTGGATGGCGATGGCTGCCTCCTGGAAACTCGAGAGCATGGAGCGCTCACCGCCAGCGAGGTGCTTGCCCGTGTTGCCGTGCTTGCGGACCTCGTAGAAGACTTTCTGCAGCAAAAGGAACTGATAGGGGACGAATGGGTAGTTTGCCGTGAAGGCTTCTTCAGAGGGGAAGCCCTTGAGGTCAGAGGTGGCGTTCTGGAACATGAAGAGATTGTCGAGCGAGGCGCGGTTCTCCTCGAACGCCTTGGCAAGGACGCCCTTGGCTTCATCATTCTTGGCGAGGATGCGGCGCTGGATGACTTCGTCGACCGAAGACGAGGAGAGGGAGAGGCGCGTCTTGAAGCGCGCCATGATGCGGGAGAACTCGTCCTGACGGACCTTGACGACCTGGTCGAGCGCTTCCTGGCCCGTCGCCATGACCCAGACCTTGCCGTAGCATTCGGAGCCGAGTTTCTCGGTCAGGGATTGGAAGTTCAACAGCATGTCGGTGTCGGTGCCAATGTACTGCCCGACTTCATCGGCCATGAAGAGCAGACGGTAGTCGTCGGGCTTGCTCTCGACGTATGCCTTGATTTCCTTGACGAGCTGCGCGATGCTGATCTCGGCCTTCTCGGTGCCGTTGAACCAGTCGCGCGCCGACTGCTCACTCATGCCGAGGACGCGCTCGAGGACTTCAACGATGTCGTCCTCAAGGAAGCCGAAGACGTCGCGCGACTCCTGCCAGCTTGCGCCATGGACCTCCTCGAATACCTGCTGGAATTTCTCCCATTTGCCTTGCTGACTGATGAACTGCTCCAGTCGGGCTGTCTTGAGGTCTTCGCCGTAGAAGCCGAGGTGGTTGTAGAACATCTTCGCGAAGACGCGCAGGACAGCTGTCTTCGTCTTGTCGCTCGGTCCTTCGATGTCGATGTTGAAGAGGATGGCGTCTGTATGGCCTGTCGCAGTCTTCTTGATCTCCTGCTGGAGCTCTGGATCATCGTCTACTTTTGCGAGGAAGCGCTCCGAGGTGTGGATGCCGCTGACTTCCTTGTCCTGCAATAAATAGGAAAGCATCTTGAGGAAGTGGGATTTACCACTGCCGAAGAAACCGGAAATCCAGACGCCGATGTCGGCCGTCGGACGGTCGTAGGTAGAGCTGTAGTAATCGAAAAAGGCGTGGAAGTGCTTGCGCAGCTCGGCGGTGATGACGTACTCGTCGAGCTCCTGCTCGAGCACTGCCTCGTCGGACTGGTCGACTTTGATGACACCGTTGATGGAGCGGTTGATGTCCTTCTCGAACATGTTCTTTATCTGCATGGCGGATGACCCCTCATTTTTATTGGATTTCGTGGATTTATTGGATGAAGAAGGCGCGGTAGTAGGAGTTGGCTTTCAGGCGGTTGAACAGGCGCAGCTCGTGGCCGTCGTATTCGCCCGGATAGAGGACGAAGATCGGCATGTTGGAGAAATGCGGCTGCATCGCGTTGAGCAGCTGGTGGATGCGCATGAATGGGAAGACGCTGCCGATGCCCGTGATGAGCAGGACATCCTTGTCGCCGTGCGGCTCGTACTGCATCTCACGGATGAAGGCATCGACGGTGGCGAACTTCTGGATCTCGGCGAGTAGCTTCTGCGGCCCTTTCTTCTCTTCCATGCGCGGGATGGCCTTCATGATCTTCTTCTTCTCGCAGATCTGCAGGAAGATCTCATAGAGGTTGAAGACCTTGAGGTCGCAGCTGAGCGTCGTCTCCTGCAGCTTCTTGACGAAGTGGCGCACGATCTGCTCGTCCTCTGGATCGTAACCATAGATGCGGATATTCTCTTCGTTGGAGAGGCCTTCGCCTGAGATGACCTTCGGGTCATTCATCATAGCGCGAATCTCATCGAGTTTTGCTTTTGTCATGATGGCCCCCCTCAAAGTACATGGAATGCGGGCAGCATCCATTCGTCGTGATGGCGTTTCAGGACGGCGTGGACAGGCGCTTGCAGGATGACAGGCTGCAGCTCCTTGGCGCGCGGATTTGCCAGGTAGCCGTTCTGGAGCAGGATGTTCATCAGCACGCTGCTGAGCTTCTTGACCGTCTCTTCGCTCCAAGCGGCTGCCTGGTCGTTCTGCTCCGCGAGGTGGAGGAAGAAGACGCGGATGTCGGCGCGGCTGAAATTCGGATCGTGCTGGCGGTACTTCTCGCCGATGACCGTGACGAGGAAGTCGGCCACCAAGCGACTGTCACGCATCATCGCGTAGAGGCAGAGCTGGCGGGCAGTCGAGAGCGGCTCGTTGGCAATCATGCGGACGGCGGCTTCGTCCTCGAGCCCGCGCAGACGCCGCAGGCAGGGGCGTATTAGGCTGCGCATGGACTTTTCCGTCGGCAGCTGGAACAGATTCTCGGCCATGATCTTCTGGTAGATGGCGTCATCTGTCAGCCCGTCATCCATGAGCTGCGCCACAATCCGCGTTTCCCGGAACAAGAACTGCTCCCGCGTCAGCGCAGCACTGTACTTCTTTGTCAACATTGAACATTCTCCTTTTCTCACACATGCTTTCATTATATACTATGGAGTTCTTTCGTTGAAGTCTTATCTTTCAGACGGGGTGTGTCAATCGGGGGAGAGGGCTGGCTGTGGCACAGAAAAAGAAAAAGACGAACCTGCTACTGTGGGTGTGAACACTCTCAACAAGGTGAACGATTGGGCACGGTTGCTCAGAGGAGCTCCCGGATATTGGTCGGTGTGGGATTTTTGGTATGTTGTCAATCGTTTGGAAACCTAGTAGAATGAAGGTAGAAAGGCAGGTGGGGGCATGAGTTCAGCAGAAGAAGCGTTGTACGGCAACCGCAATGCCGCTTATGACCAGGCGGCGAAGAAGGTGCTTTCCCAGAAGAAGATACTGGCATTCATCTTGAAGCGCATGGTCGAGGAGTTCAAGGACGAATCAGTACAGGACATCATGACGAAGTACATCGAGGGTACGCCGCTCATCAGTCAGGTGCCGGTGCATCCAGATGAGACGAATCAGGAATATGAGCGCATCCAGGGCAATAATACCGAAGATGGCAGCATCTCGGAGGGGATGGTACGGTACGACATCCTGTTCCAGGCACTCGTGCCGAAGACGAAAGAGCCCATCATGCTCATCATCAACATCGAGGCACAGGACAGGGCAAATCCCGGCTATTCCATCCTGAAGCGGGCGACATACTACGCAAGCCGCATGGTGTCCTCTCAACGTGGCCGCGACTTCTATGGCGACGACTACGACAAGATCAAGAAAGTCTACACGATCTGGATCTGCATGAACGCGCCGAAGGACATGGGAAACTCCATCAACCGCTATCGGATGACGGAAGAGCGTCTGCATGGGAAATATCGCGCAGAAGAGTGGCAGTACAATCTCTTGAATGTCGTGATGCTGTACCTCGGCAATCGCAAGACACAGGACAGCCTGATCGAGATGCTACGCATCATCTTCAAGGAGAAAGCACCGGCGTTGGTCAAGAAGCGGCAGTTGGAAGAAGAATACGACATACACCTGACAGAGGATGAAACGAAGGAGTTGAGTAAGATGTGCAACTTAAGCGAAGGCGTCTATAACAGTGGATTCAATGATGGAGTAAATGTTGGCACTCGCAATAAAGCGAAAGAGGACTTGCAGAACCTTATTGAGAGTACAGGCTGGTCTTTGGAGAAAGCGATGCAGGCATTGCGCATCCCGCTTGAGGAGAAAGACCATTACGAGAAGGCACTGAAGAAGCAGCATTAACGGCAGATATCGTACTGTGCCTGGTGCGATAAAACAATATGTAAAGAGACTGACAAAGCCGATGAGAAGAAAGGATGAGAATACATGACATTCATGGAGTTGGCCAAGGAAAGATATTCGGTTCGGAAATTCAGTGACAAGCCAATCGAAAAGGAAAAACTGGACGCTATCCTGGAGGCGGGACGCATAGCTCCTACCGGCCACAACTACCAACCGTATCGAGTATATGTCCTCCAGAGCCCAGAAGCACTGGAGAAAATCCGGGGCCTCACGCGTTGCGCCTTCAATGCGCCGGTGGTGCTGATGGTGACGGTGCGCAAGGACGAAGAATGGGTCAACCCTTTTGAACACAGCATCCGGGCCGGAGAGCAGGATGCCAGCATCGTTGCCACCCACATGATGCTGGAAGCCTGGGAACTTGGTATCGGGTCCTGCTGGGTGAACTTTTTCCCGGTGACGAAGACGGCGGATGCCTTCCAGCTGGAACTGAATGAAGTGCCTTTGCTGTTGTTGCCTATTGGCTACGTCGCGGCAGGAGCAAAGGCTGCCCCTCAGCACGCGCAGCGTAGGAGTAATGACGAGCTTGTAAGGGTATTGTAGTATCGCGCGGAGCAGTGGCAGTACAATCTCTTGAATGTCGTCATGCTGTACCTCGGCAATCGCAAGACACAGGACAGCCTAATCGAGATGCTGCGCATCAAAATAAGGGCTTTTCAGCGTCATCCAGTTCTCGAAGCGTTGATCACTCGCTTTACACGAGCACACAAGATCCCATCAGCATCAGCTGGTGGGATTTTTTTTATGTATCCACTCTAAAAGAAAGTCACGGAAAAGGCGGCTTGCCTTTGTCGTGCGGACCTGCAGGTTTGCTACGAGATAGATCATCTGCCCGCCATTTTCTGCTTTCAGTCTTCGGCTCACGATATCTGGATGTGGGTATAGGGCATCCGCATAGTCGTAGCCGATGTTGATGGCCTTGTTTTCAAGGAGAAGCGCGCGGATGATGTTTTCATCAGCCGTTTCCGCAAGGATGTGGATCTGTCGGCCGGGCACGAGGATGTGCTGGTCGATATTGTGGCGGAAGCAGTCATAGGCACGGCCCTTGCTGATGATAGTCTGACCGTCTAGGTCGTCATAGGTCAGAAATGTTTTTTTCGCCAGAGGATGTGATTTGTGCATCCGTACACTGTAATTGCTGAAAAAGAGGGGGATTCCCTCAAAACGCGTCTCGTCCAGCGGCCCCGTTACGATGGCAAAGTTGCATTGCTGCGCCGTCAATGCGGCTAGAGCCATGGCATCTGTCGTATCTACGATGCTGAGAATGATGGAAGGATACGCCTCATGGAAGTCGTTGATCAGGGGCGCACCGAGATAGGCGAGCACATGGTCGAGTGCATGAATGGTGACCACACTTTTTGACTGCGCCGCGAGCGTGTGGAGTCCGCGTATGGCGTCGTATTCCTCTAGGAGACGTTTGGCATGAGGCAGCAGGATTGTTGCGTAGTCTGTTGGCATGACTCCTTTTATGCTGCGTACAAAAAGCGGCTGCCCCAGCTCTTCCTCAAGCAGACGGATTACCTTGCTTACGCCTTGCCTTGAGACAAATAGCCTGTCTGCGGCTGTCTTTATGTTCTGTGTCTGATAGACGGTTACGAAATACTGAAGCTGTTTCTGATTCATAGAGCACCTCCTGTGCTCATTATAGCGCAACCATATCGTTGCTTCAATCCACCCTTTATCTTCTTTTCCCTGTGTCATGACTCCGCTATAATGAGGCATATAAAGAACGAGGAGGTTTTGCATACTATGAAAATCACACAGATCCGCAATGCGACTAACCGTCTGGTATATGCCGGTAAGACGTTTCTCATCGATCCCTGGCTTTCCCCGAGCCACATGTTCACTTTCGCCGACGTGCCCGGGCATCCCTACCATATCCCTGACCAGGTGAAGGAGCATCTGCCGATGCCGTTTTATGACCTTCCCATGTCTACAGAAGAAATCCTGAAAGATGTCGACTGCGTCATCGTCACGCACCTCCATCCGGACCACATTGACATTTCTTTCGCCGACGGTACTGTAGGCGCCCCACTCGATAAGGCTGTACCCATTCTCTGCCAGAACGAAGAAGATGCAGTTGTCCTGAAGAAATCTGGATTTCAGGAGATCACCATCCTTCCGAAAGAAGGGATGAAAATAGGAGATGCCATCATCCGTCAGGTTCCCGCTCTCCACGGCACCTACCTCCCCTGCGGGAATGCCATGGGCGTCCTCTTTGAAGCAAAAGACGAAAAGACATTCTATCTTGCTGGCGATACCATCTGGTATGAGGAAGTCGCTGCAACCATTGAGAAATTCCGACCAGGAGTAATCGCCCTCAATGCCTGTGCAGCGGAGACTCTCGAGAATGGCCGTCTGATCATGGGGGATGAAGATGTCTGGAATGTGTCGCTTGCAGCTCCTGATGCCAGACTCTATATCACGCATATGGATAACGTTCCCCATGCATCCATCACTCGCCATGTGATGCGCGGCCGACTGGCCTCTCGTGGCGTCGTGAATTACGATATGCCAGCCGATGGCGAGAGCATTGTATATTGATGGATACCAATCAATCATGATAAATGGAGGATACTTATGCCTATTGAACAGAATCGAAATACCGCTGTTAAATTCTATGAATGAATTGCTGCAAGAAAATTTGATCAGTTGGCTGAATTGTGTACGGATGATTTTGCATATTATCCTGATCTCCATACTGAACCGCTCAATCTCAGTTTTCGAAGCGTTAATCACTCGCTATACACGAACATACAAGTCCCACCGGCATCAGCTGGTGGGGCTTTTTTGTATGCAGGAATCACGCGGGCTTGTCGCGAAGGATATATTTGTTTGGATGAAGCATGCAGGAAAGGATGGATCGTTATGCAGGAAGATCTGGAAACGTGTCTGAAGCGGCTATTTGGCGCGGAGGCGAGGATTGCAGCGCAGTCACCTGTCTCGGGCGGCGATATCAATGAGGCGTATCATCTGGTGCTACAGGATGGGCGTGATCTCTTTATGAAGTGCCACGAGGATGTGGCGGATGATTTCTTTGCGGTGGAGGCGGATGGCCTGAAGGCGATGCGCGAGGCGGGGGCCAGGACGCCGGAGGTACTGGCATTTGGCCGGAATGAAGATGGCAAGTCCTTCCTGCTCATGACGTACGTGCGTCCGTCCAGGCCGCGGCGCGACTATTGGCAGAATCTCGGCCACATGCTCGCCGCGATGCATCGGGCGGACACATCTGCCTGGACGAAGGGCAGGCGTTTCGGCTTTTACGAGAATAATTACAGCGGCTCAATCCGGCAGAAGAACCGAGTCCATGACAGCTGGGTGGAGTTCTTCCGGTCGCAGCGCCTCCTGCCGCGCCTGGAGCTCACGCAGCAGTGCTTCACGCCGGAAGACCGCCGCCGGGCGCGCTATCTGCTGGATCATCTCGAGGCGTATCTGGAGGAGCCAGCGTATCCGTCCCTTCTGCACGGCGATCTCTGGTGCGGCAACGTCATGCTCGGCTCGGACGGTGAGGCTGTACTGATCGATCCGGCCGCTGCGGTCGGCAACCGCGAATTCGACATCGCGATGACGCAGCTCTTCGGCGGATTTGAGCCAGCGTTCTACGATGCGTATCAAGAGGCGGCACCGTTGGCACCGGGCTACTCGGAGCGGCGCGATCTGTACAATCTGTACCATCTGCTCAACCACCTGCACCTCTTCGGCCGCGCGTATCTCACTGCTGTCACGCGCATCATCCGCCACTATGCAGGTTGAGCCCTGCTCAGGGCTTTCACATCTCCGGGGAAGGCATGGCTTGGCCTGGCTATTTGGTGGCCCATTGTGGTACAATAAAAGATACGGCACAGGATTGTGCAATCGCGAAACGAAAAGGAAGAATGTATGGATATGACCGCTTTTATTGATGCTTGGAAGACGAAACAGGAAATCACTGTGGAAGAATTGGCCGCGCTGCCTGAGAATGAGGTCGAGCTCGTCGACATCCGCGATGAAGTGGCCTTTGAGCGCGGCTCTCTGCCGGGGGCTCAGAACCTCAACCCGTTGGAACTGCAGCAGGGCGGATACGATCTGCCTGAGGACAAGCTCATCGTCTGCATCTGCATGTGGGGAAAAATCAGCCTGGGCCTCGCGCAGAATCTCCGGCAGCAGGGATATACCGCCGTTTCGCTGCAGGGCGGCTATGCGCTCTGGCTGCAGCGGAAGCTGGAGCGCGAGACGGCTGAGGCGGCCGAGGATGAAGAGCGCCTCAAGCGCATTGAGGGCTCGCTGCGCAAGAAGTTCAAGCATAAGATTTCCACGAAGTTCGTCGAAGCCGTCTGCAAATTCGACCTCGTGCGCCCCGGCGACAAGATCGCCATCTGCATCTCAGGCGGCAAGGACTCGATGCTCATGGCGAAGCTCTTCCAGGAGCTCAAGCGCCACAACAAGTTCCCGTTCGAGCTTGTCTTTCTCTGCATGGATCCCGGCTACAACGAGATGAACCGCCGCATCATCGAGGAGAATGCGAAGCTCCTCCATGTGCCGCTGACGTTCTTCTCGACGGACATCTTCGAGTCGGTCTTCCATGTGGAGGAGTCGCCGTGCTACCTCTGTGCCAAGATGCGTCGCGGCTACCTCTACCGCAAGGCCCGCGAGCTCGGCTGCAATAAGATCGCGCTCGGCCATCACTTCGACGATGTGATTGAGACGAATCTCATGAGCATGCTCTACTCCGGCGCCGTCCGCACGATGATGCCGAAGGTCAAGAGCACGAGCTGCCCCGGCATGGAGCTCATCCGCCCGCTCTACTACGTCCACGAGGCGGATATCAAGCGCTGGCGCGATGACAATGGCCTCTACTTCATCCAGTGCGCCTGCAAGTTCACCGAGACGTGCTCGACCTGCCACACGGACGGCACGACGGACTCCAAGCGCCTCGAGGTCAAGAAGCTCATCGCAAGGCTTGCCGAGACGAACAGCCAGGTCCCCGGCAATATCTTCCATGCGCTCGAGAATGTCAATCTCGACACCGTCCTGAAGTACAAGCAGGCAGGCGAGGAGCACACTTTCCTGGAACAGTATTGAGTGTGGGGACAATAGAAAGGCAGGGTAGGCACGATGTGCAAATTGAGCGAGGAGATCTACCGCGATGGACTTCACGACAGGGCAAGAGCAGACCTGAAACACCTCATGGAGAGTACGGGCTGGTCCTTGGTAAAGGCGATGCAGGTGCTGCGCATTCCGCCTGAGGAGCAGGACCGCTGCCGAGAGGAACTGGAGCACTTCGAGCCATTCAAGGATTCTTTCCGAGGGAATCCGGGCGATTTGTCGGAGGAGAACCGCATCCTGAGGGAGCTGATGGATGTAGTGCCGATCGGCTGCTATATCCTGCGCCCCGATCGCACGGTCCTCTATTGGAATCCTGCCGCCGAGCATATCCTCGGCTTCTCCGCGGCAGAAATGCAGGGGAAGCGGTGTGTCGACATGCCGCTGGGCTGTTTGTTTACCAACAGCGATCGCATTGAAGGGGCGTACTGTCCGGCCATGATTGCCTGTGCGACGGGCCGCTCCAAGTCACTCGAGATGTTCATGCGGCACAAGAACGGCAAGGATATCCTGATCCGCAACACGTTGGCGCCGCTGAAGGGAGCAGATGGCAAGGTCGAGAAGCTCATCTCGTTCTTTGTCCCGCTGACGGATGTGGATTATGATCAGGGACTCATCCGGGCCATCTATGAGACGGCGACGCGGGATCCGCTCACATGCCTGCCCAGGCGGAAATTCATGGAGGTCTGTCTCGATGAATCGATGGAGATCTATCGGCGGACGGGGCAGCCGTTTGCAGTGCTCTTCACCGATGTCAATAATTTCCACGACATCAACAATACGTACGGCCATAGCGTCGGCGACGACATCCTGCGCAGGCTCGGCATTGCTTTGCGGAAGTACGGCAGAAAGGCCGATAAGTTCTGCCGCTGGGGCGGCGATGAATTCGTGGGCCTGCTTCATCTGAAGACGCTCGACGACATCCGGGGTGCGGCGAGACGCTTCTTGAAGATTGCCAACAACTGCGAGTTGATCGAAGATGGTCAGACGGTGGTCTGCCGTGCCTCGATCGGCATCACAGCCGTCCGCAAAGAGGATACGATAGAGTCACTCGTATCTCGTGCCGACCGCTACATGTACCTGGCCAAGAAGCGCACAGGATCCCAGATCGTCACGGATTTTGATGTTTGACTGCATCGGTCTGTCCCCTGGGATGGAGCGCACAGGTGCCGTGCATGGCTGTGATTGGACAAAAAACAGCGCCGTCAAGGTGAGTTTCATCTTGGCGGCGCTGTTTTCATGCGCGCGATGCGACCGTTTGGTGGATGAGGTGCATGACCTGCTGGACGGTTTGGTGGAGATTCTGTTCGGTCGTCGTGCGGTCCATGGCTTCCTGCAGGGTCATGGGGGCGTGCAGGATGGGAAAGTAGGCATCAATCCCATGCTGGTTGATGCGCTCAGCATCTCGGGCGGCAGAGCCACAGAGGGCCACGGTGAGGCAATGGGGTTGGCAGGATTTTGCCAGCTGGGCGACACCGGCCGGGCCCTTGCCCATAGCCGTCTGCTTGTCCATGCGCCCCTCGCCTGTGACGAGCAGGTCGGCCTTGGAGAGTGCCTCCTTGATGCCGATGGCCGAGAGGATGAGCTCGCTGCCTGGGGTCAGTGTGCCGTGCAGGAAGGTGTGGAAGGCAAAGCCAAGCCCGCCGGCGGCACCGGCTCCGGCCATCTCCTGCCCCTTGATGCCGCAGGCTTTTTCGGCCAGCTGGGCAAAGTGATGGATGTCGTCGTCCATGCGCGCGACGATTGCCTCGGTGGCACCTTTCTGCGGCCCGAAGACATTGGAGCAGCCTTCCGGCCCGCAGAGCGGATTGGTGACGTCGCAGGCAATCTCGAATGTGCAATCCTGAAGGCGGGAGTCGGCCTGCGTCGCGTCGATCTGCGCCACATCGGCAAGGTCGCCGCCCGTGATGCCGGCGCTGCTGCCGTCTGCCTTCAGAAAGCGGAAGCCGAGTGCCGTGAGCATGCCGAGGCCGCAGTCGTTGGTCGCACTGCCGCCGATGCCGATGATGAAATGGCGGCAGCCCGCGTCGATAGCCGCGAGGATGAGCTCGCCGAGCCCGTACGTCGTCGTGTGGAGCGGGTTGCGCTTTTCAGGCGGCACAAGGGGAAGCCCCGAGGCATCCGCCATCTCGATGACAGCAGTCTTCGTGTCCGGCAGGAGCCCGTAGCGGCTCTCGACTTTCGTGCCGAGTGGCCCGGTGACAGGCGCCTTGACAATGCGGCCGTTCAGCCCCTGTGTCATGGCGTCTACCGTCCCTTCACCGCCGTCGGCCAGCGGGAATACGGAGACGACATCGCCTGGATAGACCTCCTCGATGGCCTGCTTCAGGAGCCTGCCGGAGTCGACAGAGGAAATACAACCCTTGAATGAGTCAATCGCAATTACAATGTTCATGATATGTCCTTTCTAGCATGTCGTGGATCGTAGATATGGATGGGTGTATTGTCAGAGCAGGACGAGTGATGCGAGGAAGATGGCAATCATGGAAACGATGCCGACAATCAAGGTCATCATCGTCTGTGTACGGTAGCCGTCCTGTGGATCCATGCCGGTGAAATTCGTGACGACCCAGAAGTAACTGTCGTTGGCGTGGGAGACGGTCATGGCACCGGCGCCGATTGCCATGACGGTGAGCAGTGCAGCCATTTCACTGTTCAGCCCCAGGGCGGTCATCATGGATGCGGAATCCGAGAACATGCCCATGATACCAGCCGTCGTCGTGATGGCAACGGTAGAAGATCCCTGTGCTGTCTTGAGGATGGCTGAGATCAGGAAGGGGAAGAAGATGCCGACGCTGGCGAGGAAATCAGCATTTGCTTTCATGAATTCGACAAAACCTGCTGCAGTGATTACTTTGCCGAGCACACCGCCGGCTGCCGTAATGAAGAGGATGGGGCCGACGGTCTTCATCGTCTCGTCGGTGACATGGTAGAAATCCTTCATCTTGCCGGTCACACACAGCAGGTAAACGGCAAACAACAGGCCGACCGTCAGAGCGATGATCGGTGTGCCGAGGAACTTGATGCCGGTTGCAATCGCCCCCTGCATGCCGGCCATGGAAGCGATGGAGCCCAGGGCCATGAGCAGGATCGGGACTACGATGGGCGCAAAGGAAGAGGCTGCACTGGGCAATTGCCCAAAACTCTTGACGAGTTCATCATAATCTCGTTCATCTGCGTCATTTTCTTCGCTGCTCTCGGTTACAGGGATGTTCTTTTTCGCGATGTAGAGGGAGAAGAGGTAGACGGCCAGGAGTGCGGGGATTGAAGCTGCTATGCCCACGAGAATGACCGCGGCAAGATTGTCGGCAATGCCCAAAGATCCGGCCGCCGCAATTGGTCCGGGCGTCGGAGGGATGAACACATGGGCGGTGTAGAGACCGCCAGAAAGGGCGACTGCCATGCCGACAGGGCGGATTCCCTTGATCTTCCGGCAGATTGCCCTGCGTATCGGGTTCAGGATGACAAAGCCGCTGTCACAGAAAACAGGGATGGAGACGATCCAGCCCATGAGCATCATGGCCAGCTGTGGATGGCGTTCACCTACGCAGTGAATGACGACGTCGGCCAGCCGGATGGCGGCGCCGGTGCGTTCCAGGATGAGCCCAATCAAGGCACCGAGGATGATGACGATGCCGATGCTGGCGAAGGTCCCGGAAAAACCGGCACCGATGATGCCCGGGATTTTCGCGAGAGGCAAGCCTACGACGATGGCCAGCAGGAGAGATGTCCCCATCAAGGAGAGGAATGGATGGATCTTCCATTTGGAAATCGCGACGATCATGAGCACGATTGCCAGGAAAAATGTGATTAAAAGTGGTATGCCTGTCATAAGATGACCCCCTTCGATGAAAATGCAATCGTTTCTTGCATATGGAGTGATGAATTGCATCTATAGTATATCATGTGGAAGAGTGGGTATATATGGTACAGGTACCATGTATTTTACTATAATTATAGACTTTGCACCATTGAAAAGCAGTTTATTCAAATAATTTAAGTACTTATGCTTTGCAAAAGCCCGTCAGGTGAATGTCCTGATAGAAGTAAAGGACGACATAGAAGACAGCGCTGGAGCGCAGTGATCGCGGGTCGTATCCGGTTCGCAGCGCTATTTTTTTCAGATGCTGCTGCAAAGTGTTTTTGTGGATGTAGAGAGCGGCAGCCGTCTTCGTGATGGAGCCATCGTGTTCAAAGAAACACTCGAGCGTATGGATGGCATCAGCCAGTTCCATTGTCGAATACCCATGAAAGATCTTTTTGATATATTCTCGCTTTGCCGCGAGCGGAATGAGGTCGGCAAAGATTTCCATATTGATCTCATCGTATCCCTTGATGTGTACGGTGCCCTTTCGGTGACAGGAGCAGAGTGCCTTGCGTGCCTGCTCGAATGCCTGGCGGAGTTTTGTATTATCGACGGCAGGAGAATCCATCCCGAAGCAGAGATCTACACCGCGCGCTTGCGCGTACTTCAGCAGTTTGTCGGCAAACGCATAGAGCTGCGGCTCTGAGCGCATACCGGTCAGGAACACGATCATCTGGTTGTTGGTGAGGACGCAGCATGCAGCATCCAGGCGCTGTGCTTCTATTTTCAGCTGCGAGGCGATATCTGTGACCCGATGCGGCTCGGGCGACTCCACGAAATCGGCTACGACAATGCGGCGCGGTATGCTGAGGTCGATGTTCAAGAGACTGGCGCGCTCCACCTGTTCTTTAGACAGGAATGTTTCGCTGTGTTCCAGGAGTTCGCGCAGGAAGAGTTGCTGCTGGTATTCCAGATGGCTCTGTGCTTTCTGTTATTCCTGTTCGTGCACGAGGAGTTCGGTCATCTTCCGGATGACATTTGCCAGAGGCAGGATGGTTTTGTAGACGCCGGTGATTCCTAAGACGCCGATCGGCTCGCCCTCGACTTGCAGCATGAAATTCGTTCCGGGGCGCGCCCCGGGGTATTCATCATAGCGGTGGATGCGGAGTTCGTCGAGATTGTCCTGTATGATGCGGGCTGCACCGCCGTGGAAGGATTGGACGCGCTCGGGATCGGTGCTGGCAATAATGATGCTCTCTTTGTTCATCAAGTTGATTTTCTGAGGCAGGACGGTATTGATTTCGTGTACAATGGCTCGTGCTTGCTGTTCTTGTAGCTCCATATATCTTCCTTTCTTGTTTCTTGTCGTTCAGTCGCGGGGCATCTGACCTTATAAAAAATCCGGCAGGGGGTTCGTCCTGCCGGATTTTTTTCATGCCTTATTTCTTGAGTGCAGCTTTGAGCGTTTCCGTCATGGCTTTCTGCACGATGCGAAGGACATCCTCGACGACTGCGTTGTACATGTCACCGCCGTCAACGACGCCGCGGCCGTTCTCCGTGAGGAAAAACTTCTTCGGCGGCTCGTTTTCCTTGTACGCCTCGTTGAGCTTGTCCTGGACGAGCTTCTCGATTTCCTGTTCCGTCATCCTAGTCACCTCTTTCCCATAATAACCTGCATTTATTATTATACGACATCTTGTGCGTTTTTTCCTTGTTTTTTTGAAATAAACTTGCGAGAATCGCGCGTTTTGCAAATTCAATCGATTTCTAATTCCTTGCTAAAGTCAACTTAAATGCCTTTCGCTATAGTGTAAGTATCAAGAAGGAAAGAATCAGCTGACAGAAAGGCGTTGATGAATTATGATATGGAAACAGCGTAAAATCGTGGCCGGCATCGTGGCTGGCCTGGTGCTGACGGCGGGCGGCTTTGGCGTGCTCTCGGCACAGTCACAGGACAAGGCGGCTGTGCAGCCGCGCTACTGCATGACGCAGGGAGAGCGGCCAGATGGCCAGCCGCCGCGGATGACGACGGATGAGGTAGCTAAGCACATTGCTGCGTCGTTCGGCGTGGACGAGAAGCAGGTCAAGAGCGCGCTGGACGACAATAAGGATTTCCGCGACATCGGTCAGGCGGCTATGTTGGCCAAGATCAGCGGCAAATCCTTCGAGGATGTGCTGGCTCTCAAGACGGATGACAAGGACTGGCGCACGATCGGCAGGTCGCTTGGCGTGACGCGTGAGAAGGTGGCATCGGTGCGCTGCGAGATGACGGCCAAGGACCTGAGCCAGGACGGCAATGTCGATGAGACGACGGCCATGAACCTCTTGCAGGCGGGCTATGAGCCATGGGATATCTCTTGGGCAGCGGCACTCGCCAAGGCGGCGGACAAGGACATCCAGTCGGTGCTCGACCTCAAGAAGATCAACAACCGCTGGAGCGATGTTGCCGAGCAGCTCGGCGTGGACCGCCGTGCCTTGCAGAAATTCCGCGGCCCCGGCCCGCGCAGCATGGGCTGGCATCACGGCCCCGGACCGATGATGGACGATTCCGCGATGGATGACTGATGACCGTGCTGCCTGTGATACCTGTGATAGAAAAATTTCTGTACAGGGCTTGACATCACCTGTAAAGTCGAGTAATATAATAGCCATCAACAAGTTAACAGTGTTACACAAAATCATCGAACAGGAAATAGTAGCACAGCCACTATCCCGACAGCGAGCCGTCGATTGGTGCAAGGTACGGCGCGATATGCTATGTGAATGGTCCTGCGAGAGCTCACCAAAATCCTTTCCGTGGAAGGAGGGGAGAGTAGGCTGGGACGGCCGCCACCGTTAAAGGGCTACGGTATCGGAAGGATTTCCCGTACCGGAAATGAGGAATGGCTATACCATTTGAAACGGGTGGTACCGCGAAGATTTTTCGCCCCGCTGAGCAATCTGCTCGGCGGGGCTTTTTGATTGATTTTTTTGCAGGTGCTTTTTGATGTGGACAAAAGATCGTGAGGGATGGAATAATGCTCAGGGCGAAATTGTGTGGTATGAAGACGGTCGGGGCGGCTCGTGCAGCGGAAGGTGCGGGCGCGGATTTCATCGGCTTCATCTTCTGGCGATGGAGCCATCGCTTCGTCGAGCCGGAGCAGGCCGCCCGCATCGTCGAGGCCGTGCCACATGTCAAGAAAGTGGGCGTATTCGTTGATGAGACACCGGAGGTGGTCAACCTCATCGCAAAGCAGTGCCATCTCAATTTTGTCCAGCTGCACGGTCACGAGGATGCGGCCTATGCGGAGCAGATGGAAGTCCCCGTCATCAAGGCCTACCGCTACGGTGACGGCTTCTCGGCAGAGGCTGCCAATGCCTATCCCGCTGCGATGATCCTCGTCGATGCCTACCAGGAGGGCACGGCCGGCGGCACGGGAACGCGCTTCGACTGGCAGCGGGCGCAGCGCGAAGTCGCTGCGGTCCGGAAACCCGTGCTCATTGCGGGCGGCATCAGCGAGGCAAATGTCGGCGAGGTCAACGCGATTTTCCATCCGTTTGCCGTCGATGTCTCAGGCAGCCTGGAAGTCCATCGTGAGAAGTCAACAGAGCGCATTGCCGCCTTTATGGCGCAGATAGACAAGATCAATGGGAGGAATTGACGTGCGGGATATATTAGCAGAGATTGTCGAGAAGAAGAAGGGCATCGTAGCCGATGCCAAGCGGCAGATGCCGCTCGATGAGGTGAAGCGGGCTCTCGTCTGCGGGAACTTCGAGATGGCACACCGCTTCCGCGAGCGCAAATGGAACCTCATCGCGGAGTGCAAGCTCCAGAGCCCCGCAAAGGGGAGGCTCTGCCGCCGCTACTCTGTCACGGAGCTCGCGCATATCTACGAGGACAATGGTGCGAGCATGCTCTCCGTGCATACGGACCCGCATTTCCTCGGCTGCAATGAGGATTTCCGCAAAGTCCGCGCGGAGGTCAGCCTGCCGCTTTTGCGCAAGGATTTCATCATTGACGCATACCAGATCTACGAGGCCAGGATGCTCGGCGCCAACGCTGTACTGCTGATCGCGCGCATCCTGACGCCGGAGACGCTCAAGAAGTTCCTCTACACGGCGTGGAGCCTCGGCATGGACGCGCTCGTCGAAGTCCACGATCGCCGCGACATGGAGGCAGCGCTCGCGACGCCGGCGGAATTCATCGGCATCAACAACCGCAACCTCGTCTCGTTCACGACATCGATCGAGCAGACGATGGAGCTGCTGCCATATGCCGACAGAAAGCGTACGCTGATCAGCGAGAGCGGCATCTTCACGGGTGAGGATGCAAGGCGGCTGCGCTCTGCGGGCTGCGACGGCATCCTCGTCGGCGAGGGACTCGTCCGGGCGGACGATGTCGCTGCGCAAACGCGCCTGATGGCCGCTGCCGGTGCAGTGAATCCAGAACAGTAAGATATGGCCTGATTCCCACAGGACATGCGAGATAGAGATGAGAAAGGAAGTACAGAGATGAACACGAAGGGCAGATTTGGTAAATTTGGTGGACAGTATGTGCCGGAAATCGTCATGCCGGCGCTCAATGAGCTCGAGGCGGCTTATGCCAAGTACAAGGACAATCCGGATTTCCAGGATGAGTTCAAGATGTACCTGCGCGAGTACGCAGGCCGTCCGACGAACCTCTACTACGCCGACAAGCTCACGAAGTATTACGGCCGCGCGAAGATCTTCCTCAAGCGCGAGGATCTCCTGCACACGGGCGCCCACAAGATCAACAATGCTCTCGGGCAGGCATTGCTCGCGAAGCGCATGGGCAAGAAGCGCATCGTCGCGGAGACGGGCGCTGGTCAGCACGGCGTCGCTTCGGCGACGGTCGCCGCGCTCTTTGGCATGGAGTGCCATGTCTTCATGGGGGCACTCGATGTCGAGCGCCAGAAGCTCAACGTCTTCCGCATGAAGCTGCTCGGCGCAAAAGTCATTCCCGTTTCGTCCGGCACGGGCACGCTCAAGGATGCGACGAGTGAGGCCATCCGCTACTGGGCGACGAACATCACGGACACGCACTACATCATAGGCTCGGCCGTCGGCCCGCATCCGTATCCGACCATTGTGCGCGACTTCCAGAAGGTCATCGGCGAGGAGATCCGCGAGCAGGCCATCGAGAAGATCGGCGGCTTGCCGGACTATCTCCTGGCCTGCGTCGGCGGCGGCAGCAATGCCATCGGCACGTTCTACGACTTCCGCAACGACCCGTCGGTCAAGAAGTTCGGCGTCGAGGCGGGCGGACGCGGTGAGGCCCCGACAGACAATGCCAAGACGCTCTCGGGTGCCGGCGAGCCGGGCATCCTGCACGGTGCCTTCAGCTATCTGCTGCAGGACCCGGATGGCCAGGTCGTCGAGGCGTATTCCATCTCGGCCGGACTCGACTACCCGGGTGTCGGACCGGAACATTCCTATTATAAAGATGAAGGGATCGTCAAGTACGTCTCGGTCACAGATAAGGAAGCGCTCGATGCATTCCAGCGCCTCTCGAGGGTCGAGGGCATCATCCCCGCAATGGAGAGCTCGCATGCGCTTGCGTACCTTGACAAGCTCATGCCGCAGACGCATCCCGATGAGTCGGTCGTCGTCACGCTCTCGGGCCGCGGCGACAAGGATGTACAGATGGTAGCAAAAGTTCTTGGGGAGGAGATTGACTGATGAGCACGCGTTTGGATAAAAAGATGGCTGAACTCAAGGCAGCTGGCAAAAAGGGGATTTTCATCTATATCACGGCTGGTGCGCCAGACGTGGAGACGACGCTTCGGGCTGTTCGCGAGGCGGAGAAGGCCGGTGCTGACGTCATCGAGCTCGGCCTGCCGTTCTCTGACCCGATGGCGGACGGTCCCGTCATCCAGTCGTCATCGGTCTGCGCGCTGAAGAACGGCATGACGCTCAAGAAGGAGCTCGAGATCGTGCGCGAGATCCGCAAGTTCTCGGAAATCCCGCTGATCGGCATGGGCTACATCAACAACATGTACCACTACGGCTTCGAGAAGTTCGTCACGGACTTCAAGGCGGCCGGTATGGACGGCATCATCGTGCCGGATGTGCCGCATGAGGAGTCGGGCGAGATGCGTAAGATCTGTGCGGTCCACGACTTCCACCTCGCGGAATTCATCACGCCGGGCACGACGGAGGCGCGCATGACAGAGACGTGCAAGGGCGCGACGGGCTTCATCTACTGCGTCTCGAACAACGGCGTCACGGGCGTCAAGAAGATCGACTACTCGACGATCGGCGCGGTCTGCGCGAAAGCGCGCAAATTCACGGACACGCCGCTGGCTGTCGGCTTCGGCATCGGCTCGCCGGAGGCTGCCGTCGAGGCTGCGGCAAAGAGCGATGCTGTCATCGTCGGCAGTGCTGTCGTCAAGCGCCTGATGGACGGCCGCTTCGCAGAGGCCATGGCGCTGATCGGCGCCATGCGCGAGGCCCTCGATGCGGCGTACGGCAAGGATGCCTGACCGCCATATTATCGGATATCCTATGTGTGACATGAGAGGAGCAATCATCATGGAACTCAAACCATCGCGGGAGGCGTTCTGCAAGCTGGCGGCGGAGACGAATCTCATCGCTGTCGCTAAGGAGATCAACATGGATCTCGACACGCCTGTCTCCGTTTACTATAAGCTCGTCGGCGAGAAGAAGGGCTTCATTCTCGAATCCGTCGACACGACACATCAGCAGTTCGGCCGCTTCTCGTTCATCGGAGCGGAGCCGTTTGCCCGCCTGCAGGTCTTCAAGGACAAGCTCATGATCAACGAGAATGGTCTGATGAAGTGCATCGTGGGCGAGCCGGTTGAGACGCTCAAGACGTACATGCAGGGCTATAGGCCGGCCGTCGAGGATGCTTCGCTGCCGCTCGCGAACGGCGGCATGGTCGGCTACCTCAACTACGACATCGTCGCGACGTTCGACCGCGTGCGCGGCATGGAACTCGGCGAGGAGGAACTCCTGGGCCAGTTCATGATCTGCCGCGTCCTCGTCGTCTACGATGCGCTGCACAACAGCGCCCGCCTCATCTGCCTGGCTGATACGAAGGGGCGCGATGCCGATGAGGCGTACGATGCCGTCGTCGAGATGATCGCGAAGGTCGAGGCACGCCTCTCGGCAACGCTCGCGCCGCAGGCTGGTGAGACGGCCAAGCGCCGCGAGAAGGTCGACTTCCTCAAGAAATTCGGCAAGGCGCCGGAGGACTTCCTGAAGGCCATTCGCAAGGCCAAGGAGCACATCTTCGCGGGCGATATCTTCCAGGTCGTGCCCTCGCGCCAGTTCCGCGAGAAGATCACGAAGCCGTGCTTCCATTTCTACCGCCGTCTGCGCCAGGTCAATCCGTCGCCCTACATGTTCTACTTCAACTTCGGCCCCGTCAAGCTCGTCGGCGCTTCGCCGGAGATGCTCGTCAAGGTCGCAGGCGATGCGGTCTACACGTACCCGATTGCCGGCACGCGCCGCCGCGGCCGCGATGATGCTGAGGATGCGGCTCTCGCCACGGACCTCAAGGGAGACACGAAGGAATGTGCGGAGCACTCGATGCTCGTCGATCTCGCGCGCAACGACATCGGCCGCATCAGTGAGCCGGGCACGGTCCGCGTGACAAAATTGCGCCAGGTCGAGTATTTCAGCCACGTCATGCACATGGTCTCGGAAGTCGTCGGCAAGCTCAAGAAGGGCTACACGCCGATGGATGTGCTGCGCGCGACCTTCCCCGCCGGTACTGTCAGCGGGGCGCCGAAGCTCCGCGCGATGGAAATCATCAACGAGCTCGAGCCAGTCAAGCGCAATTCGTATTCGGGAACCGTCGGCTACATGGACTTCTGCGGCAACATGGACATGTGCATCACGCTGCGCACGATGCGCATCGAGAACGATGACACGGCCGTCATTCAGTCCGGCGCCGGCATCGTGGCCGATTCCGTGCCGGAAAAAGAATATCAGGAGATCTTGCAGAAGTCGAAAGCCCTGTTTGAAGTTGTAGAGGAGGTCGAGAACGATGCTGTTGCTTTTAGATAATTACGACTCCTTTACCTACAACGTCTACCAGCTGTTGGCGGAGCTTGGCGCGGACGTCGAGGTCATCCGCCATGACCAGACGACAGTGGCCGAGATCGAGGCGAAACAGTACGCGGGCATCGTCATCTCGCCGGGGCCTGGCGTCCCGAGGGATGCGGGCATCAGCGAAGATGTCATCCGCGAGCTCGGCGGCAAAGTGCCAATCCTCGGCATCTGCCTCGGCCATCAGGCCATCGGCGAGGTATTCGGCGGCAAGGTCGTACGCGCGGGCGAGATCGTCCACGGCAAAGTCTCGCGAATCCGCCACAACGGCCGCGGTCTCTATGAGGGACTGCCGCAGGACGTCGAGGTCGGCCGCTACCACTCCCTGATCATCGACCGGGCGACGCTGCCCGACTGCCTCGAGGTCACGAGTGAGCTCGCCGACGGCACGATCATGGGCGTGCGGCATAAGGAGAAAGACATCGAGGGCATCCAGTTCCATCCAGAGTCCATCCTGACTCCGTCGGGACGGACGATGATGCAGAACTTCCTCAACCATCTCAAGGGATACGAGCAATAAAATCAAAGAGAAATCGGGAAATCCTTCTTTCGAGAAGGATTTTTCTCGTACCTCAGAGAATAGTGTAGAGTATCGAAAACGAAACGCAGCAGTTCGCAGGCGCCTGCGACATGCGGGAATAGAGGAGGGAATTCGATGAAGTTCCATTTCATGAACGGCACGATGCGTGCCACAAGCAGCAAGAAGATGACCGCCATCCTGCTGGGGCTGACCATGACCCTGGCACCGTATGGGATGACAAGCGCAGAGGCGGTACAAGCCGCAGAGCATCCTGCTGCGGCGGCAGCCGTGACGACTGAAGCGGCTGCACCGCAGGCGGCTAATGCTGCAGACGGAAAAGCTGCAGCGGAAAAAGCAGAGGCTGCTGCCGACAAAGAGGCAGGCAAGGATGAGGCGAAAGGGGCCGTTGCAGCACAAGAAGTCGTCACGATCGATGCGAGGAGCTCGCTCGACCAGGACTTCGACCGGCTGGCAGAGGTCAAGAACGGCACGTATGACTTCAATCTCGCGGCTTCGACGCCGAGGGGCAGCACAGGACTGACGAGCGATATCACATTTGTCTCGGAGCCGTACGCGCGGGCGAAGGGCACGATGCGCATCACGGTCACACTGCCGGGCGCGCCGGCCTTTGAGCGCGAGCTGGCCTACTACATCCGCGAGACGGAGAAGGCTACAGCATTCTACTGCAAGCTCGGCCACGGCGAATGGCAGAAATCCGTCACGCCGCGCAAACCGGCCGACAAAAAGGTCAATGACTTCTGGTCCGCTGCCTTCTCCGACGGCTTCATGGACATCGCCAAGGATGTATCGTTCGGCGTACAGGAAGGCGCCAACCAGACGTATCTCGTGATGGTCGACGGCAAGGCGTTCGGGAAGCTGCTTGCTGATCAGATCGTGCCGACGGCCAAGGATGAAGTGATGCAGAAGACGCTGGCGGAGATCTGCCGCAGCCTGCCGGATTTCAGCTACACAGTCACGATCGACACGGAAAAGAAGCTGCTGACGGATGTCCACGCCAATCTCACGGAGCCCATCCGCAAGGCCGCATCCATCATCGTGAAGCGCCGTGACATGCCGCGCTCGGAGCGCGAGCAGCTGCTAAAGGACATTCGCGAGAGTACGGTCGACTTCCACCTGCAGGGACGCGATTTCAATACGCTCGAGGATGTGCAGGTACCGGCCGAGATCCTGGCGAATGCCAAGGCGACGGACCTGCCGATGGGAAAATGATATTGGCTTGATAAAGGTTAGGGGGATTGGATTTGGATTGTGAGAGCATACAGCGGGAAATCGCAGCGACGGTGCGCCGCACGAAGGAGGACTGCCCCTTCGTGCCATCCATCACGAACTCTGTGACGATGGAGCTCGTGGCCAATGCGCAGCTGGCGGCGGGCGGCTCTGCCGCCATGGTCTATCTGCCCGATGAGGGCGAAGGCGTGGCAGCCGCCGGCGAATCCTTCTACATCAACTTGGGCACGGTCATGCCATTCTACGCGGAGACGCTGCCGCGCACCGTCCGGGCGCTCCATGAGCATCGCCGCCGCTGGGTACTCGACCCGGTGGCCATCGGCATCGGCAGCTTGCGCACGGAACTCTTGCGCTGCTTCCGCGCCATGCCGCCTGCTGTCGTGCGCGGCAATGCATCGGAGATCATCGCGCTCGCAAATCTCTGGGGGCTCGATACGGGAGCGGCCAAGGGCGGCGTGCGCGGCGTCGATGCGACGGACAGCGTCGGGGCTGCGCGCCCGGCCGCCGAGGCACTGGCTTCTTTCATCGACGGTGCTGTGGCTGTCTCGGGCGAGTGGGACCTCGTCACGAACGGCACGGTGACAGTCCGCAGTGAGGGCGGCTCACCGCTCTTCACGAAGATCACGGGCGCTGGTTGCTCGCTCGGCGGCGTCACGGCTGTCTACCTGGCTGAGGCCTCACCGTTCATCGCGGCGCTGACGGCTGTCCAGGCCTACAATCTGGCGGGCACCCGGGCGCAGAGGGAGGCCAAGGGCCCCGGCAGCTTCCGCACGGCCTTCCTCGATGCGCTCTATCGCGCAAAGCCGGGCGCGATTGCGGAAAATCCATTTGCATTGATCTGATTGACCTGAGGAGAAATTTCATGAACATGCGCAAGAATTTCGATATATCGGCCTACCTCGTCGTAGGTCCCGAGAATACGCTCGGACGGCCGGTGGCAGATGTCATCCGGGCAGCCGTGGCGAACGGCTTCACCTGCCTGCAGATCCGTTCGAAGACGGCCTCGGCGAGGGAACTCATCGCACTCTGCCGCGAGGCGGCGGATGTCCTGCGGGAACTCGGCAAGTCAGATGAAGTCGTCCTGCTCGTCAACGACAGGCTCGATGTCGCACTGGCGGCGCGCGAGGCGGGCATCAAGGTTGACGGCATCCACGTCGGTCAGAGCGATATCCCTGCAGGAGTCTGCCGCAAGTACCTCGGGGATGATGCCGTCATCGGCCTGTCGGCGCGCACGAATGAACTGCTCGACTACGTGCGCCATGCTGACACAAGCGCTATCGACTACTTCGGCGCGGGACCTCTCCATGAGACGCCGACGAAGAAGGACTGCGGTCGCGATGCTGAGGGCCATGTCATCACGAGAAGTTTCGCGGAGCTGACGGAACTCCACCGCATCAGCCCCGTGCCTGTCGTGGTCGGCGGTGGCGTCAAGGCACGCGATCTGCCCGCCCTGCGCAAGACGGGCGTCGACGGCTTTTTCGTTGTCAGTGCCGTGGCGGGAGCTGATGATCCGGCCGCTGCTGCGCGTGAGCTCGTGAAGACCTGGCAGTCTGCACCGCGTTCGTGACTCTATTTGTAGAATAGATGAGATAGATGAGATGGGTGCCGCTTGCGGCATTCATCTTTTTTTTGCAGAGCCCCTATGATAAAATGGATGGGATGAGTAACGTACAGCAGAGAAGAGAGGGATATATCTTGCGATTGATTGTCGGGATTTCGGGAGCCAGTGGTGTCATCATGGGGTGGTACCTCCTCAAGGCTCTCCATGAGCTGCCGGAGGTGGAGACGCATCTGATCATCACGGAGGGGGCGGCCGTGACCTTTCCCTATGAGACGGAACACTCCCTCGAGGAGGTCCGCGCGCTGGCCGATGTCGTCCACGACAACCGCAATATGGCGGCCTCGATATCGAGCGGCTCCTATGAGACGAACGGCATGATCATCATCCCCTGCAGCATGAAGACGGTGGCCGGCATCGTCAGCGGCTACACGGATGACCTGCTGCTGCGGGCGGCCGATGTCTGCCTCAAGGAGGGGCGCAAGGTCGTCATCGTGCCGCGCGAGATGCCGATGAGCCGCATCCATCTGCGCAATATCAAGGAGGCTGCAGATTATGGCTGCATTGTCGTGCCGCCGGTGCTGACGTTCTACAACGGTGCGGACACGGTCGAGAAGCAGATCCAGCACATCGTCGGCAAGATCCTCATGCAGTTCCACATCTCGTATCGCGATTTTGTTCCCTGGCAGGGCGGTAAGCCTATGGTCTGAGACGTTTGTCTCGGACTTTTTTTATGCCGGAAAAAATTTTTTAAAATAAAGTCAAAAAGTCAGAAAAAGTATTTGACTTTTTGACTTTATCCGCTATAATAGGATATAGAAACAAGCAAGTTTCAGAATAATGATGACAATAAGAGCGATTATGGAGGATATGATTATGGGACAAGAAAAGTATACAGCGAAGACGCTGGCGGCCCTGCAGTCCGCTCAGCAGATCGCAGCCATGAAATACCATCAGGAGATTACGTCAGCGCACGTGCTGCTGGCCCTGGCCAAGGAGCCGGAGGGACTGCTCGCGACAATCTTTGAGGAATGCCAGACGGACATGCCGATGCTCAAGGCAAGACTGGAGCAGGAGCTCGCGAAGATTCCGAGCGTCAAGGGTACGGACCGCCTTGGCATGGGCATGGACATGGTGCGCGTGCTCGGCCGCGCCGAGGAATACGCTAAGTCCATGAAGGATGACTACGTCTCGACGGAGCATCTGCTGCTGGCTCTCGCAACGGACGGCAGCAGCGAGGTGCAGGACATCTGCCGCCAGTTCCACCTGACGAAATCCGCGATCCAGGCGTCCATCCGCAAGAACCGCAAGCAGAATGTCACGACGGACAACCCGGAAGAGGGCTATAAGTCCCTCGAGAAGTTCGGGCGCGACCTCACGGCTGCGGCGCGTGCCGGCAAGCTCGATCCGGTCATCGGCCGTGACGAGGAGATCCGCCGCACGATCGAGATCCTGTCACGCCGCACGAAGAACAACCCGGTGCTCATCGGTGAACCGGGCGTCGGCAAGACGGCTATCGTCGAGGGGCTCGCGCGCCGCATCGTGGCGGGCGATGTGCCGGAGTCGCTGAAGAACAAGACGCTTTTCTCACTCGACATGGGCTCCCTGATTGCCGGTGCGAAATACCGTGGTGAGTTCGAGGAACGCCTCAAGAGCGTCCTCAATGAGATCGCGAAGTCGGACGGCCAGATTCTGCTCTTCATCGATGAGCTCCACACGGTCGTCGGCGCCGGCGCGACGGAAGGCGCAATGGATGCCGGCAATCTTTTGAAGCCGATGCTGGCCCGCGGCGAGCTGCGCTGCATCGGTGCGACGACGCTCAACGAGTACCGCAAGTACATCGAGAAGGATACGGCCCTCGAGCGTCGCTTCCAGCCGGTCATGGTCGGCGAGCCGAGCGTCGAGGACACGATCTCTATCCTGCGCGGCCTCAAGGAGCGCTATGAGGTCCATCACGGCGTGCGCATCCGCGATGCAGCTCTCGTTGCAGCGGCAACGCTGTCGGATCGCTACATCTCGGACCGCTTCCTGCCGGATAAGGCCATCGACCTCGTCGATGAGGCGGCCGCAAAGTTGCGCACGGAAATCGAATCCATGCCGCAGCCGCTCGATGAGATCCGCCGCAAGATCATGCAGTTCGAGATCGAGGAGCAGGCCTTGAAGAAGGAGACGGATGAAGCCTCCGAGGAGAAGCTCCAGAAGATTACGAAGGAGAAAGAAAAACTCCAGAAAGAGGAGACGGAGCTCAGATCGCAGTGGGAGGCCGAGAAGAATGCCATCCTGCGCGTCCGCGCCATCAAGAAAGAGATTGACGGCGTGAACAGCGAGATGGAGGCCGCTGAGCGCGCCTACGACCTCAACCGCATGTCGGAACTCAAGTACGGCAAGCTGCCGGAGCTCCAGAAGAAACTCAAGGACGAAGAGGCCATCATCGCGGCCAAGTCGAAGGACAGCCGCCTCCTGAAAGAAGAGGTCGGCGAAGAGGATATCGCGCAGGTCGTCAGCCGCTGGACGGGTATCCCCGTGACGAAAATGTTGACGGGCGAGCGCGAGAAGCTGCTGCACCTCGAAGATGTCCTGCACGCGCGCGTCGTCGGACAGGACGAAGCGGTCAAGGCTGTCAGCGAAGCCATCCTGCGCGCACGTGCCGGCATCAAGGACCCGAACCGCCCAATCGGCTCGTTCATCTTCCTCGGCCCGACGGGCGTCGGCAAGACAGAGCTCGCGAAAACGCTGGCTGAGGCACTCTTCGACGATGAGCGCAGCATGATCCGCATCGATATGTCGGAGTACATGGAGAAGCACAGCGTATCGCGCCTCATCGGCGCGCCTCCGGGATACGTCGGCTACGATGAGGGCGGCCAGCTCACGGAGGCTGTGCGCCGCCGTCCGTACAGCGTCATCCTGCTCGATGAGATTGAGAAAGCACACCGCGATGTATTCAACGTGCTGCTGCAGATCCTCGACGATGGCCGCCTGACGGATGGCAAGGGCCGTGTGGTCAACTTCAAGAACACGGTCATCATCATGACGTCGAACCTCGGCTCGCACGAGATCCTCAACAAGAGTTACGATGAGGCAAAGGGTGCGGTCAAGGAGATCCTCAAGGACTACTTCCGCCCTGAGTTCCTCAACCGTGTCGATGACATCATTGTCTTCAAGGCCCTCCAGAAGGAGCAGGTCAAGAATATCGCGGCCATCATGCTCAAGAGTCTCAGCGACCGCCTTGAGAAGCAGATCAAGATCTCGCTCAAGTGGACGGATGAGGCGCTCACGGCACTTGCAGACAAGGGCTTCGATCCGAACTTCGGTGCCCGTCCGCTGCGCCGTCTGTTGACGCATACGGTCGAGACTTCCCTGTCGAAGCAGATCATCCGCGGCGATGTCCGCGAGGGCGATACCGTTGAGATCGGCTATGACGGGACAGACTTCACCTTCAAGACGCTCCCCCGCGTCAAGGAGGAAGAAGAGGCATAAGCCATCCCCCTTACATGAAAACAGCTCCAGGAGCCTCATGGCTCTTGGAGCTGTTTTTATCTTATCGAATTGTCACTTGCATGTCATGGGTCATGGTGTTGGGACGAAGCGTGCGAGGAGCGTATGGCCGTTCTTGACGAGGTCGCGGCTCAGTGCGTCGAGCGGCGCGAAGATCGGCGCGTATTCGAGGCGCAGGCGGAAGCGCAGGAACTGATGTGAATTGCAGCCGAAGATCGGCACGCGGTCGAGGATGTAGGGATTCTCGTCCGGGTTGGCCAGGCCGTAGTGGACGGTGAAGGCGGCGCGGTAGCCTGCTTCCTTCGTCATGCGCTCGAGCTCTTCGTCGTAAGAGCCGCACGGATAGGCGATGAATTTGATGGGTTTATTCAGGCGCCATTCAAGGGCTTTCTTGGAGTCCGTGAGCTGGTGCTGTACCTGGTCAGACGGGATCTTGTCGAGCTCTGGATGCGAGAGCGTGTGGCTCTCGAAGTCAATCAGGCCGCTCTGCTGCATCTCGTCGACCTGTGCCCAGGTCATGTAGTTGGGGTAGGTGCCGACGAAGTCTGAGATCAGGAAGATCGTCCCCTTGAGGCTGTACTTTTCGAGGATCGGGTAGGCGTTCTTGTAGTTGTCGACGTAGCCGTCATCGAACGTCAGGATGACGGGCTTCTCGGGCAGCGGCGTGCCGTTTTCCCAGGCGTCCATCATCTCCTCCGGTGTGATAGCGTGGTAGCCGTTGTCGGAGAGGTACTTCATCTGCTCGTCGAACTCGTCCGTGTGGACAGTCAGCGAGTTCTCGTCGCGGTCATTGATCTGATGGTAGTTGAGCACTGGTACGGCACGGGTGACCGAGTGCATGCGGTAAGCGCAGAGCGCGAATATCGCCAGGAAGATTATCAGTAGAGCCAGCAGGATTCGTTTGATCCAGGTAGTCATCGAGACACATCCTTTTCATTCATACAGTACAATTGGCAGTACGATCCGGGATGGACAAAGGGCCCATCTCCATACATATCGTTTAGTATATAACAAGCGAGAAATGAGGTCAAGGAAGCCCGGTGAGGTTCAGCTGAGCAGAAAAGGTTTTACAAATCGTCAAATCGGCTTATAATGATATAGGTGTAACATGCACAGGAATTGGCGGCATAGGGCCGTCCATCCCCCAGAATATCCATGATATCCATGATATATAGTATAAAGGAGTATTCATCCAGATGATGAGAAATGATTTATGCTGGTGTGGCAGCGGCAAGAAGTACAAGAAATGCCACGAAGACTTTGATGAGCGCATCTCGGAGATGAAATTCGACATCTTCCGCGGCCAGGTGCGCCCGCCGAAGAAGGTCATCAACAACGAGAAGGACATTGCCGGCGTGCGCGCCGCTGGCGTCATCAATGACGGCGCACTCGACCTCATGACGGAACTCGTCCGCCCGGGCGTCGATACGGCATCGCTCGACCAGGCTGCGGCTGACTACATCCGCGAGCGCGGCGGTATCCCGGCCTGCCTCAACTACGAGGGCTATCCGAAGAACGTCTGCATCTCGATCAACGAGGTCGTCTGTCACGGCATCCCGTCGAAGAAGACGATCCTCAAGGAGGGCGATATCCTGAATATCGACATCACGACGATCCTCAACGGCTACTACGCGGATGCCTCGCGCATGTACATCGTCGGCAAGGCTTCGCCGGAAGCAGAGAAACTCGTGCGTGTCACGAAGGAGTGCATGGAGCTCGGCATCAAGGCCATCCGCCCCTGGCACTTCCTCGGCGACATTGGCGCAGCCTGCGCGGCGCATGCGCATGAGAACGGCTACTCCGTCGTCACGGACCTCGGTGGTCACGGCGTCGGCAAGGACTTCCACCTCGAGCCGTTCGTGCCGCACGTCGGGGAGAAGGACACGGGCATGCTGCTCGTGCCGGGCATGATCCTGACGGTCGAGCCGATGATCAATGAAGGTTCTTACAAGGTCGTCGTCGATAAGGGAGATGGCTGGACGGTCCGCACGAAGGACGGCAAGCTTTCCGCACAGTGGGAGAATACGGTGCTCATCACGGAGACGGGGACGGAAGTCCTCTCGTCCTGATGCAGTACGATCAGAAAGAATGAGAGGATAGATACATGACAACATTCCAGGAACTCGGCATCCGCGCCTCTCTCTGCGATGTCCTGCGCAATCACGGCATCAAGGAGGCGACGCCGGTGCAGGAGAAGGCCATGCCACTCGTGCGCGCAGGAAGCGACTGCATCGTCAAGGCGCAGACGGGCACGGGCAAGACGCTAGCCTTCCTGCTGCCAATCATCGAGAAGATCAAGCCGCAGGCAGCCGTCACGCAGGCACTCGTCATCACGCCGACGCGCGAGCTGGCCATTCAGATCGCCAAGGTCGCGCAGTCGCTCGCGGCTGCGGCCGACATCTCTTCGCTCGTCATCTTCGGCGGGCAGGACATCGAGCGGCAGAAGCAGAAGCTCCGCCGCCATCCGCAGCTCATCATCGGCACGCCGGGACGCCTTTTGGACCACCTGCGCCGTCAGACAATCGACCTCTCGCAGGTCAATAAGGTCGTCCTCGACGAGGCCGATGAAATGATGCGCCTTGGCTTCATTGAGGACGTCGAGACGCTGCTGCAGGCAACGGCAGGCGACCGCCAGCTCATGCTGTTCTCGGCGACAATGCCGGACCGCGTCAAGGCACTCTCTGCGCGCTACATGAACGCGCCCCAGAACCTTGAGATCAAGTCGGAGCATGTGACGCTCGACGCCATCGACCAGGTCATCATCGACACGCGCGAGGAGACGAAGATCGACAAGCTCTGCGAGATCATCAATCAGGAGCAGCCGTATCTTGCGATGGTCTTCTGCCACACGAAGCAGCGCGCGCACATGGTCACGATGGCGCTCGCCGCGCGCGGCTACCTCGTCGATGAGCTGCACGGTGACCTCTCGCAGGTCCAGCGCACGCTCGTACTCAAGCGCTTCCGCAAGGCCGAGCTCCAGATCCTCTGTGCGACGGACATCGCGGCGCGCGGCCTCGACATCGAGGGCGTGACGCATGTCTTCAACTACGATATCCCGCATGATGCCGAGAGTTACATCCACCGCATCGGCCGCACGGGCCGCGCGGGCGAGCGCGGCAAGGCCATCACTTTCGTCAACGCGCGCCAGTATGACCTGTTGCGCCGCATCGAGAGCGGCATCAAGGACAGGATACGCAAGCAGCGCTCGGAGCGCGGACGCCGCCACAAGGAGAAGCAGGAGCAGATCCTCAAGGAGATTCGCGAGAAGCGTGCGGAGAAGAAGGCACAGCGCAAGCCGCTGTCGAAGTATGCCAACCGCAAGGGGGCCTCGCACAAGGGGCGCAATGACCGCAGCCGCCGCCAGAAGGCACGCGGCACGAAGTCGAATCTCGGCCATCGCGCCAAGCCGGGGCGTTCCGGCCGCAGATAAGAAAGGGCAATAGGAGCAGCCACTTCCTCAATCCGCTGGGGAAGTGGCTGTTTTTGACAAAAAATTTTCAAAAACTTTGAAAAACAATAGGATGCAAGCAGGAATATGGAGAAAAAAGACGAATAAATGTACTGTAATCAAATTTGAGTACCGAACGTACCAACAAACCTAAGGGGGAATTTCCATGATCGGCATCAAGAATGTTATCGCAATCGTCTGCGGCGGCGGCCCCGCTCCTGGCATCAACAGCGTCATCTCGGGCATCACGAATGAGGCGACGCGCCATGGCTGGGATGTACTCGGCATCTACGATGGTTTCTCGAGACTTGCGCGCGGCGAGAAGAATTACGTCCGCCTCGAGCCAAAGGACATCAGCCACATCCACATGGCGGGCGGCTGCATCCTCAAGATGAGCCGCTTCAACCCGACAAAGAAAGAGTCCGACCTGCGCACGGTCGTGGAGACTCTGACGGAGCTCGGTGTCACGCACCTCGTGACGATCGGCGGCGATGACACGGCCTACAGCTCGGCAGCCGTCTCGGAAGAGGCGCGCAAGATGGGCCGCACGATCAATGTCGTCCACGTGCCGAAGACCATCGACAACGACCTGCCGCTTCCGGAAGGCGTGCCGACTTTCGGCTTTGAGACGGCCCGCGCTTTCGCGACGACGGAGATCGAGAACCTCATGGAAGATGCGCGCACGACGAACAACCGCTGGTACTTCACGATCGCCATGGGCCGCACGGCCGGTCACCTGGCACTTGGCATGGGCCGCAGCGCCGGTGCTGCCATCACGATCATCCCGGAGGAGTTCCCGCAGAAGAAGATTCCGCTGCAGCAGCTCGTCGACATCGTCACGGGCTCCATCGTCAAGCGCTACCTGACGGGCAAGAACTACGGCGTCGCTGTCATCGCTGAAGGTGTCATCGAGAAGATTGCGCCGGAAGACTTCAAGAAGCTCGGCGAGGTCGTGACGGATGAGCACGGCCATATTCGCTACAGCGAGCTCGACTTCGGTGAGATCCTCAAGCAGGCAGTGCTCGCTGAGGTCAAGAAGATCGGCATCAAGATCTCCATCATCGATAAGGAGATCGGTTACGAGCTGCGCTGCACGGCGCCGATTGCTTACGATATCGACTACGCGCGCTCGCTCGGCTACTCGGCCGTCCGCTTCCTCATGCGCGGTGACAGCGGTGCACTGATCTCTATCCAGAACAACGAAGCTGTGCCGATGCGCTTCGAGGACATCAAGGATCCGGCCACGGGCAAGACGCGCGTGCGCAAGGTCAACATCAAGTCCGTCCAGTACCGCATCGCGCGCGGCTCGATGATGCGCATGGAGAAGGAGGACCTCGACGATCCGGGCCTTGCCAATGCGTACCGCATGGACCCCAAGGCATTCAAGGAGCGCTATGCATACCTCTTCGAGACTGGGGAGGAACCAGAGGCAGCGCAGGCTGGCAAGGCAGAGGAAAAGAAAGCGTGACGCATCTCTTCCATATATAATGGACAGGGCAGGCATGGACCTGCCCTGATTTTTTTTGCGATCTGGCGATTTTTTTGTTTTTAGGTGTTGACAATAGGGGAGAAAGGCTCTATAATTATATCTTGTCAGCCGGAAGTAATACGGCAGGCATGATATCGCGGGATGGAGCAGTCGGTAGCTCGTCGGGCTCATAACCCGAAGGTCACAGGTTCAAGTCCTGTTCCCGCAACCAATATGATAATCCGCAAAATCATAGATATAGATTCATCGCGGGGTGGAGCAGTCGGTAGCTCGTCGGGCTCATAACCCGAAGGTCACAGGTTCAAGTCCTGTTCCCGCAACCAATATGATAATCCGCAAAATCATAGATATAGATTCATCGCGGGGTGGAGCAGTCGGTAGCTCGTCGGGCTCATAACCCGAAGGTCACAGGTTCAAGTCC
>ERZ1106978.222-NODE-222-length-45219-cov-5.038438_pt1 | contig 45219 bp, 36 predicted proteins | sample MGYA00403689_ERZ1106978 | MGnify/ENA primary metagenome ERZ1106978 (study PRJEB35170, sample SAMEA104062434) | human gut metagenome | biome: human gut; feature: human-associated habitat; material: faeces | place: Denmark | collected 2012-08-02 ...
GGATCAAGAGGTCAAAAATCCTCTTGCATCGGCTTTCTGACCTTTTGACCCTGGTATCAAATCATTATATTATTACAAAAACATGACTATTTCTTGTTATAGCTTAAAAAAGTTAATATTTTTCGTTATTGGTAATGATTCACGTAATGCTTTGTCAGATACAATACCTATATAAGATAAAAAAGTCTAAATAATTAGGAAGGGCAGATGAAAACTGACATGAATAAAAAGCAAAAAAATACAAGAACTTTTTTAATAAAAATCATGGATCAGCAGAACGGTACCTGGCAGGGCAGCGTTACTTGGGTGGAAGAGCAGCGAGAGCAGCATTTTCGCAGTGCCCTTGAATTATTGAAGCTGATAGACGGAGCACTTGATAACAATTATGAAGTCAGAATTGAGGAATAGAAGGAGGACGCCATGAAAAGTAATACAAAGAAACGTTTAATAGCATTCATGCTTTGCATGGTACTTGTGCTTAGCAGTACGATATCAGCTTTTGCTGATGAGCCACAGAACACAGACAGCCAGAGTCAGGCCGAAGTCGTAACAGAACCGGCGGCAGATGAGCCACAGAACACAGACAGCCAGAGCCAGGCCGAAGTCGTAACAGAACCGGCGGCAGATGAGGCTACAGAAGATACAACTACTGAAGATACAACTACTGAAGATGTGTCTACTGAAAATACGATTACCGAAGATGTGTCTGATACACCTGACATCGAAATACCTTCGAAAAAAGAATGGTCAGTACAAGTAGGAAATGCTACTGTTAAAGTAAATGGATCAGCCGATGCTCTTCCTGCAGACGCACAACTCTCCGTAACAGAGATTACTTCAGAAGATGAAGTGAAAGAGATCGAAAAAGCAGTAGAAGAAAAAGCGATCGAAGAACAGTTTTCCATCAAGAATATCTTCTCCTACGATATCAAATTCCTGGTAAACGGTTCCGAAGTACAGCCAACCACTCCGGTTCAGGTCAGCGTAGACACCCCGGAAATCACATCCAGCGAGAATGCAGCAGTACTGCATGTGGATGATAATAACGTAGCGGAAGACATGAAGGGTGCTGTTGATGGAGAAGGAAAAGTTGTATTTGATGCTCCGCATTTTTCAAAATATGTCATTGTTCAGAAAGGCAATTCGAAGGTTAACGTTACCATTGAATACTATGATGATACCCAGAATTCAAAGCCTATGATATATGCAAGCAAAAAGGAATTATCACCTGGGGAAAGCATAAGCAATTATGACATAGCTGATAACTGGAAAATAAATTGGGCAGCGAAGAGTACTACAGATGGAAACTTCGAACGCATATCAGATCTTAATGAAATCAAATTCGTAAGTGATTGCACAATTAAGGTTTATTATACTCCTAAAGATGAGACGATTGCTGGAAGCACTAAATTTTATGACTATACCGTTAAAGCAGGAGCAAAAAATGGTACCTATTATTCATTTAATCAGTTGACAAATGATAAGTCACCAAACATTGTTAATAATCAAAAACTTATTGCAGGCTCGAATTCGAATGATCCAAACGTTAATCAAAATTATCAGGAGTATCAAAAGTATAAGATTAGTTTGCCAGATAGTAAAGGTAATACAAAAGATGCAAACTGTTATACTGGAGGAGATAGTACAATCCCAGGATTGCTAAAAGAAATTGATAATAACGGTAATGTAATATTCAATTACGCAGAACCGGGATTTTTTGTGGATAGCGATTATAGCGTTCAATTCGGAGGAAGTATCTTCGGCGGAGGTAAAACGAGAAATCTGAGAAAAGTGTATAAAGATTACACTTTGGAATTTGCCCGAAAAGGTGATACTTATACACTTAAGGGCGTAAGAAATAAGGATAACGGTTGGGTTACAGGCGCAGGAAACAATTTCTATCCGTTAGACAAAGTGCTACCTTCTTATGAAGAGAGTCAAAAAAGCCATAACTATTATTTCGGAATGCGATATGATGTCACATTCAAAATCGGTGATTATGTAGGACCACTTAATTACAAATTCACAGGTGACGATGATTTATGGGTAGTACTTGACGGTAAGAAGATAGTAATTGATCTTGGTGGTATTCATAGCGCAGCAGGAAAAACTGTTGATTTGTGGTACTATATTGGTCAGGCAGCAAATCTGACAGAAGCACAAAAACAACAGAATCATACATTGACAATCCTTTATATGGAACGTGGTGCAGGCGAATCTAATTGTCAGATGGAGTTTACTCTTCCATCAGCGAAGATACAGCAAGTCGATCAGACACAGATGACAAACATTTCATTCTATAAAACAGATGCAGAAGGAAACGGTCTTCCTGGTGCACAGTTTAGTTTAACGAATGACAGCACACAGGCTACAATGCCTGCAGTTTCCGACAGTGAAGGATTAGTTCAGTTCCAGCAGCTCGTAGCCGGAACCTATACATTAACAGAAACACAGGCACCAAAAGGTTATGTTGCACCAACAACCTCATGGAAAGTAAAAGTAACTGCTGATAGTAATAAGAATTTAAGTGCAAAGATATACCTGGCAGATGGTAGAGAGCTTGGAAAACTTACCGGTGGTGAATACCAGATTATCAATTCAGCAAGCACACCAGTACAGCCTCCGACACCGGGCATTGTTGAAACAAAGAAAGAACTGTCTCATGAAAAGTATATTGCTAAGAATAAAGATGGTACATACAATCTTACATTAAATGTTTCAGGTGCAGTTGGAAGCGAGTCCTATGCGAATAAGCTGGATGTACTGTTCGTGATGGATACGTCGAACAGTATGAAATGGGCAATGACATATAGTGGAGATAGTTCCAAAAAGTATTTGTCAGATTACAGAACCAATTCAGAAAGTCGTTTCTACAATCAGCAAAAAGCTGTAGAAGATGCTATTGCGAAATTGAAAAACAAGAAAAATGTAGATGCTCAATTTGCAGTTGTGGCGTTTGATACACAAGCGGGTATCAAAACAAATTGGACAAAGGACTCGATTACATATCCCACCAGTGTTGGAAATTATGAGAGTAATAACTGGGAGGCAGGTGGAACAAATTATCAAGCTGGATTGAGAAAAGCGGACGAATTACTTAAAAAAGGAAGAACCGATGCAACAAAAATAGTTGTATTTCTATCAGATGGAGATCCGACTTTGTACTACGGTACAAATATATATGGACAAGAAAGGGTTTATGGTAGCGGATCAGGATATGATAAAGACGCAATGACTAATGCCCAAGCTCAACTTGGAACAATGAGTATGAACTACTTCTACACAGTCGGAGTTGGTCCTCAAAAGAGTTACAGTAATTTATCAAGTCTGATCAGCAGTGCTCCGAGTGGAACAGTAACCGGTAGTTACAACGGTACAGATTCAAGTAATTTGAAAAATGCCTTTGATTCAATCATCAGAGATGCAACAGAACTTCTTTGTACAGATGTAACTGTAACCGATACGTTAACCGATGAAGTTGAATTAGTTAATCAAAATTTACAGGTGGTTGTCAAAGATGAAACTGGAAAGGTTATCACCAAACTGAAAGATGCTTCAGGAAATGAAGCAGCCGTATCAAAGATTATAACTGTCAGTACAGCGAAAGACTCAGATGGCAAGACTCAGATTATTATGCGATTTGAACCTAGCTATAAGCTGGAATCAGGTTACACATATTATGTAACAGCAAAAATCCGGCCAACAACAAAAGCCTATCTGGAGTATCAGAATGGAAGCTATACAGGCACTGGTGATAAAAATACAGACGAATATCTTGGTACAGGCAAAAAACCTGGAAATGATACTAGGAATAATGGAACATCTTCAGAACAAAATGGATTCTATTCAAACGTATCAGCTAATGTAACATACAAGTACAATAACAAAACATATACGAAACCTTATGCGAAACCTGTTATACAGGTAAATGACAGTACAGTTTCTCACACAGTGGATAAGAAGTGGGAAAATGACTCAGATAAAGTAGCAGTTGATGTCGAGTTGAAGGCCTATGTAACAAAAGCGGCGGATTCTGAAATAAACGATGATAATCCGAAGTATCTTACCAGTGAAGATGTAAAAACTCTTCCGACGTCCATGAAAGTTAATTTGTCAGGAACAAACCAATGGACGCATACTTGGGATAATCTTCCGGATACATACTACTATGAAACTACAGATGGCATCAAACAAACAGATATCCATTACACAGTAGAAGAAGTCCAGACAGATGCGACAAAGGCATTTTACGGTCAGGTTACTGAATCAAGTGATGGAATGACCACTACGATTCTGAATAAGAAGAAAGATCAAGAGGATAAGCCGTTTATTGAAGTGACCAAAACGTTTGAAGGACTTACAAAAGCACAGATTAAAGAGTTGGCTGATGCAAATCCTCCTTATACAATTACATTGATTCAAGCTGAAACAAATACGACTAAACAGCTTGTAATGGATGTAAGTAAATTAAACGATATTCTTAAGGGCAGTGATGACAAAAAAGTATGGACATATACCTGGAAACTGGAAGATTGTTTGGATGGCACATACAAAGTCAGTGAAAGTAATTACGGTAAAGATGGATACGATGTAACTGTCACTGTCAATGGACAACAAGTTACAGATTCGAATGATTTTTCAGTAAGTACAAAGCAAGCATCAATAAAAGAATATAAACAATCTAGAAATACTACTATGTGCTCACCAAAAACGTTTTCTATAAACAAAGTTAATTTAATTGTTGCAAAGCTCACTGCGAACGAAGGATATTTCGTGTGGACAAACACACCGGTAAGTATCAGTGAACGTAAAGCGATAGTGAAATTGATAAGTGATAAAACCAATGGAATTAGATTTAGTCCAGAAGCAGAATTAAAAAAATGCTATTTCTATAGTGGAAATGGAATAAAAGACACGTTGGTATTCAGAAATGGTGAGATCAAGTATGACGGGCAGGATAAACTTACGTTTGATGCATCAAAACAGTGGTCTATGTTTGCAGCTGGAACGTACACATTTACCGAAACACAGAACGCTGAAATTCAGATCACTAATACTTATTTAGAACAAACTGCAGATTTGGATTTGATCAAGACTTCGGTATCCGGAACAAAATTTGATGGTGCAGAATTCAAACTGTATAAGAAGAATGATAAGGGAGAATATGAACTTCAGAAATTTGCTTATACAGATGAGTCTGGAAAGGATCAGACAAGAGAAACCATCCAGGTAATAAATACCGATAGATCAGAAGCTGAACTCAAAAATCTTCAATCTGGACAGTACTATCTGGAAGAAGTAAAGGCACCGGAAGCTTGTATGTTGTTAGCAGACAAGATTTATTTCAAACAGGAAAAGGGTAAGATTACTTTAACAGATAAGAGTGGAAAAGTACTTGCAGATTCACCTACAATGTGGACACTTTCGGGCACAGATGGAAAATATACCTTAACTGTACAAAACGAAATTCTCTATTCCCTCCCATCAGCTGGAGGCACCGGAATTTACTTGTATATGATTGGCGGTATCTTACTTATGTTTGCAGCCGTATGGATTTTATATAAAAACAAATGCAAGGAGGTGCTGGAAAAATAATTGTAAGAATTAATTTTTCAGTGGCTTCTTGCCACACAAAAACGTTATTATCCCATATGAGGGGACAATAAAAAATGGGCAAATCCCTTAAAAGAAAAGGAGACAAAATATGAAGAAGATGAGAAAAATCTTTGCAGTGTTATTAACACTGGCTATGGTACTCGGAATGAGTATGACAGCGTTTGCAGCGGATGCAAAAGCAATAATTACACTTAAAAACTTTGACAAAGCTAATAAAGTTGAGTACATGCAGATTATCCAGAAAGATGAAACCAAAACTTCTGGTTGGGCATTTACTAATGGTGCAGGAGCATGCTTTACAGAAGCATTCGGACTTACAGATTCAGATGATGCACAGCAACAGGTTATCTGGGGATTAATTAAGTACAATGATAATAATGTTACATTACCAACAGGTGTAACTGCAAAAACTGCTACAGCAGCAAAAATTGACTTAGCATTAAGTAAAGTTGCAGCACTTGAGGGTTTCACAGAATCAACAGATAAAACAAAAATCGAAGTAAGCGCAGCTGGTATTTATGCAATCAAAGCAGAAGAAACAGGATTTACTTATAAAACAGCAACAGCATATGTAGGATTTGGAGAACCATATCCAGCATTAACAGATGCAGAAGTAACAGCTAAAAAATCTCCAACAACTGTAGACAAAACAGTAGCTGATGACGATCATGTAGTAGCAATCGGAGATATCGTAACTTATACAATCGAAGCATATGTACCATTTCTTGATGCAGCTAATACTGAAAACAGAACATTTACAATTACTGATCAAATTAAAGGTGCTGAATATTATTTAGCAGGTCCAAATGCAGTTAATAGTGTAACTATGGAAGGCAAAGATGGGCAAGTTGGAGAAATCGTAGTAAATGAAGATGGTAAAGGATTTACCGTTAATTTAAACACTTTAGTTGCTGGTACAGACAATCCGAACGCTGGAAAGAAAATCACAGTTACCTATACTGCAAAAGTAACCAAAACAACAGTAGAAAACAAAGCTGGTAGTCATGCAGCTGGTGTAGACTACGGTGCTGATAATGTCCCAGTTAAGTTATTTACTGGAGAACTTGTTTTACTGAAATATGGTGATGGCAATGTAAATAATGCTTTAGCAAACGCTGAATTCGTATTGTATAAAGATGGCGAAGAAGTGCCATTAACATTCACAAAGCAGGAGAATGGAAAATATAAATATGCTCCGGATGCAGAAGATGCTACAGCAACACTTGTAACAGATGAAAACGGTATGATTGATGTAGAAGGTTTAGATGTTGGTTCTTATCATTTCGAAGAAACTAAAGCACCAGAAGGATATTCTATCAATACAGATGGTAAAACTCTTACACTTACTGTAAATGGAGATGTTGCTACAGCTAAATTATATAATGAAGGTCAGTTAAATGATACAAAACTTTCCGCTCTTCCATCAACCGGTGGTATCGGTACAACAATCTTCACAATCGCTGGATGCGTTATCATGATCGCAGCAGCTGGTCTGTTCTTCGCAAGCCGCAAGAAATCAGACAACAAATAATTGCAATAATTATTTATAATCAGATATTGAATCCGGGGCAGGTCGCCCCGGATTCATAAAAAATAATACAACAGCAAGGAGAATTCGGATGAAAAGCAAAACAAGCAAATTAATGATTGGAATCATATTTTTAGCCGGTTTGTCCTTACTGCTGTATCCTTTCGTAGCTAATCAGTGGAATAACTACAGACAGAAGCAATTGATCAGCAGTTATGAACAGACTGTATCCGAAAAGGATGCAGCACATGAGATTGATTATGACGCAGAACTGCAGAAAGCAGAAGCTTACAACGAAGCCTTACTTCCAAGTATCCTTCCTGACTCATTTGCAGTAGCCGCAGCCAGTGACAAAGAAGACCAGTCCTACATGGATGCTCTGAATATTGCCGGTGACGAGATGATGGGAATCGTGGAGATCCCGAAGATTGACATCAAGCTTCCAATCTACCACACCACCGACGAAGATGTTCTCAAACAGGCAGCCGGACATCTGGAAGGAAGCTCTCTTCCAATCGGCGGTAAAAGTACACACGCCGTTATCTCCGCACACCGTGGACTTCCGAGTGCGTCTCTTTTTACCGATCTGGATCAGCTGGAAGAAGGCGATCATTTTCTGATCCATGTATTAAACGAAACATTATGTTATGAAGTCGACAAGATTTCCGTAGTAAAACCGGAAGAAACTTCCTCTCTTGCAGTAGAAGAAGGAAAAGATCTTGTAACACTTCTTACCTGTACTCCATACGGAGTCAATACCGAGCGGCTTCTGGTTCGTGGTCACAGAGTACCTTATGTGGAACAGGAAGTTGCCGATGAGAAGACACCGCTCAGCGGAATCAGTCTTCATACAAATTATCTTTTATGGGTAATTATTGGTCTTGTAATTACCACAATCTTCATCCTTGTGTTATACTTAAAGGAGAAGAAGCTTCAAAAGAAGAAAAATGAGACCTCTTAAAAAGAGAATAAGAACGAGAAAGGGAATATGCCTATGAAAAGAAAAATCTCAACCTTCCTTTTCGGTCTGTTATTCTTGATAGGATTTGGGATTCTGATCTACCCGACGGTATCCAACCAGTGGAACACCTACAGACAGAATCAGCTGATCAGCAGCTATGACAATACAATACAGGACATGGAACCGGAGGACTTCACCTCTGAGTGGGAAAAGGCAAAAGCTTTCAATGATACCATTCAACAGAACAACCTCTACGGAGATGTATTCGGTGAAGATGAAAATGACATCAAAGATACCGAATACTGGAAGATCCTGAACGTTGCAGATGACGGTGTAATGGGATACCTTTCCATTCCGAAGATCAACATCAAGCTTGCCATTTACCATGGCACCGGTGATGATGAACTTCAGACCGGTGTCGGACATCTGAACGGCACAAAGCTTCCGATCGGAGGAGAGAGTACCCACAGTGTTCTCGCAGCTCACCGTGGACTTCCAAGCGCAAAGCTTTTTACCGATATCGATCAGCTCAAAGTTGGCGATAAATTTTACATCCATGTACTGGATGAAGTCCTTGCCTATAAGGTGGATCAGATCCTCCCGATGGTAGACAAAGACGATCATGAAACACTGGAGAAAGCACTCCAGATTGAAGAAGGAAAAGACCAGGTAACTTTATTTACCTGTACACCATACGGAGTCAACTCCCATCGTCTTCTCGTAAGAGGAACCAGAGTTCCATATAACGGCGAAGAGGATGCTACCGAATCAGTTACAGATTCTATGGTAAAAGCCATTCAGAATTATTATATGCTCTATTTAATTTTAGGACTTTCAATCACGATTCTTGTGATCATTCTCTTGCGATTCCTTTCCAAGAGAAAAGCTCACAAAGAATAACCAAGATTTCTTAAGGAGGACATGAGGCGATGATGAATAAACGATTAAAACAGGGAAGCACTTTTCTCTTAGCTGTCGCTCTTACATTTCCACTGCTCACTCTTCCGGGTGCGAAAGCCGCAAGCGCGATCAATACCGGACAGAAGTGTTCTATCGAATTCGACATTAGTGGGAACAGCAGTGAACTTCTAAGCGCAAGCATTCCGGTAAAACTGTATAAAGTTGCTTCGGTTGATGAATCCGGCAACTATACCGGAATCGGTGCATTTTCAAAACTGGATCTTTCATCCGTAAGTGCTGATAACCTGGATGCGGCAGCTGCTACCTGGGCAGAACGTGCCAAAGAAGCACAAGGTAAGTTGACAGATTCTGAGGGAAATACAGTTGTTGATCCAACCGAAACTGTTACACTGCAGAACGGAAGAGGCTACCAAGATAAATTGGATACCGGACTTTACCTTGTAGATACACCAAAAGTAATTACAACCAATTATACTTATACCTTTACACCTTACCTCGTATCACTTCCGACCAACAACTATTACAACAACGGTCAGACAAGTGATGACTGGATCTACGATCTGACCAAAGAATCCAACAGTGCAGTTGGTCTGAAACCGGAACAGCATGTAAGATACGGTGATCTGGTGATCAAGAAGGAACTGAAAGATCACAATGCTACCTTCGGTAACAATGCAACCTTCGTATTCCAGATCGATATCACAACACTGGATAAGAAGACCGAAACCAGAATCGAAGAGCTTACCTTTAGCGCAGCAGGTGATGATTCTGTAACGATCACGAAAATTCCTGCCGGATCTCATGTCAAGGTAACGGAGGTTTACAGCGGTGCAAGCTATGAACTCGCTTCTGCTAAAAGTCAGGAAACAGACATCATTGCTAATCCTGAAAAAGAAACCGAAGTAGAATTCAAACCGGCAGAGGTTTCATTTATCAACAAACATGATGGACGTACCAATGGCGGATACGGCGTAAAAAATAATTTTAAACTCGATGAAAATGGTCAGTATCAGTACACCAAACCGGCAGCAAAGAACTAGAAAGGGGGAATCGGAATGAGAAAGTTACATAAAAAACCACTAATCATGGCAGCGGCAGCACTTGCTCTTACCGGAACCCTGGCAGTTGGAAGTGCAATGGCATACTTCACAACTTATACAACAGCCGGTGGCGGTGTGACGATGAATATGGGATTTACCGAAACCATCCCTAACGAAACAGTCGATAAAGATGGCAAGCACGTCACCATTACAAATACCGGTGATTATGATTGCTTCGTAAGAGTAACAGCATTTGCCCCAATGGAACTTACCTATACTGCTCCAAATGGCGGATGGAAAGCCAAAGATGATGGTTACTGGTACTATGAAGGCGTTCTTCCGGCAGGCGAAACCACACCGGAACTCAATATCTCTTACAAATTCCCGGAAGGGAAGGATAAACCGGAAGAATTCAATATCGTGGTTATCCAGGAATGCACACCGGTTCTTTACGATGAAAATGGAAACCCATATGCAGACTGGAATCATGTAATCACAACTGAGACAACAGAAGACAGTAAAACCACAGAATAGGAGGGAACGAAGATGAAAAAGAAAAAGAAATCATTTCCAAAAAAATCGGCCCTGCTTCTGACAGCATCAGCGCTCCTGTTGATTGGCAGTACTGTCGGCAGTACACGTGCCGCACTCACCTACTACAGTGAGAATTATTCCGCACAGATCGAGATGCAGAATATCGGTGTATCTCTTTTAGAGAATGGCGATGTCGTCAGCAGCCAGGATTTTACATCTAAGAACCAGCAAGAAGTAAAAGACGGGGAACTCCTGACAGGCCTTCTCGGAGAAAAGGAGAAATTCGCACCCGGAAAGAAATACAAAGAAGAGCTCAGTGTTCAGAACAGCGGTAACATCGACACCTTCGTCCGTGTGATCCTTACCAAGAGCTGGCAGGACAAAGAGGGCAAGAAGAACACCACTCTTTCACCGGATCTGATCGAACTGAATTTCCTTACCGCTAACGGCTGGGTAGTTGCAGATCAGCAGACCACCGACGAAAGAACCGTTCTTTATTACACAAAGGCAGTAAAAGCCGGAGATACCACACCGGCATTATCTGACACACTCCGCATTGATCCGAAGATTGCAACAGAGGTAGAGAAAACAGTAAAGGACAAAACCATCACTTATACTTACAAGTACAATGGTTACACCTTCCACATTGACGCAGAGGTGGATGCAGTTCAGACACACAACGCAAAGGACGCAATCAAGAGTGCCTGGGGCGTGGACGTGAATGTATCAGACGACGAAACAACAATGAGCTTACAGTAGGGAGGTACAGAGTATGAAAAAGAAAATTTTGTGCCTCGCCATGACAGTGATAATGGCAGCAGGGGTACACACAACTGCATTTGCAAAGGATTATCAGGGAGCCGACGGATGGCAGGTTCATTTCACCGGCGACAAGATGGAAAGCAATTTTGAAAACAAGACTGTTTCCGATGAGCTGGCAACGATCCAGCCGGGTGACAGCATCGAATTGAAGGTTCAGCTGAAAAACTCCGATAAAGGCGAGACCGATTGGTACATGACCAATGAGATCATCCAGACACTGGAGGAAGCACAGGAATCCGCTGAAGGCGGTGCTTACGAATACAAGCTGACTTATGTTGGAAGTGACAATACCGAAAAGGTACTCTATAACAGTGATACCGTCGGAGGTGAAGGTTCTTCTAAGACCGGTGAAGGTCTGAAGGAGCTTGGAAACTCTACCGAGAAATATTTCTACCTCGGTCGTCTTGCTTCCAATGGTACCGGAACCGTACACCTTACCATCGGTATCGAAGGTGAGACACAGGGCAATGGTTATCAGAACACGCTCGCAAAGCTTCGTATGAACTTTGCAGTGGAAAAGGTAAAAGTAAGCAATACCATTACCAAGACGAAAATCGTCAAGACTACCAACACCGTTAAGACCGGTGATACCGCAAGAGTTCTTCTCTTCTGTGTGCTTGCACTCATCAGTGGACTGATCCTTCTGGCATACGGAATCTACACATATAACAAGAACACAAAGAAACGCAGACGGAAAGGAGAGTAAGCAGATGAAAAGATGGAAAAAATTACTGGTTTCTCTTCTGACTGTATCAATGACGATCGGTGCATCCACGATGAGCGTTATGGCTGCTGACGGGTATACCTATAAGGTAACTTTATCTGCAGGTAATAAAGGAACGATAAACGGCCAGGCTAAGGAGGAGCGGGATTCTCTTGTCGCCGGTTCTACTGTTACTTTTAATCTGAAGGACGTTCAGGTAACCGATGACAAATACTATGTCAAAGGAATCCGTCTCAGCGGACGTGACAATGAAGAAGCTCTTGCTTCTCCTGTATTAGACAATGTAACCGGCGATGCCGACTATGTAGTAGCCTATGGAATCAAAAAGGACATGGTTGCCTACACCGTAAACTATCAGGATGCTTCCGGTAAGGCGCTTGCAGAAAGCCAGACCTTCTACGGAAATGTCGGTGACAAACCAATCGTCGCTTATCAGTATATCGAGAATTATATTCCAGATGCTCTTGCACTTACCAAGACTTTGAGTAATAATGTATCTGAGAATGTATTTACGTTTACCTACAAACCGGGTGCTACAGACCGTGTTGTTACAACAACAACCACCATCACAACGACTGTTCCTGGTACAGCAACTCCTGGCACAGGTACCGGTAATGCCGGTACAACAGGTGGCACGACAGGCGGCACAACCGGTGGAACTGCCGGAACTACCGGTGGAACTACAACCGGAACTACCAGTGGCACTACAACCGGAACTACCGGTGGCACAACAGACGGAACCACAACCGGTACAACCGATGGTACAACGACAGATAACAATTCTCAGGATACGACAGCTAAAGATAAAGATACTGCAACATCTGAGGATGAACAGACACCAAAGTCTCTGGTAGATCTGGATGATGAAGACACTCCAAAAGGAAATATCGATGCGAAAGACAAGACGAGCAAGACTCCGATCGCAGCAGGGATCGGCATTATCGTTGTTGCGGTAGCAGCTCTCGTAGGACTGATCGTATTCTTGAAAAAACGTGCAAAATAAAAAAGCGCGACACTAAAGGAGAAGTCTTTTTTGAAGAGAACGAAGAAAAAGAAAAGCCCGGTGGCTGCATTTTGCAGTGCACTGGGCACTGTTTTACTGACAGTACTGATTCTTGCCTGTATTCCGCTGACGCTTCCGAAAGCTTTTGGTTTTCAGATGTACACCGTGATCAGTGGGAGCATGGAACCGGCAATCCCGACGGGAAGCCTGGTCTATGTCCGGTATGAAGAACCAGACACGATCGTCAAAGATGATGTCATTGCTTTTTACAGCAACAATGCAGACGGCTCGATCATCACCCACCGTGTAGTATCCAACAGCCCGGCGATGGGACAGTTTATCACCAAAGGGGATGCCAATGAGGAAAAAGATATGAATCCGATCCCTTACAACAACTACATCGGAAAAGTAAAGCTTTCTGTTCCGGTTGTCGGCGGTATCGCACAGGCTGCAACCGGCACTGCCGGAAAGATTGCCACTGCATCTATGATCGGTCTTGCTGTGATTCTTGAAATCGTTGCTGCCATGCTTGACAGACGCGATGACGGAGACGAATAAGAGAAAACGTTTTTCATTTTAGCTTGCTAAAGTGTGAAACATTTGCTAAAATAATATCAGATTGTATTGTCAGAAGAAGATGGGGGAATTTCACAATTCTCCCATTTGTCATATATTGAAAAGAATGGAGAGGTGAATGGATTGTTATCCAACCAGATTTTACAGAGAACAATCAATGAAATAGGGGATATCATCGAGTGTAACTGTTCCATCTGGAACACAGACGGAGTGATGCTTGCAGCTGTAGGTAAGGAGAAGCCTGCAGTAAAAAAAGCTGTCTGCTCATTTTTAAAAGAGCTGGAGGTTACCGGCGTATCGGAGGAGCACCTGGATGAATGCTATGGTCTGTTCCCGGTTTATGATGATGATGAACTGACTTATATTTTCGTGATCGAGCACAATAATGAGATTGATGTGCATACCAGCGGACGCTTAAGTGTCTGCCAGCTGGAGAGCCTTTTAAGATCCGGAAGCGAACGTCTTGACCGTAACCGTTTTATCCAGAACCTGCTCCTGGATAACCTGCTTCTCGTAGATATCTACAATCAGGCGAAAAAGCTTGGTATTACAGTTGAGCAGCGCAGAGTCGTCTATCTGATCGAACCGAAGAATCCGGATGACACGATTGTCCTGGATATGATCCGTGGGATTTATTCCTCGGGAACCGGCGATTTTGTTACTGCCGTAGATGAGGGACATATTATTCTGATCAAGTCCCTTGACAGTACGGATGATTATGATACGATCCGTTCGACTGCCGATATGCTGGTGAATGCAATCAACACCGAAGCTATGGTCAATGTCCGGCTTTCCTTCGGAACCATCATTCCCGAACTCAAAGAGGTCTCACAGTCTTACAAAGAAGCTGGCATGGCTCTGGATGTGGGACGTATCTTCTATCCGGAACGCAATATTTTATCCTACCGCGAACTCGGTATCGGACGGCTGATCCACCAGCTTCCCGTTTCCTTATGCGAGATGTTCCTGGAAGAAGTATTTGCCGGAAATACCGTTGATCAGTTTGACGAAGAAACCTTATCCACAGTTGATAAATTTTTTGAAAACAGCCTGAATATTTCGGAGACAGCGAGACAGCTTTTCGTCCACCGGAATACGCTCGTCTACCGGCTGGAGAAGATCCAGAAGCAGACCGGGCTGGATGTCAGAGTCTTTGAGGACGCCCTGACATTTAAGATTGCTCTGATGGTCGCAGACCACATGAAATTCATAGAAAACAGAAAATAGGAGGACATGATATGGTGAAATTATACAAAGGCGGTGCCTATCTTTTACACGGTACTGAGGTAATTGCAGATGCACCCGATGCACTTGCTGCCGTAAAAAGCAAGACAGGTATTGAGACAACAAAAGAAGCTGCTGCAAAAGAGACAATGGCTTATGGGATCTTAAGTGCGCATAATACTTCCGGTAATATGCAGCAGCTTCAGATCAAATTTGACAAGCTGACTTCGCACGACATTACCTTTGTCGGAATCATCCAGACTGCAAGAGCATCCGGACTGGAAAAATTCCCGATCCCTTATGTTCTGACCAACTGCCATAACTCTCTGTGTGCAGTCGGCGGTACGATCAATGAAGATGACCACATGTTTGGACTGACCTGTGCGAAGAAGTACGGCGGTGTCTATGTTCCGCCTCATCAGGCCGTTATCCACCAGTTTGCCCGTGAAATGCTCGCAGGCGGCGGCAAGATGATCCTTGGTTCTGACAGCCACACCCGTTATGGTGCACTCGGTACCATGGCAATGGGAGAGGGCGGACCGGAGCTTGTAAAACAGCTTCTGAACAAGACTTATGATATCAAGATGCCGGGCGTTGTCGGAATTTATCTGGACGGCGAACCGGTGAAAGGTGTCGGACCGCAGGACGTTGCCCTTGCGATCATCGGCGCAACCTTCGGCAATGGCTATGTCAATAACAAGGTCATGGAATTTGTCGGACCTGGCGTTGGCAAATTAAGTGCAGACTTCCGTATCGGAATCGATGTTATGACGACAGAGACAACCTGCCTTTCTTCTATCTGGAGAACCGATGACAAGATCAAAGAGTTCTACGATATCCACGGAAGAAGTGATGACTTCAGGGAACTGGAGCCTGGCGCAGTCGCTTACTATGACGGTCTTGTATACGTCAATTTGAGCGAGATCAAGCCTATGATCGCCATGCCGTTCCATCCGTCCAATGTCTACACCATCGAGGATGTCAATGCCAACCTTGCAGATGTTCTCCACGATGTAGAGCAGCGCGCGCTGGTAAGCCTGGACGGTGCTGTGGATTACTCTCTTCAGGACAAGATCGTAAATGGTAAACTTTATGTCGATCAGGGTATCATCGCAGGCTGTGCCGGCGGCGGTTTTGAAAATATCTGTGCTGCCGCAGACATCATCCGTGGCAAATACATCGGATCAGATGAATTTACCTTCAGTGTTTACCCGGCAAGTACACCGATCTACATGGAGCTTGTGAAAAATGGTGCGGTTGCTGACCTGATGGAAGCCGGTACGATCGTGAAGACAGCCTTCTGCGGACCGTGCTTCGGTGCAGGGGACACTCCGGCAAACAATGCATTTTCCATCCGTCATTCTACCCGTAACTTCCCGAACCGTGAAGGAAGCAAGCTGCAAAGTGGACAGATCGCATCTGTTGCCCTTATGGATGCACGTTCCATTGCCGCAACTGCTGCGAACAAAGGTTTCCTTACTCCGGCAACAGATTTTGATATTGAATACAAGAACCCGACCTACCACTTTGATTCCAGAATTTACGCCAACCGTGTATTTGACAGCCACGGCGTTGCTGATCCTTCGGTTGAGATCAAATTCGGACCGAACATCAAAGACTGGCCGGCAATGAGCGCTCTTCCTGAGAATCTGATCCTGAAGGTCGTATCTGAGATCCACGATCCGGTTACAACGACAGACGAACTGATCCCGTCCGGCGAGACTTCTTCTTATCGTTCCAACCCGCTTGGACTTGCTGAATTTGCACTTTCCAGAAAGGATCCTGCCTATGTAGGACGCGCGAAAGAGGTCCAGAAAGCCCAGAAAGCGATTGAAGCAGGTACTTGTCCACTGGATGTACTGGATGAATTAAAACCGGTGATGGCAGCAATCCAGAAGTCTTATCCGGAAGTCGGCAAAGGAAATATCGGTGTCGGAAGTACCATTTTCGCGGTCAAACCTGGTGATGGTTCTGCCCGTGAGCAGGCTGCTTCCTGCCAGAAGGTCCTCGGCGGCTGGGCGAATATCGCGAATGAGTACGCAACCAAACGTTACCGCTCGAACCTGATCAACTGGGGCATGCTTCCGTTTATTACCGAAGAGGAACACACAAAGCTTTCTTTCAGGAACGGTGACTATCTCTTCGTGCCGGATATCCGCAAAGCAGTAGAAGATAAAGCTTCCACGATCAAGGCTTATGTCGTAGGCGATGATCTGAAGGAGATTGATCTGAAACTTGGTGATCTGACGGATGCAGAACGTGAGATCATCCTCAAAGGATGTCTGATCAATTATTACAGAGATTAATTTTTCTCAGACAATGATATGATTTAAAAGGGACGGAAATTTTTCTGTCCCTTTTTGCAACACTTCCGACTTTTTTATACTCTTATATACAAAGAACCTGTTATGAGAGGAGGGACTTTATGATCGATGCAATTGCATTTAAAGAATTATATAAGACGGTTTATCAGGATCTGTATCGTTTTGCACTCTGCATGATGCATCATCCGCAGGATGCAGAAGACGCCGTCAGTGAAGCCGTTCTTTCCGCCTATGAGAACATACATAAATTACGCAAAGAAGAAGCATTCCGTTCCTGGATCTTTCAGATTCTGGCAAATGTGTGCCGCCGGAAGTTAAAGAGCCGTGAACGGACCGAGACCGAGCTGAAAGAAGATCATGCTTCTGCCACATACTGTGACGGACTCCGCACAGATGTGGAACGTGCTTTTCTTATTCTCGATGAAGACGATCAGCTGATCATCGGCTTATCCGTCTATGGCGGTTACAACAGTAAAGAGATCGGAAAAATGCTAAGGCTGAACCCGAATACAGTCCGCTCCCGCAGAAAGCGTGCCCTCGAAAAGATGAGCTGGCTTCTGAAAGAGTAGGATAAAAGAGTAATAGGAGGTGTTTCATATGACAGATCACGAAAAAGAAATACTGGATAAAATAAAACAATCTACGGAAAAAACTCCTGTTCCGGAAAGCCTTGCACCGGATCAGATTATGAAAATGCTGGAAGAGCATAACAGCACTCAGGCTTCCGGACATATACCGAAAAAGCATGGATTTTCCCGCGGCCACCGGATGCGCGGAGGACTTATTGCTGCCGCACTGGTACTGGTTGTCGGCATTGGCGCCCACATCCGCCAGCAGAATCTTTCTTCAGACTCAGCCACTTTTTCCACAAAAGGCAGTTCTTCAATCGGTACATCCTCCGGTAAGCTTGCTTCTTCCGATACTTTAGAGACGGCAACCGATTATGATGAAGTCTACACATACCTGCAATCTTATCAGGATGAGTTGGATTCTTCATCTGTTACCGGTTCAACCGACAGCGGAATTGTCATGTATTCAAATGAAACAGCCGACAGTGGTGCACGCACCGATAGTTCCAGTTCCTCTTCGGATTCGGCAACAGCCTCTGCACGTGCTGTGGATACTTCATTTTCCGATACCAACGTCCGCACAGAGGGTGTCGGTGAAGCAGACATTGTAAAAACGGATGGAAGTTATCTTTATACACTGAAAGCAAACTCACAGGAAATTTCCATTGTAGATATCCGGTCTGATCAGATGAAGGTTGTTTCCAGTATTTCGCTGAATGAGAATTTTCAGGCATCCGAATTTTACCTGAGTGACCAGAAGCTTTTTGTCCTTGGCAACATGCAGAACACACAGGTTGATTCTGACAGTAAAACCTTGTACCGCGGCAGCTGTACCCGTATCCAGACTTATGATCTGGCAGATATCAACAATCCGAAATCCATCGGAACCGTGGATCAGAGTGGTTACTACCGCACTTCACGTTTTAAAGACGGATATCTGTATGTATTCAGCGACTATTATATTTACGATACGATCACCAAAAAAGATTATCCTTCCTATGTTCCGCTTGTTGGTGACAATCTTCTGAAGCAGTCGGATATCTATCTCCCGACGAACCATGCAGCAGACCAGTACCTTGTTGTCAGCTCCGTTTCCGCTTCCAGTCCGGATAAGGCAGCAGACCAGAAAGCAGTCATGTCTGAGAATGGCGAAGTCTATGTGAGTGAGAACAACATTTATATTTACGAGTATACGAACAGCAGTATCCTCGCAGATAATCTTGCGGCAAAGAATCAGACGATCCTCCGCAAGCTGTCTTACAATAAAGGAAAACTTTCCGGCTCTGCCCAGGGCAAAGTAAAAGGATATCTGAACGATTCCTTCAGCATTGATGAGTATGACAATACGTTGCGGCTGGTGACAACGGTTACGCATAATGTCGGAAGCTCTTCACAGTCCAATTCAGTCTATGTGCTGGATGCAGATTTGAAAACAATCGGTAAGATCGAGGATCTTGCCAAAAATGAACAGGTCTATTCCGCAAGATTTTTGGGCGATACCGGTTACTTTGTAACTTATGAACAGACAGATCCTTTATTCTCCGTAGACTTTTCCGATCCGGAGAATCCGAAGATCCTTGGCAAGCTGAAAATTCCCGGCTTTTCGGAATACCTGCATTTTTACAGTGATAACCTGCTTCTTGGCATCGGTATGGATACCGATGAAAATGGCATTACAAACGGAGTAAAGATCTCCATGTTTGATATCAGTGATCCTTCGGATGTGAAGGAAGTCAGCAAGTACACACTGGATCAGTACTATTACTCGGATGTTTTTTCTGACTACCGTGCAGCACTGGTTGATCCGGAAAAGAATCTGATCGGCTTTCCGCTTTCCGGATCTGCCAACCAGTATGTGATCCTTTCTTACGATAAAGATCAGGGCTTCCAGGTACAGATGCAGGAGGAAGTCAACGGTAATTCTTATCTTGGAACCCGCGGTGTGTATGCAAACGAAAAGTTCTATGTGATCAATGGAAATGCAATTGAAGCATACCGGATGGGAGACTATGTGAAGATAGATGATCTGCTGCTATAGTGCAGCTTTGCAGAAGGAGCTGCCGCTCCGCATACTTTGTACACCATTCCACATCACCTTATACACCAAAATCGTATATACAAAAACAGGTGCCCACTGGGATATATCACTAAGATATACTTACGTGGACACCTGTTTTATATTTTCATTTACCTGTTATTCCACACCGTTAAAGCAGTAGGTACATACCTGGCATGCATCAATCCCGATTGATTTGATCAGATCATCCAGTCTGTGATAACGAAGTGAAGTGAAATTCTGTCTCTTGCGGATTTCCTCCAGCATTGCTGCATACCGGTCACTGTTCGGATCCGCATATTCACCCAGTACATTGACATCATTGTCGCCTTCCCACTCACGGATGATCCTTCTTGTGATCAGATCCAGGTCTGATTTGGAACGAGAGAAGTTCAAATATTTGCATCCGTACAAAAGCGGTGGACATGCCGGGCGGACATGCACTTCTTTTGCGCCACTCTGATACAGGAACTCTGTCGTCTCACGGAGCTGTGTGCCACGCACGATAGAATCATCGATCAGCAGCAGACTCCTGTCTTCGATCAGACTATGTACCGGGATCAGTTTCATTCTGGCGATCAGATTACGCTGACTCTGTGTTGTCGGCATGAAGGATCTTGGCCAGGTCGGAGTATATTTGATAAATGGTCTTGCATACGGAATACCTGATTCATTTGCATAGCCTATCGCATGAGCGATACCCGAGTCCGGAACTCCTGCAACAATATCCACGTCGATCGAATGGTCATCTCTCTGTGCTAAAAGCTTTCCACAGTTGTAACGCATTTCTTCTACACCAACCCCTTCATAAGAAGAAGTAGGATATCCATAGTATACCCACAGGAACGAACAGATTCTCATCTTTTCACATGCAGGACTTACAGTCTCCACAGATTCCGGTGTCACGTAGACGATTTCCCCAGGTCCCAGCTCTTTGTAATCTGTGTATCCAAGGTTGATATATGCAAAGCTTTCAAAGGAAACGCAGTATGCATTCTCTTTCTTTCCGATCACAACCGGTGTACGTCCGAGAAGGTCTCTGGCTGCATAAATTCCATTCTCTGTCAGAAGCAGAAGCGTCATCGAGCCTTCAACTACTGACTGCACATAACGGATTCCCTCAACAAACGAATCCTTTTTACAGATCAATGCCGCAACCAGCTCTGTAGAATTGATCTGTCCATTGGTCATAGACTGAAAATGTGTATGTCCATTTTCATAAAGATTCCGAATCAGCTGATCCGCATTATTGATCTTACCTACTGTCGTAATTCCAAAGCACCCCAGATGCGACTGGATCAGAATTGGCTGTGGATCATAATCTGAAATACATCCAATTCCAATATTTCCCTTCATTGTATCAACATCTTTTTCAAATTTTGTACGGAACGGCGAATTTTCAATATTATGAATTGCTCTCTTCCAGCCATCACTTCCGTAAGTAGCCATACCTCCGCGGCGGGTTCCAAGATGCGAATGATAATCTGTTCCATAAAAAAGATCCAGATTACATGCTTCTTTTGATGCAACGCCAAAAAATCCTCCCATATCTGTAGGTCTCCTTTCTTTATCCCAATGCCATAGCCTGTATTTTTCATCTATTTTTTAGTGTATCATGCATTTATGGATGGAAACAATAGCAAAACCCCGAATATATTGCAAATGGCTATAACTATTTCTAATCGTATTTATAATTGTTTGAATTTTCTGATATATATATTACAGTTTCAATTCTTTCTAATTTTAACAAAATTATTTTAAAATTATATTGACAAATAAGTATTTGGGTGTTATTATTAAGTCAATCCAAAAGAAAAGAAGTTCCTGACGAGAAAGGGAATTTCAAAAAGATATTTTTTTAATCTGTTACATAGTTTCATATATACTCGCCAAGAGTATAAGATGAAGAACCAGATCAGAAAAGGGTAACAAGAATAATTGTTATTTGAAGGTTAGAAAGTTTTAAAAAAGCAACTATACATTTTGGTTATGAGCGTTTTGTAAGCGGAGTGTGTAGAGAACAATTTTTAAAATTGATAATTTATAATAATAAGAGAAAATTGATATCTGACTTCTGAACAGAAAAAAGTATAAGAGAAAAAGAATATCCGGATAAAATTTTGGAACGAGAACGAAAGGAAGGAGGCTTTGACCGTTGGATATTTCATCATCTAAAACTCAATATGTTAATGGTATGGCAAATGTAAATTCCTGTGAGATGAGCCTTAACCATAGATTATAATCCGGTAAGAGAAAAGTTAATGATAAAAAAGGTCGGAGTAGTAGATAAACCGGAAGCGATTATAAGATATAAAAAGATTCAGCATTTGTTGACATATTGAAGTAAATACCACAGTAATTCAAGATCAGAAAATGTGTAAAGAAACATTCATTGATAAGTAAATTTAACAGTGACGAGAAAGCTGATAAATACCAAAATTGGATTACCTGATTATATAAAATAACGAACGATCAGAATTGATCAAAATCGATTCATATGATTTCATTTTTATAAATTTTATAAAATCTGAATATCATATGAAATGCTCAAAGAACTTACAGGAATAAGAATTACTTAATTCCTCCGATATAAAAATAAAAATTACAATTGAATATTCCGAGACAGCCATTCAAAAGATGGCTGTCTCCTTTTTTTCTGTTACCAGCTCCCAATTTGTGAATTTTTTGTAATATTTTTTTAACATTTCTGAAAAATATCAGCCGTAATTTTTGACATTGACAACGCTCTATGATACACTTAGTAAGTAAAATTATAAGACTTTTGTTTTCCGTTTCTGGTACAAAAGTCAGACTTACTGAGGAAAAGTAAAATAATTAATAATAATCATATGAGGTGAGAAACGTTGGATAAATATGAATATCGCGCAAAGACAGAGCAGATGCTTGCGTATGCCGAACAGAAGTCTTACCAGAAAGCGATGTCGATTGCAGATACGATCGACTGGCGTAAAGTAAAAAATACCGCCATGCTCTCTACCGTAAGCGAAATCTATGAAAATGCGGGGGAACTTGGTAAAGCACGTGATACCTTATTTATTGCGTATGATAAAGCACCTTCCAGCAGAAAGGTTGTATACCGCCTGGGAATTATTTCTCTGAAGCTGGGACATTTCGATGAAGCAGCTGATTGCTACGAAGAATTTGTCAAGCTTGCTCCGAAAGATCCAAACCAGTACATTCTCCGGTATAAGATCTTAAAAGCACAGAAAGCGCCAGTCAAAGAACAGATTGAAGCTCTTGAAGATTTCAAGCATTCTGAATACGTTGAAAAATGGGCATATGAACTTGCCAGATTATACGCTGAAGCTGGTATGACTTCCGAATGTCTTGACGAATGTGATGATCTGATTCTCTGGTTCAGCGAAGGTACTTATGTATACCAGGCAATGGAACTTAAAATGAAATACAAACCGCTGACTCCACTTCAGCAGGAAAAATACGATCATCGAAATGATGGTATCGGCCGTAAGGATTCTTCCAAGAGAAAACCTTCCTTCCGAAAATCCAAAGAACGTCCGGAACCGAATCCACGAATTGCAGACAAGGTCCGCAAAGATGTACATGTCACAGACAGTATTGATCTTCCGGATCTTCCAGAGCCAATGGCCCGGACACATGCTTCCGAACCAGAAGCTGAGTCACAGCCAAAAACCCGGATTCGAAGCACTTCCGATATTTCCACAACCATTTCCGGTGCTTCCCTTTCAGATGCCCTGAAAGCTGGTGTTGCCGTTGCAAGTGGTGCAGTTGCTCCTGACTCTGCTTCAGACGATTCACAGATGACCGGTAAGATGAAGATTGAAGAAATTCTTGCCAACTGGGAAGCAACTCAGCGTGAAAATGCAAAGATTCTTGAAAAGAGCCAGGAGGAAGCTGAGAAAGAAAAAGCCCTGCGCGAGAAAAAGAAAGAAGAAGAAGAGGAAGTTCTTGGAGCTACAAAACCAATCCTTTCTGATGATATCCGCAAACTGATGGAACAGCTTGAAAATGGTGAAGAGCCTGAAATCACCGATGAAGATGCTGAAGATTTCGTTGATGATGAAGAAGATGAAGCGACTGAAAGCCCGGAAGATTCATCCAAAGAAGCTTCAGACACTGACGAGGAAGAGCCGGAAGAAAATGATTTTGAAGAAATCGTTGACTCCGAAGAAGATGATGAATCGGATGCGGTTTACGATGAAGAAGCTGAATACGAGGATGAAGACGATTCCGAGTATGACGACGACGAGGAATACGAGGATGAAGATGATTCCGAGTATGACGACGACGACGAATACGAAGATGAAGATGATTCCGAGTATGATGACGACGAATACGAAGATGAAGACGATTCCGAGTATGACGACGACGACGAATACGAGGATGAAGATGATTCCGAGTATGACGACGAAGAAGAATACGAAGATGAGGATGATTCCGAGTATGACGACGACGAAGAATACGAAGATGAAGATGATTCCGAGTATGACGATGACGAGGAATACGAAGATGAAGATGAGTCCGAGTATGACGATGACGAGGAATACGAAGATGAAGACGATTCCGAGTATGACGATGACGAGGAATACGAGGATGAAGACGATTCCGAGTATGACGATGACGAAGAATACGAGGATGAAGACGAAGATGACTACCAGATCGATGATGAATTAGATGAAGATCATAAAGAGGATTTTGATTTTGAAAAAGAATCTGCTCTCGATATCGATGATCATGATTCTGACGAAGATGATGGTGATTTTGCAGACCTTGATTCCTTTGAAGATGAAGAAGAATTAGATAGCAGTGATGATTATCTTGATCTTGAATTTGACGAGAAACCGGCTCCTGAGCCAGAGAAAGAAACCTCAAAATCAGCGCAAACTCCTGATATTGACGAAGTTCTTGAAATCGAAGAACCGTCAGAAGATGAAATCACCGAACGCATGGGTAAATTCGATACCGGATTCGTTGTACAGGGTCGTTACGATCTGAGTGCAACAAGTGAGATCGGACTGAAGCTTGGACTTACTGAAGAGCAGAAGCAGCTGTTCTCTTACTTTGTACCGATCCGTGGTGTCAGTGAACAGCTTGTTGAAATCCTTGATAACGACAAACGTTGCCGTAACCGTTATGGAACTTCCCGCACAGGCAACATCCTGATCCTTGGCCGCAAGGGAAGCGGAAAAACAGTCCTCGCAGTTGATATTGTAAAAGCAATCCAGAAACAGCGCAGACTCAAACAGGGTAAAGTTGCAATCGTAACCGGTGATTCTCTGAACAAAAAGGACATCGGAAGTATCATCGATAAACTGAACGGTGGCGCACTGATCATCGAAAAAGCTTCCAAGATGAATGACAGAACCATCCGTGAACTGAATGACATGATGGATGAACAGACCGGCGAACTTCTCTTCCTTCTGGAAGACCAGAAGAAACCGCTGGAAAGAATGTTTGCATCCCATCGCGAATTCAAACGTAAATTTACTTCCAGACTGGAGCTTCCGGTATTCATCAATGATGAACTGGTTACATTCGGTCAGACCTATGCTAAGGAAAACGGATACCGTATCGATGAAATGGGAATCCTTGCATTATACAGCCGGATTGATATGATGCAGAGAGAAGATCATGCGGTTACTGTTGCAGAAGTAAAAGAGATCATGGATGAAGCAATTTCACATTCCCAGAAAGCAAATGTAAAACATCTTGTGAAACGGGTATTTGGAAGAAGCACTGATAATTCAGACCACATCATCCTGAAAGAAGAAGATTTTAAAGCATAAGATTTCTACAAAGAACGCGCTTCCGGCGCGTTCTTTTATATATGCAGACAAAACCGATAACTATAAAGAAAGAGTTTTAGACATCTTACATAAGAAATGTATAAGTTGTCCAAAACTCTTTCTTTTTATCGCTATTTCTAGTATAATATTCCTAAATATCTTTGATAGAAGGTGAATGGGATGGCAGTAAAAAAAACAACAGCACAACAGACCAACACGACCCGCAAGACGGCCGTAAAAAAATCTACTGTAAAAAAACCGGCAGCTGCTAAAACTGCTGCTAAAAAGTCTACAGCTAAAAAGTCTGTAAAAACTGTAACAACAGATAAACCCGCTGATTATAGAATCGGCGAATTAGATCAATATTTATTCGGACAGGGAACCCATTATGAAATCTATAAAAAAATGGGTGCACATTTTGTAAAAGATGGGAAAAAAACCGGCGTATATTTCGCAGTATGGGCTCCACACGCCAGATCAGTTGCCGTAGTCGGTGAATTCAACGGCTGGAGTGAAGATGCAAACGTTATGAAGCGTCAGGAACCACTTGGAATCTATACCGCATTTGTTCCGGAAGCACAGCTCGGACAGCTTTACAAGTACTGTATTGAGACACAGACCGGAGATAAGCTTTACAAAGCTGATCCATTTGCGAACAGTGCAGAGTTGAGACCGGGAACTGCCTCAAGGATTGCTGATATCTCCCATTTAAAATGGAGTGACAGTGTCTGGATGAAGCACCGGGCAGAATGGGATTTCCATTCCTCACCGATTTCCATTTATGAAGCACATATCGGTTCCTGGATGCGCCATCCGGGACGTGAAGATGAGGGGTTCTACAGCTACCGTGAATTTGCGCATGCAGCTACAGACTACATAAAAAAGATGGGGTATACTCATATCGAACTGATGGGAATTTCAGAATACCCATTTGACGGCTCCTGGGGATATCAGGTGACCGGATATTATGCTCCGACCTCCCGTTATGGTACGCCGGAAGATTTCGCATATATGATCAATTATTTCCATAAGAATAAGATTGGCGTAATCCTTGACTGGGTACCGGCACATTTTCCACGCGATGCACACGGACTCGCTGATTTTGACGGCACAGCTACCTTTGAATATGCAGATCCTAAGAAAGGGGAACATCCGGACTGGGGAACCAAGATCTTCGATTATGGTAAAGCAGAAGTTAAGAACTTCCTGATCGCCAACGCACTGTTCTGGATCGAACATTATCACATCGATGGTCTCCGCGTAGATGCTGTTGCTTCCATGCTGTATCTTGATTACGGTAAAGAAGACGGTCAGTGGATCGCCAACAAATACGGCAGCAATGAGAATCTGGAAGCAATCGAATTTTTCAAGCATCTGAATTCCGTTACTACCGGACGTAACCCTGGCGCACTGATGATCGCAGAAGAATCCACTGCATGGCCAAAAGTAACAGGAAAACCGGAAGATGATGGTCTTGGATTCAGCCTGAAGTGGAACATGGGATGGATGCATGACTTTACCGAATACATGAAGCTGGATCCATATTTCCGCAAAGGCGACCACTACGGTATGACATTTGCCTTAACCTATGCATACAGCGAGAATTATATTCTTGTATTATCACATGATGAAGTGGTACATCTAAAATGCTCTATGCTCAATAAGATGCCTGGTCTTGGATTTGAGAAATTCGCCAACCTGAAGGTCGGTTATGCTTTCATGATGGGACATCCTGGAAAGAAACTTCTCTTCATGGGACAGGATTTCGGACAGCTCCGCGAGTGGAGCGAGGCGCGTGAGCTTGACTGGTATCTCCTTGCAGAGCCGGAGCATCAGGCACTCCAGAATTTCTACCGTGACCTGCTGCATCTTTACACACACAACAAAGCCATGTATGAACAGGATACCTGCATGGAAGGCTTTGAATGGGTCAATGCAGATGACAGCTCACGAAGTATTTACAGCTTCATCCGTCATTCAAAGGGCGCAAAAAAGAACCTTTTATTCGTATGTAATTTCACACCGATCGAACGACCGGAGTACCGTGTCGGTGTACCGCGCGGCAAACAGTACCGCCTGGTACTGAACAGTGATGAATTGCAGTATGGCGGAAGCGGAAAAGCCCGCCCGGCAGTATATAAAGCAAAGAAACAGGAATGTGATGGAAGACCATATTCATTTGGTTACGATCTTCCGCCATACGGTGTTGCTGTATTCGAATTTTAACATAGCAAGTCAATGCAATCTGCGCAAAATATTCATCATACGAATAATTGATTCCACCAATTATTTTCTTAACATTTCCCGGATTCGTTCTTCCAGAGTTTCTTCTGGAAGAACTCCGGTTGTATATCCACAGATTTTTCCATCTCTGTACACCACAAACGTCGGTACGATCTCAATGCCTATATACTCTGCAATCTCTTTCGATATATCAATATCAATCTTATAGAAAATCCATTTTCCCTGATACCGGCTGGCAATCCTTTCCACAACAGGATACATCATTCCGCACTTTGGACACCATGATGCGTAAAACTCCACAATTACCGGCATCCTCTGCTTTCCGACTGTATTTTCATAATCCTTCGTGATCAATGCGATACCCATACACTTTCCTCATTTCTGCCATCTCAGGCTATGTAAAAAGGACTGGATTAGTGGCATCCACATTTCGGGTTTAAGATTTTATAGACTTCCTGAAAAGAATTTCTGAAACAGATCAGCTTTTTATTAAATCTTGGATTCTTATAGCAAAACCCCCGCATACAATTCTGAAAATGATGCTTTTTCCGCATATCTGTTCCTTCCTGACTTCCTCTTTCTACAATATATGCAAAAAGACAGCCGATGTGCGGATTGCTCCGTATCTGCTGTCTCTTATATTGCCAGGAATCATCTTACGCACTCAGCGCCTTTATGATCTGCCTGTTGCATTTTATTCAATTGTCTTACTGGCGCATTGCGATCAGTTTATGGATCGGATGTCCCTGCCCGGAAAATTTCTCCTCGTACTCAGTCATAACATTCCCTCTGCTGAGTGTCGGATCATTGTGAAGATCATAGGTCTTCGCCAGAAGTACCCAGCCTGCCAACTCCACCTGCTCCAGTGAAAAGTCAAACAGCTCTCTGTTGTCTGTCTTAAATTCAACGACTCCGTCAAAGGCAAGGATCTTGTCATACCGCTCAAAAAACTGCTTGGAAGTAAGTCTGCGCTTTGCATGACGTGCTTTCGGCCACGGATCTGAAAAATTCAGATAAATCTTGTCAATCTCTCCGACAGCAAAAACCTCCGGCAGATTTGTCGCATCCATACAGATAAAACGAATATTGTTGACATCCTTGTATTCCTCGTCATTGTCAAAGCGTTCCAGCGCCCGAAGCAGTACGCTTGAATAACGTTCGATACCGATATAGTTGATGGATGGATTCTCCTTTGCAAGTGTCAGAAGAAACTGTCCTTTTCCCATCCCGATCTCAATATGGATCGGATTCTCCGGATTCTGAAAAGTCTCTTTCCAGGTGCCGCGATATCTGGTCTCATTTTTAATTACAAGGGGATGAGCTGTCAGATAAGCATCTGCTCCCGGTACATTTCTTAACCTCATATATCTTTCTCTTCCTTTAGTGAAAATATGTATAACCTTATTTATTTTATACTATTCTGAAATATTTGAAAACCCAAAAATATATTTTATAAGTTTTGTATAAAATATTCTTATGATATTCTCTTATTATTTAGTAGATTTTTCTAATTTAAAGTAGTAGAATATGTATGCATTATTAAAAATGTATAAATAATTTCTAAGAAAGGAGTCGGACAATGGATCATATTGTTAAAAAGCTCTCCGAAATCGAACACGCAGCCGAAGCTGTTGTGGAACACGCGGAACTGGAAAAATCAGAACTGGAAGAACGCATTCAAAATGAACGCAATCAGTTCGACAAACAACTTGAAGATCACACCCAAAAGGAGCTGAACGATATCCACAAAGGATTAAACCGTCAGATGGATGAGATTCTTGCAAGGCAGAACCGTAAGAACCAGACAGCGATCGAAGAACTTAAAAAAGATTTTGAAGAGAAGCATACGGCATATGCCGAGAAAATTGTCAGACGTATCATAGAGGGATAGCATATGGGAAATTTACTTGCATACAGTGGCATCGTAACAAAAGTACGCGCCATGCAGGCGAAACTGCTCACTGATGAAGATTTCCGGAACATCGCCGCATTTCATACAGTAACCGAAGTTGCTGCTTATCTCAAAGAACATCCCGGATATCGGAATGTCCTTGCAGATATGGACGAAAACCGTCTTCACCGCGGTGAGATTGAGAAGCTTCTTGTGCAGTCACTTTACAGTGATTATACACGCCTGTACCGTTTTTCCGGAATGGATCAGAAAAAATTCCTGGAGCTTTATCTGAAGCGCTACGAGATGAATCTGATCAACTATTGTCTGCGTATTGTATTCAACCACTATCAGAAGCCTTTTGATCTGGATCATAAGAAAATATTCTTCGACAAATATTCGGATCTCTCCATCGATAAACTGATCACTTCGGGGAATATCGGTGAGCTGGTGGAAAATTTAAAGGGCACAGAATACTATGCGCCGTTAAAACGTCTGGAAAATGCGGAGAACCCTACCCTTTTTGATTACGATCTGGCACTGAATCTGTACTATTTTACAACCATGTGGAAGAAACGCAAAAAGATTCTGAAGCATAAGGAACTGGAAATTTTCACCAGAGATGCCGGAGCAAAGATCGACCTGCTGAACCTGCAGTGGATCTACCGTGCAAAAAAATATTACAACATGCTTCCGCCGGATATTTCCGCACTGCTGATCCCGATACACTATCGGATTCATGTAGATCAGCTGAAGGATCTTGTAGAAGCACCGTCTGTCGATGAATTTTTAAAGCTGGTTACCAGAACGCCTTATCTGCGTCACACCGATACTCAGACACCAGCGTCCATCGAGACGATTTACAAAGACTGCCTGTACCGTCTCTACCTGGCAGACAGAAGAAGTAACCCTTATTCCATCGCAACCGTGAATACCTATCTTTTTCTGAAAGAGGAGGAGCTTGATAAGCTTACAACTGTGCTCGAATGTGTTCGCTACGGACTTCCTGCACGTGAGACATTAACTTATATAGGAGGAACAGCGAAATGATTGTTAAGATGAAGTTCCTGAGCATTACCGGACCACGCGCCGACATCGACCGCATGACAAACCGGTATCTTTCCAAATATGAGATGCAGCTTGAAAATGCACTCACGGAGCTCAAGACAGTAGATAATCTGATGCCATTTCTGGAAATGAACCCTTACCGTGATCCACTCGCAAAAGTGACACAGTTTCTGGGATATATGAAAGACATGCCAGCAGAGCCATCCTTTGATCAGAGCGAAGACGAGATCCTTGAGATGATTCGTTCTATCAATCATGACTACATGGATCTGCAGCAACAAAAAGAAGAACTGAAAAAAAAGAGAGAGAATATCCAGGCACGTATGAAAGTTCTGGAACCTTTTACTTCTCTGGATTTTGACCTGCATGAGATCATGCAGTACAAATACATCCGCACAAGATTTGGAAAAATCAATGTAGATTATTATCACCGGCTGGAAAAAGCGCTTCTTGAAGACATTGATGCATTATTTCTGGAAGGCTCCAGAGATGCCTCTTATGTCTATGGCGTTTATTTTGTATCGGATGCTGATGCAGGAAAGGTCGATTCGATCATGCGGTCTCTCCACTTTGAAAAAGTCGATCTGCTGGAAGACTTTGGCGGAACCCCGCTGGAAGCTTACCGGAGCCTGGATAAAGAAGTCCAGAATCTGACCGATGAAATCCAGGCAGTGAAGGATAAACGTCAGGAGATGTTCCGCAAGAACGCTTCCAGACTACTCGGTGCAAGAATTCAGCTGGAACGTTTTTCCGATAACTTTGATATCCGGAAATTTGCGGCACGAACCGAGACAGACGAGCAGGAAGAATACTACATCCTCTGCGGCTGGATGTCCGAAGAAGATGCAAATGCATTTATCAAAGAGGCACAGGGAGATGACAAGGTTTATATCGTAGTAGAAGAGGACCGGGAACAGTATTTTGGAGAACCTCCTACCAAGCTTGAGAATCCAAAGCTTTTCAAACCATTTGAAATGTTCATCAAGATGTACGGACTTCCCAAGAGCGGTGAGATGGATCCGACCATTTTTGTAGGTATCATGTACAGCTTTATCTTCGGTGCCATGTTCGGGGATGTCGGTCAGGGGCTGCTGCTCTTTATCGGCGGTGCGATCCTGTATTTCACAAAGAAAATGAACCTTGCCGGAATCGTATCACTTGCCGGAATCTTCTCCACCTTCTTTGGATTTATGTTTGGAAGTGTGTTTGGATTTGAAGACATTATAGAAGCCAAATGGATCCGACCGATCAATCATATGACCACCTTACCGTTTATCGGAAAACTGAATACCGTATTTATCGTATCGATTGCTTTTGGTATGGGAATCATCCTGATTTCTATGATCTTCCATATTATAAACGGCATCCGTGCCAAAGATACCGAAGCAACCTGGTTTGATGCAAACGGCGTGGCAGGGCTGATATTCTACGGGGCAGCAGTTACCTGCATCGTTCTTTTCATGACAGGTCACTCTCTGCCGGGTGGAATCGTTCTTGCAGTGATGTTCGGAGTACCGCTTCTTCTGATCGCACTGAAAGAGCCGCTGACGAACAAGATCAAAAAGAAAACCGAAAAAATGGAACAAAGCAAAGCAATGTTTGTCACCCAGGCATTCTTTGAATTATTTGAAACCCTGCTCAGCTATTTTTCAAATACGCTTTCCTTTATCCGTATCGGTGCATTCGCAGTCAGCCACGCTTCCATCATGGAGGTTGTACTGATGCTTGCCGGTGCCGAAAGCGGGCATATTAACTGGGTAGTGATCGTACTCGGCAACCTGTTTGTATGTGGATTCGAAGGACTGATCGTTGGAATCCAGGTCCTGAGACTTGTCTATTACGAGATGTTCAGCCGCTTCTACAAAGGCAGCGGCCGCGAATTTAAACCTTATACAGGTACTGCAAAAAATTAGTTTTTCATTTTAGGAGGAAATTATCATGACTTTAGCAACTAAACTTATTCTCATTGCCGCACTGGTTTTAAGCATTTTCATTCCATTCGGATATTACCTGCTCGGAGAAAAAAATAAAGGACGTTATAAATGTGCACTTGCCTTCAATGTTCTTTCTTACTTTGGAACCTTCCTTGTAGCAGGGATCATGCTCTTTGGAAGTGTACCGGTACATGCTGCAGACGCCGCTGCCTCAGGCGCAGGTCTTGCAACCGGTCTTGGTTACATTGCAGCAGCTCTTGTTACCGGTCTTTCCTGCATCGGTGGCGGTATTGCCGTAGCAAGTGCAGCAAGCGCAGCTCTTGGAGCTATCAGCGAGGATTCCAGCGTCCTTGGTAAATCCCTTATCTTCGTAGGTCTTGCAGAAGGTGTATGCCTGTACGGTCTTATCATCTCCTTCATGATCATCAGCAGACTGTAATCATGAAAATGTATCTGATCAGTGACAACGTGGATACTTATACCGGAATGCGGCTTGCCGGCGTGGACGGTGTCGTAGTTCATGAAAAGCAGGAGCTGCGTGATGCGCTGGAAACTGCCATGAACGACAAGTCGATCGGTATCATTCTTCTGACGGAACGCTTTGGAAGAGAATTTCCGGATCTCATCGATGAGATCAAGTTAAAAAGAAAGATGCCTCTTCTGATCGAAATTCCGGACAGACACGGAACAGGACGTAAAAAGGATTTCATTACCTCATACGTCAATGAAGCGATTGGACTGAAACTTTAACTAGAAAGGCATAGAAGGTGAGACAATGACGCTTGAAGAGAAAATAGCGCATTTACAGGAAACGGTCATGACTGAAGCCCGTTCTGAAGGAAATGCGATCATTGACAATCACAAAAAAGCGCTTGAATCTTTATTTGAAAAGCATAAAAAAGAAGCGACCGCACAGTCTGAGGTCCGCATCAAATCCGAGACCTTAAGAGCCAGAAGGCAGGTAAATCAAGCTGCGGCAAAAGCCGAAACCGAACTGAAACGTGCTCTTGGCCAAACACAGAATGAATTAAAAGTCAGGCTGTTTGATGAAGTAAAGGAGCTTCTTTCTGACTTTACAAAAACAGACGAATATCTGGACTATCTCTGCAGCAAAATCCGCGAAGCCGCACGCTTTGCAGATGGCGAGGAGATGACCATTTATATTTCTCCTTCTGATAAGGAGAAACAGACAGAACTGGAAAAACGTACCGGCATGACGATCACCATCAGTGAATATGATTTTATGGGCGGTATGCGTGCTGTAATCCGAGGCCGTAATATTCTGATCGATCACAGCTTCCAGGCTGCAGTCGATTACGAATATCATCAGTTCAGTTTTGCAGCAGGAGGTGCAGGAATTGAATAAGACAGCAACTATTTATGGAATAAACGGTCCGGTCATCTATCTGAAGGGTGACACCGGATTCATGATGTCGGAAATGGTCTATGTGGGAAAGGAAAAGCTGGTTGGCGAAGTCATTTCCCTGGACAAAGACATCACGACTGTTCAGGTCTATGAAGAGACTTCCGGGCTGAAACCGGGAGAAATCGTAGAGGCTTCCGGAAGTCCGGTATCTGTAACTCTGGCACCCGGAATCCTGAACAATATTTTTGACGGAATCGAACGCCCGCTTGAGCAGATCGCAAATGTGGGCGGCGGTGCATTTATCACCCGCGGCGTCAGCGTTGATTCGCTTGACCGCGACAAATTATGGGATACCCACATCACCGTGGCCAAAGGAGATTACCTTCATGGCGGAGATATTATAGCGGAGGTTCCGGAGACCAGTGCGATCGTACACAAATGTATGGTTCCGCCGGATGTGGAAGGTGAAGTAATCTGCTGCGCGTCGGACGGAGAATACCGGATTGAAGATACACTTGTCACTCTGCGGCTTTCCGACGGAACAGAAAAACAGCTCAACATGATACAGCACTGGCCGATCCGTAAGGCGCGCCCGACAAGCTACCGTTTCCCGGCAAGTGTCCCTCTGATCACCGGACAGCGGATCCTGGATACCATGTTCCCGATCGCAAAGGGTGGAACTGCCGCAATCCCAGGCGGATTCGGTACCGGAAAAACCATGACCCAGCACCAGATCGCAAAATGGTCTGATGCCGATATTATCATCTATATTGGCTGCGGCGAGCGTGGAAATGAAATGACACAGGTGCTGGAAGAGTTTTCAGAGCTTGTGGACCCAAAGAGTGGCAATCCGCTGATGGACAGAACCACTCTGATCGCCAATACCTCCAACATGCCGGTAGCTGCCCGTGAAGCAAGTATTTATACCGGACTTACCCTGGCTGAATATTACCGTGACATGGGCTATGACGTAGCGATCATGGCAGACTCTACTTCCCGCTGGGCAGAAGCCTTACGTGAGCTTTCCGGCCGTCTGGAAGAGATGCCGGCAGAAGAAGGTTTCCCGGCTTACCTTGCCAGCCGTCTGTCTGCTTTCTACGAGCGCGCAGGCATGATGCATAACTTAAATGGCAGTGACGGATCCGTGACCATTATCGGCGCCGTATCTCCTCAGGGAGGCGATTTCTCCGAGCCGGTCACACAGAACACCAAACGTTTCGTCCGCTGCTTCTGGGGCCTGGACAAGAGCCTTGCCTACGCAAGACATTTTCCGGCGATCCACTGGCTGACCAGCTACAGCGAGTATCTGACCGATCTCGCCGCCTGGTACCACGACAATGTATCACCCAAATTCGTTGACTACCGCAACCGCATCATGGCACTTCTGAACCAGGAGAGCAGCCTGATGGAAATCGTAAAACTGATCGGAAGTGATGTACTTCCGGACGATCAGAAACTGGTTCTGGAAATCGCAAGAGTCATCCGTCTCGGATTTTTGCAGCAGAATGCATTCCACAAGGATGATACCTGTGTCTCTCTGCAGAAGCAGTACAAAATGATGGAAATCATTTTATATTTATACAAACGCTGCCGCGAACTGGTAGCCATGAATATGCCAATGTCTGTCCTCAAGGAGGAAAATATTTTTGAACGTGTCATTGCGATCAAATACGATGTTCCAAATGACAATCTTCAGCTTCTTGACCAGTATCTGGCAGACATTGATGCTTTCCATGACCACATCATGGAAAAGAACGCGTAAGGAGGGAAAATAAAATGGCAATTGAATATTTAGGCCTCAGCAGCATTAACGGCCCTCTGATCGCGCTGGAAGGCGTTCAGGATGCTTTTTATGATGAAATCGTAGATTTTGTCGTAAACGGCAAAGAACACAAAATGGGACGTATTGTGGAGGTCTACAAGGACAAAGCAATCATCCAGGTATTTGAAGGCACGGAAAATATGTCTCTTAACAATACCCACACCAGACTTACCGGACATCCGATGGAAATCGGTCTGTCCGAAGAAATGCTTGGAAGAACCTTTAACGGAATCGGCGAACCGATCGACGACCTTGGACCGATCACGGTTGAAGAGGTGCGCGATGTCAACGGACTTCCGTTAAATCCGGTCAGACGTGAATACCCTCGTAACTATATCCGCACCGGAATTTCTGCGATTGACGGACTGACCACACTGATCCGTGGACAGAAGCTGCCGATCTTTTCCGGCAACGGTCTTCCGCACGACCAGCTTGCCGCACAGATCGTAAAGCAGGCTTCTCTGGGCGGCAGCACGAATGAGGATTTCGCCATCGTATTCGCCGCAATGGGTGTCAAGCATGACGTAGCTGATTTCTTCCGCAGAACCTTTGAGGAGAGCGGTGTTGCAAACCATGTGGCAATGTTCCTGAACCTTGCCAACGATCCTGTCGTCGAGCGTCTGATCACCCCGAAGGTTGCGCTGACCGCCGCTGAATACCTTGCATTTGAAAAAAATATGCACATTCTGGTCATTCTTACCGATATGACTTCCTTTGCCGAAGCCATGCGTGAGGTTTCTTCTTCCAAAGGAGAAATCCCAAGCCGTAAAGGATATCCGGGATATCTGTACAGTGAACTTGCCACCTTATATGAACGTGCAGGAATCGTAGAAGGAGTAAATGGTTCTGTCACACAGCTCCCGATCCTGACCATGCCAAATGATGACATTACCCACCCGATCCCTGACCTGACCGGTTATATCACCGAAGGACAGATCGTACTTGACCGGAATCTTCACGGACAGGCAATCTACCCGCCGATCAGCGTTCTTCCGTCCCTGTCCCGTCTGATGAAAGACGGTATCGGAAAAGGATATACCCGGGAAGACCACCAGGACCTGGCAAACCAGCTTTTCTCTGCATATGCTAAAGTAGGAGAGGCTCGGAATCTTGCTTCCGTTATCGGAGAAGACGAGCTTTCTCCGATTGACAAGAAATACCTGGAATTCGGAAAGGCATTCGAGGAGCGTTATATCGGCCAGGGACCGAATGAAAACCGTACCATCGAGGAAACCCTGGATCTTGGCTGGGAACTGCTTAGAATCCTTCCAAAAGAAGAACTTGACCGTGTCGATACCAAGATTCTTGACGTATACTACAAAGGCTAAGGAGGGAAGTCTATGGATCCACGTTCATTTCCCACCAAGGGAAATCTGATACTTGCGAAAAATTCACTGACACTTGCCAGACAGGGATATGAGCTGATGGACAAGAAGCGGAACATTCTGATCCGCGAGCTGATGGGCTTAATCGACGAAGCAAAGGATATTCAGGAAGAAATCGATAAAACCTTCACCTATGCCTATCAGTGCCTTCAGAGGGCGAATATCGAGCACGGGATCAGTACAGTAGAAGAACTTGCCTATACAGTTCCGATCGAGGATTCTATCCGCATCCAGACGCGAAGCATTATGGGAACAGAAATCCCGAAAGTGAAGTACGAAAAAGAAAATACCAGACCAACCTATGCATTCAGTACTTCCAGAGAATCCATCGATATCGCCCGTGATGCATTCTGCCGTGTAAAGGAGCTGACACTCAAGCTTTCTGAGGTAGAAAATGCAGCGTACCGGCTGGCTTCAAGTATCAAAAAGACACAGAAAAGGGCAAATGCCCTGAAAAATATTACGATTCCGATGTATGACAATCTCGTATATACGATTACAAATGCACTGGAAGAGAAAGAACGGGAAGAATTTACCCGACTGAAAGTGATCAAACGAATGAAAAACAAATAATATTTCTGAAAAAATCATAAAATATAGAAAATATATTGACAATACACCCGTTTTGTTATATAACTTATAGAACAAATAAGATTACAAAAGCAATAGATTTTACAAATCAGGGGGTGAGCATATGACTTTTTGGAAAGTATCCGACACCAGAATGAACTGCCTTATCACAGAAGCAGAGATTGCCGCACTTGGCTACTCACTGGAAGATCTGACACAGGACAGGGAGCGTACCGAAGAATTTTTGAATCTTCTTCTCAAGAAAGGGAAAGAAGTTCTTGGGCTTAACACAGACAATGGAATCCAGGGATTTTACGGTGCATTTCTTCCTGACCGGAGCCTGATGCTGTCGATCTCCTGCCAGGCTGAGAATTCTCTGGAATCCATCCAAAAAGATGGTTCTGAAGCTTCCGGTATGTTGATCGAGCCTGACAGCAGTGAAAAAGAGACCGTTCGCTGGCAGATTCTCTTTCCAAGTCTGGATAATGCAATCGACTTCTGCAAGATCCTTGGATACGGCCAGGCATCAGAAAGCCGTCTGTATAAAGATGACGGTGTCTACTACCTGATGGTAGACTTCCCGAATACAGAAGACGGCAATAAAAAGGCTCAGCGCATCGTATCCGCCGGTGAATTCGGTGGCATGGTCGAAAAAGATGCAATTTCTGAAGCTTATCTGAATGAACATGAAAAATGCCTCCTGAACAAGGATGCAATCAATATTTTATGCAAGATGTAGTAGAAGGGGACTAAAATAGTCCCCTTTTTAGTACACGAAATAGATTTTCCTTTATTTTTCCACAGATCCTGTAACTTTCCGCAAATGAAATAAACGATTACTTTTACATATGTCTCCATCTGTAGAAACAGATCGTGAAAAAAAGAGCACCGTCCCCGATGCTAATTCATCAAAAACAGTGCTGATACTGCGCCTTCAGGGATTCGAACCCTGGACAAATAGATTAAGAGTCTACTGCTCTACCAACTGAGCTAAAAGCGCATACATTATTCGGTTTTCCGTAACGCAAGATTTATTATATAAGACAGCTATAAAAAATGCAAGCTTTTTTTTCATAAATTTTAAAATTTTTTTAAATAGATTTTTTTTCTGAAAAAGAATGTGCCAAGGCACATATAAAAAAGATCATGTGTACCGTCCGAAATTCGAACACATGATCTTTTTTGTGTACCTTTTAGGGTGGTTTTTTTCTTATCCTACATAAATTTACTGATATATCCCTGTACAAAGATAAATAATACAATCAGCGGCAGGATATAGCTTACATAAAATTTCGCCCATTTCGGGAATTTCAATCCTTCTCCGGTATCCGCTTCTTTCAGGAAGTTCTTCCATCCCCATCCATAACGGCTTGTACAGAACAGAAGATAGATCAGACTTCCAAGTGGAAGCAGGTTATTACTTACCAGGAAATCCTCCAGATCCAGTACTCCGGAACCTTTTCCGAACGGCATAAATCCACTCCATACATTAAATCCGAGAACACAAGGCATGGAAAGTACCGCCACAACCACGATATTGACGATTACAGCCTTTTTCCGGCTGCATCCGGTCAAATCAATGGCAAAGGATAAAATGTTCTCAAAAACGGCGATTACGGTCGATACCGCAGCAAAAATCATAAATAAGAAAAATAAGGCTCCCCAGATTCTTCCGCCTGCCATGGAATTAAATACATTCGGAAGTGTGATAAAGATCAGACTCGGACCTTCTCCCGGATCCACCCCATATGCGAAGCATGACGGGAAAATGATCAGACCCGCGATCAAAGCAACAAAGGTATCCAGAAGTGTTACCAGGACTGCTTCTCCTGTAAGACTGCGGGATTTGTCGATATAGCTTCCGAAAATAGCAATTGCGCCGATTCCAAGGCTTAATGTGAAGAAAGCCTGTCCCATAGCGGCAAAAATCGTGTCAAATAAGCCATATTCCACGACTTTGTGGAAATCCGGTGCCAGATAGAAGTGAAGCCCCTCAGAAGCCCCATCAAGCGTTACAGAACGTACTGCAAGGATCAACATCAGTGCAAGCAGAAGCAGCATCATAACCTTTGTGATCTTTTCCACTCCATTTTGAAGCCCCATTCCACAAATTGCAAAACATCCAACAACAACAATGATCATAAAGAAAGTCATTGTTCCGGGTTTTGCAAGCATATCGGAAAACACACCTGCAACAGCGGCAGTATCCTTTCCCTCAAATTCACCAGTCATCATCTTGATGAAATACTGGACCATCCAGCCTGCAATTGTTGTGTAGAACATCATCAGCAGATAGTTTCCGGCCATAGCTCCATACTTATACCAATGCCATTTCGTTCCTTTTGGCTCCAGCCGGTCAAAGGAAAGCGCCGCACTTACTTTACTGGCTCTTCCGACAGAAAATTCCATTACCATGATCGGAAGTCCAAGAATCAGTAAAAATGCAAGGTAAATAAGAACAAATGCTGCTCCACCATATTTTCCTACAATATAAGGAAAACGCCAGACATTACCAAGACCGATCGCACATCCTGCAGAAATAAGGATGAATCCGAGTCTTGAAGAAAATTTTTCTCGTTGCATAAAAAATCCTCTCATTCTATTAAATTGTGGATAACTTGCCGAAATGATACTTATCCACATTTTTCGACAAGCTTGTGGATAACTTTTTTTCAGAATATCCACAGAGGAATTATACTGAATTACTGGGAAATTGTCTATGATTGTTTATATTTTTATTGGCGAAGCCACCTGACAATTTTAATTTTCCCCTTTTTAGTACACGAAATCGCCAGATGTGTACCTTTTGGGGTGAAAATTTGCATGTATATATATATTAAAGATAACAACAGCTTATTAAAATTCCTTTGTTTATATTAGGAGGGCTGAAAAAGCCCGTGGTTGACGCATTTCGGGGCATATTTTGTGTACGGAAACGGGGGAGGTTGTTTACTTCAAAGGGCAAAGAGGTGTACATATATGGGGGTTGTTGTTTACTTTGCGGGGTTACGCAGTGTACTTGAAGGGTTGGCGATTTTACCTTTTCTGTACACAAGTGTCGAAAAAATTTAAAAAAAGGCTTTACAAGAGGGGGGTTCTTGTATATAATCAACCTAGACGTACCGTTTTGGTACACAATTTTTATCAAAAAAGGTACCTTAATGGTACACGAAAAGAACAATACACACCTTAAACGTACACAAAACGTAAAAAAAGACAGAAACCCCATTTTATGGGGTACTTTTTAGGGGAGGGTGTTCCTTTTTGGTACACAAATCCCCAATATAAAGGGGTTGGTTACCCCGAATGGTACACAATAAGGGATTATATGGGGTGTAGAGGGGATTTTAATACACCTCAAAAGTACACAATAATACAGAAGAAAACAATTAAGGGGTATGAGCGATGAAGGAAACACAGAAAAAACCAAAAGAGAAACAACTGCTGGATCATGATACGGTCTCCCGGTCCAATGTGCTGATCGAAAGTAAATCCAGTACATCATTATTTGAAAGAAAGCTTCTTAATATTGCAATCGCAAAAGCATATGTAGAAGACGGTGAGCTGATCGCAAAGGTTTCCACCAAGGATGTTAAGAATTATCTTCATATAACAGGAAACTCCATCTATTCTCGTCTGAAAGAAGTATCAAAAGAGACATTGGGACATGTAGTAAGTATCGAGGACGACGAAAAAGAGAACTTCATCATGTTCAATGTAGTGAATAAATGTGAATATAGAGATGGCGTGTTTACAACCAGATTTACTAAAGAGATGAAACCTCATATCTATAACCTGAAAAAAGACTATACCCGTATGAGTCTTGATGTATTGTGCTCTTTTAAATCCCTGTTCACAACCCGTGTTTACGAAATCCTGAGAACCCAGTATTATCGTTTTGACAGGGAACAGTGTGACCAGCTGATCGTACCGAGACCGCCGAAGAATCCATACACGATCGCAGAGCTTAAATTTACACTGAATGTAGTGGATGCAAATGCATCTAAAGCAGTAAAACGTCTTGTTGAGCAGGGACGTTTTGAAGAAGCGCTTGCAGAGATTAAGGATGCACCGTTTGAAGATTGGCGTAATTTCCGTAGAAAAGTACTTGAAGTTGCGAAAAAAGAGCTGGAAGAATCCGAGTATTCCGAGATCTGCTTTGATTATGAGCCGGTTAAGAGCGGGAAGGGCGGAAAGGTTACAGGAATCCGTTTCTTTGTGAAGAAGAATCCGAAGTGTATCCATCATTCAGATCTTCAGCGTATGCCATCCGGAGAAGAAGAGGGCGAAGAGATTGCGCCAAATGTACTGGCTGCAAAGAAAACTCCGGTTAATGAAAAACTGATTTTAGAAGTTGCTGATATTTTTGGAAATGAACCGATCACGATTCAGGAGATTAAGGTGCTGCTTCAGGTATCCGATAACCAGCCGGATGTGATCCGGAAAGCTTTTAAGCTGTCACAGGAGCAGGCATACATCAATAATCTGGTCGGATGGCTCAGAAAATGTATCGAAGAAAAGTGGTATGAGAACGAAAAAGTATCCAAGTTTAAAGGAAAGACGCTGGAAGAAGCGCAGATGACACTGGATCTTTATCAGGAATACATAGAAGAGCGCGAAAAAGTGAAAAAAGAGTAGGGTATTTTCTGTGAAAAGCAGAGTTATTACCTAAATGGTACACAAGTTAAGTGGAAGAATGTGTCCCTGGGATGCTATTTGTAAAGAGGCAGGTAGCATCCCAGGGATTTTGTGTATACGATGAGCCAAGTACAGATTTGTGCTTGCACAAGAATCTGTACTTGGCGAATGTACATCACCTGGCTGTTAAGCGAGATAGTGTACAAAGTATACGAATCGAGTAGGAGTCAGCCTACTCGATTGTCTTATTTTATGATGGAAAATTAAATTAGATGTTGGGGTCAAGAGGTCAAAAATCCTTTTGCAAGCAAGCTTGCATCAGCTTTCTGACCTTTTGACTCTGGTATCTTAAATTATGGAGGAACGGAAGAAAATTATGGAAATAAGAAGATTACTGGATTTTTTAAAGACAGCGGAACAACTGAAATGTAACACCAGACATTCGTATACTTCAAGTGGCAGGTTGGAGAGTGTGGCAGAGCATAGTTGGCGGCTGGCTTTGATGGCAATGCTGGTTGGGGATGAATTTCCGGAGCTGGATATGGATAAGGTGATAAAAATGTGTCTGATCCATGATATGGGTGAGGCGATCACCGGAGATATTCCGGCATTTGAAAAGACGGATAAAGACCGAAAGGTTGAGAATAAAAAGGTGGAGCAGCTGACGGATATACTTCCGGAACCGGTCCGTGCAGAATGGAAGGCATTATTTGAAGAGATGGAAACGATGGAGACACAGGAGGCGAGGCTTTATAAATCACTGGATAAGCTGGAGGCGCTGATCCAGCATAATGAGGCGGATATCTCGACATGGATTCCGTTGGAGTATGATCTTCAGATGACGTATGGGAATGAAGAATGTAAGTTTACGGAATATATCCAAAGGCTTCGGGATGAAGTGAGGAAAGATTCCAAGCGGAAGATTGAAGAAAGCAAACAGAAAGACTAATAAAAAATTTTCATAATAGTTGCATTGGAAATGTAATACTGCATATTCATGCTGAGCCGGGGCGAATGTCCAGGCTTATTTTCTATATATGATAAGTAAAAATTCACTTATAAATCGGGGTAACAGGATTCGAACCTGCGACCTCACGGCCCCCAGCCGTGCGCTCTGACCAAGCTGAGCCATACCCCGAAGTGTTATTTTATTATAGTATAAATTGTGTTAAATCTCAATCATTCTTTTGATGTGAGAAAGTGCTGTTGACAGGTTTCTGGAAAGAGTTCAAAATAACGATATGCAAATATAAATGAGTAGGATGAGGAACGATTATGGAAAATTTAATTTTCAGTCTGAATGCGACGATTCCGATATTTTTAATGATGTTACTTGGAATGTTATTCAGAAAACTGGGGTGGATGGATGAAGTCTTTGCAGCAAAGATGAACAAGTTTGTATTTTTGGTTCCGCTTCCGGTGTTGCTGTTTGAACAGCTGGCGACCGTGGATTTTTCGGAAGTATGGGATATTAAGTTTATTCTTTTTTGTTTTGTGGTGACGGCGATCAGTATTACGATATCAACTTTGATTTCACTACTGTGGAAAGATCGGAGCATTAAAGGCGAATTTATACAGGCGACTTACCGGAGCAGTGCGGCGCTTCTTGGAATTGCTTTTATCCAGAATATTTACGGAACTGCGGGAATGGCGCCTCTGATGATCATAGGAAGTGTGCCGCTTTATAATATTATGGCGGTTGTGGTGCTTTCAGTATTTAAACCGGGGAATAATTCTTTTGATAAGGCGCTGGTAAAGAAAACGCTGAAGGGGATTGCAACGAATCCGATCATTATTGGAATTGTGGCGGGATTTGTCTGGTCTGCACTTAAGCTTCCGATGCCATCGATTTTACATAAGACGGTATCAAGTATCGGTGCGACAGCGACGCCGATGGGACTGATGTCGATGGGTGCAACCTTTGAGATGAAAAAGGCAACATCGAAGATGAAGCCTACACTTGTTGCTGTGTTTATGAAGCTGGTTGGATTCTGTGCGATATTTTTGCCGATGGCGGCACTTCTTGGATTTAGGAATGAGGAGATGATTGCGATTTTGGTGATGCTTGGATCTGCTACGACGGTCAGCTGTTTTGTTATGGCAAGGAATATGGGACATGAGGGGACGCTTAGTTCCGGGGTGATTATGATGACGACGTTGTTGAGTGCGTTTACGCTTACGATGTGGCTGGATGTGTTGAGGTCATTTGGGTTGGTGTAAGAAGAATAAAAATAGAAGCAGCCAGTTAAAATGGGAATTGTGGTAGCACACCATTGACTAGTTGCTTCTATTTTTTAAAGATTAAATAAGTCGCTGTGACTGCCGGTTCAAGTAAGAGTGAGGACAAGGACATCATCATCGTAGCGATAGATGAGCAGCCAATCTGGGGAGATGGGTGCCGGGGGCGGGGAAGGCGCTGGCGCTGTTCCCCTTGGAGATTGGTGTGTTTTAGATAAGAAAGTTTGTTGGTCGAATGATTTAGGGGAGGAGCAGTGCACCACAGCTCGTGAACCTGGCGGTTCATTCGCTGTGCGAGCTATCGCTCTATCAAAATAAAAAAATAGGGGCTGTGAAATAAGTCCCTAAAAGAAATAGGACCATTCGTTCATGCGAAAGG
>ERZ1106978.231-NODE-231-length-44040-cov-40.458679_pt1 | contig 44040 bp, 40 predicted proteins | sample MGYA00403689_ERZ1106978 | MGnify/ENA primary metagenome ERZ1106978 (study PRJEB35170, sample SAMEA104062434) | human gut metagenome | biome: human gut; feature: human-associated habitat; material: faeces | place: Denmark | collected 2012-08-02 ...
CACCTGACATTGTCATAAAACCGCCAACAAAGAAAATACCAATGCCAAGAAATATCCCGACACCATAAAAAAGTCCAATTGCCATATCATACTTATTAAATTGTCGTTTCTCTTTTTTTTCACATGTTTCCATTTTTGTTATTACCTCCTTCGCAAAATCGTCCATGTGGACTCCAAAAAGAAAACAAATTTTTTTCAACGTATTTAAATCGGGTTCATTAACATCTCTCTCCCAATTCGATAGCGCCTGCCGGGTAACATTCAATTTCCCAGCCAGTTCTTCCTGTGTCATTCCCGATTGTGTTCGCAGATGACGTATTTGCTTTCCTGTTGTAATATCCGTCTGTTTCTGGTTCAAAATGGTTCCTCCTCTCTGATGCTGATTTTATCAATGATATTTCGCAATAGCCAGCAATGAACGTTTGCATTGCGCAAGATGTTACATTATCTTCTGAAACATATGCCGGATCTTGTCTAAACGGCTGTTCGGGCGGCGTGGCTGAAACACAGGCTCGCCGGAAGTTTCCTGATACCCTTTTAATTCTGTAATGCAGACACTTCTTCCATTTGTATAAAAATTCAAATCATTTCTATATTCACCAATACAACGGGCAGGGATTTCCCCCTTAAAAATAACTTCATCTTTTTCAAGTCTGGTTGATTCAATGATTGCGCAATACTTTGGTGCGTCATTATAAGCCCGTGAAAGATATTCCTGCGGTGCAAAAAGGGTAAAGGAAAGGTATGGTTCCAACAGTTGTGTTCCTGCTTTTTTCAATGCCTGCTCCAACACGACAGGCGCAAGAAAACGAAAATCAGCGGGGGTGCTGACCGGGCTGTAATAAACTCCATAATCAAAACAAATTTGGCAGTCTGTCACTCCCCAGCCATATAAGCCCTGCTCCATTCCATAACGCACACCCTCCATGACGGCATTTTGAAAACTTTGGTTTAAATAGCCGAGAGATACCTCGCTTTTATATTGTGTTCCGCTTCCAACAGGAAGCGGTGTTACAGTCAAACCAATAGATGCCCAAAACGGATTCGGCGGCACTTCAATATGGATCGTGCAGCTCGCTTTTTTTTGCGGTCTTTCCAGATAAATAACCGAAGGCTCTTTCATAGCCACGCCCACATGATATTTTTCTTCTAATAGCGAACAAATAACTTCTAACTGTACTTTTCCCAAAAAAGATAACATAATCTCATGGGTAACAGTATCAATGTCAAAATGCAAAAGAGGGTCTGTATCAGCAATCTCTGCGAGGGCATTTAACAGGGCTTCCCTTTGCTCCGGCTTTTGCGGCTCTACCGTTGTCCGAAGTAATGGCATGGGATTATCAATCCGTGTTTTGTGAGGCAGGAGTTTTTCATTTCCCAGAATGTCGTTCAGTTTCAAAGTATCATCAGCTAAAATAACAATTTCTCCCGGACAGGCATGGTCAACCGGGACGATTTCACCATTTGACGGAATACACATTTCTGTAATCTTTATTTTTTCCTTTTTTGACAGCAGCAGGGTATCCCGTAAATGGAGCGTCCCATGATACAGGCGTAAATAAGAAAGCCGTTTTTTCCGCTCTGTATACTCAACCTTAAAAACATATCCACATAATTCAGACTGAATATCGTCTGTTTCTGTAATGAAAGTTTCTGTAATCGCTTCAATCAGTTTTTCTGTTCCTAAATTGTCTTTTGCACTCCCATGATAAACAGGAAACAAAGAGCAGCATCTGGTTCTTTTGCACTTTTCATATTGTAATTCCTGTATATCCAAAGAATCCTCTGCAACATATCGTTCTAACAGTTCATCGCTTCCAGAAATAACAATATCCCATTTGTCCAAATCAGAAATATCGGTCATGGTTATCTTTGGCGACAGGGAAACCTCCTGCATGACAATCATATCACTGGTAAGTTTATCTTTAATGCTTTGGTAAACACGCCGCAGGTCGATCCCATTTTGGTCTATCTTATTTATAAAGATAATTGTCGGAATGTCCATTTTCTGAAGCGCATGGAATAATATACGGGTTTGTGCCTGTACGCCGTCTTTTGCCGAAATGACTAAAACAGCTCCGTCAAGGACAGATAAAGAGCGGTATGCTTCGGTTAAAAAATCCATATGACCGGGAGTGTCCACGATATTGATTTTATAATCATTCCAGCAAAAAGAAGTAACCGCTGTCTGAATGGTAATTCCGCGCTGCCGTTCCAAAATCATAGTGTCTGTTCTTGTAGTTCCTTTATCCACGTTTCCTTGTTCCGCAATCGCTCCACTGGTGTACAGCAGGCTTTCCGTCAATGTTGTTTTTCCTGCGTCTACATGGGCGAGAATTCCAATATTGATTATTTTCATGTGATTGTCCTCCTTTTACAGCCCCAAAAGGGCATAAAAATCCCCAGCAGTAAAATACTTTTACCACTGGGGATTATAATTTGCGGACATACACATATACAGCATACACCTGTTTGTGATTGCTGTTTTTGGGGATATGTCAAAATTGATAAGGCAAAAGTATTCTTAAATTGGGTACAAAAAACTAAGCCCCTACAAAAGGAGCTATCATAATCCTTTGTTCCCACTATTTGATTATAGTTTTATTTAAGAATACCTTGCCGCATATTTTTTACTCCTTTTTTGGAATGATGCTATTATATCACATTAGTTTTAGGAAAGAAAGTACCTAAAAGAAATTTTTCTTCCCCTTATATGTAACAATCATACCGACTTTCTGGCGTTCAGAATGGTTTCTGCTGTCTGCTGTGGTGTTTGGTTGGAATTGTCCAGCCAAAAGCCGATCCGTGGTGTTGTCTGCATAAATGTATCGTATAAGGTTTCAACCGTAAAGCCGGAATAGCCTGTTTTCTCCCTGTATCGTTCCCTTCCTTTTATTGTTTCCACATCTGGACAAAGAACGACAACCTCAACAGGGTATTTATGCGGCACAAAAAATATGTACATGTAACTAATTCAACACATTTATAATTTGAATAGGGACATTATAGCATTTACTAAATACAAATTCAATGTATACGGAAATAAAGATATAAGGAGTGGGAAGGATTCCGCCGTAGTCGGCATTGTAGGAAAATCCAAAAGTTTAGATTTTCCCACAATGCTTATCTTTTGGTCTTTGGTTCGGAATAGTGTAGTGCTGGCGGTCTATCTCTTGTTTTCGGTTGCTTGCTTCCTTACCGTACATGAGCATTTGCGGCGGAGATGTCGCAAAAGCTGAACATGGACGTGCAGGCGGCGAGCGACCGCCTCGCCACGATCGAAAGCGGCGACATCCTTGTGATTGCGACGACCGCGACCGAGCCGATCATCCACGCGCGGAGATCAAAAAGGGCGTTTACGTTGCTCACCTTGGCAACAACGAGGTCGACGAGGAGCTGATCCTGCACGCGGACAAGGTCGTCATCGACGATTGGCAGACCGACAAGCACCGCATGGGCGACACGATGGCCTACATGTTCCGCGACGGCAAGATCGACGATTCCCGCATCGACGCGAGCGTCTCCGACCTGGTGGCGGGGCGGAAGTCCGGCCGCGACAACGACGATCAGCTCACCTACACCTGCAACGTCGGCCTCGGCCTTTACGACGTGGCGATCGCCGCACGCGTCTACCAGTATGCCAAGGAAAACGGCATCGGCCAGAAGCTCAAGCTCTGGGACGAGCCCATCATGGTGTGATCGATCCAAATTTGATAGGTACGACCTCTCTTTACCAACCTTTTGGACAGGTCCGCTTTTTAGCGGGCCTGTCCACATTTTTTCGCGGCAGAGCAGCAGGGGAGATGCACCTGCAAGGGGATTTTGCCTTTACAGAGGACGATTCCGTGAATATAATGGATGCAGATAGAATTTGGCGGCGCTGCGAAAAAGCGGCGCTGCGGTGAAATCGACAGGAAACGGAGATGTCATTATGCCCTGCACCACTGTACTGGCCGGTAAGCTGGCGACGAATGACCGCTCGACGATGATCGCCCGTACGGACGACGGTCATTTTGATGAGAAAAAGCTGATCGTGGTCGAGCCCGACCAGCAGCCGAAGATTTATAAAAGCGTAGAGTCCCACGTGGAGATCACACTGCCGGAGAACCCCATGCGCTACACGTCCTGCCCGAGCGTGGACCCGAAGCACGGCATTTGGGCCGCGACCGGCATCAACGCCGCGAACGTCGGCATGACGGCGACGGAAACCACGACCTCGAACCCGCGCGTGCTCGCGGCCGACCCGATGGTCGAGCTGCGCGAGGCGAAGGATGGGGAAGAGGAGCGCTGCGGCGGCATCGGCGAGGAGGACATCGTTGTCCTCGTCCTGCCCTACATCCGCTCCGCGCGCGAGGGCGTGCTGCGCCTCGGTGCGCTTCTGGAGCAATACGGCACCTATGAGTCGAACGGCATCGCCTTCAACGACGAAAACGAGGTCTGGTGGTTCGAGACCATCGGCGGGCACCACTGGATCGCGAAGAAAATTCCCGAGGATCGCGTCATCATCAACCCGAACCAGTTCGGTATGGACTCGTTCGACCTTGAGGACGCCTTCGGTGCCCGGGAATCGCATCTCTGCTCGGCAGACCTCAGAGAATTCATCTTGGAAAACCGTCTGGATCTGAATCAGGATGGCAAGTTCAACCCGCGGGATATCTTCGGCTCGCACCGCGACATGGACCACATCTACAACACGCCGCGCGCGTGGTTCATGGGCCGCTGCCTTGCACCGCACACCTACCGCTGGGACGGCGAAAACGCGGACTTCACGCCCGAAAGCGACGACATTCCGTGGTCCTACGTTCCCGAGCGCAAGGTTGCCGCGGAGGATATCCAATACCTGCTCTCGTCCCACTATCAGGGTACACCCTACGATCCCTATGCGGGCCATGCGGAAAAAGGCGGCATTTACCGTCCTATCGGCATCAACCGCACGGGCGTGACGACGATCTGTCAAATTAGAAGCGACGTCCCCGATGCCATTAAGGGTATCGAGTGGGTGTGCTTCGGCTCCACGACATTTTCCGCGTGGCTGCCGGTGTACACAAATGTCCCGCAGATGCCGGACTATTTGAGCAATGTGACGCTCGACGCCGAGACCGACAATCTCTACTGGGTCAGCCGCTTTGTCGGCGCGCTGGCCGACAAGTGCTACGGCTCGTGCATCCAGAATGTCTGGGGCTATCAGGACACGGTGAATATCCGCGGCAGACAGATCGTCCTTAAATACGACAGGCTGATGCGCGAGAGCGGCGACTTCACGCTCGCCGCGCAGGCGAACGACGAGCTCTGCGCGATGGCGAAAGAGGAGAGCACGCAGATCCTCAACAAGGTCCTGCGCACTGCCAGTGAGCAAATGAAAAACGGCTTCAGCTTTGCTGATACCTGCGTCAACAAGTGAATAAAAAGCGGCTCTCTCCCAAGCGGGAGAGAGCCGCTTTTTTGTTATCCTTTTTCAATTTGACCCAGCCAAAACGAGAAAGGACGACAATCATGGAAGAAAAAAGAATCGTAAAGCCCTGGCAGGCAGGGCTGATGCTGCTCGTCGGCATCGCCGTTATCATCGTGGGGCTTCTTGTGATGAAGCTCAACAACCGCATCGTGCTGGCGCTCGACGGCGTCATCATGTGTCTGATGGCGTGGTGCTTCGGCATCCCGTATGCAGAGCTGCAGCAGGGCATCAAGGAGACGGTCTCGTCAATGATCGTGGCCATTTTGATCCTGCTGGCCGTCGGCGTGCTCGTCGGCACGTGGATGGCGAGCGGCACGGTGCCGGTCATGATCTACTACGGCATGAAGGTGTTGACGCCGGGGCTGTTTCTGCCGGTCGTCTGCATCCTCTGCACGCTGATGTCCACCATGGCGGGCACGTCGTGGGGCACGCTCGCGACGGTCGGCGTCGCCTGCACGGGCGTTGCACAGGGTCTCGGTGTGCCGCTGCCCGCGGCCGCGGGTGCGGTCTGCACCGGCGCGTTCTTCGGTGACAAGGTCTCGCCGCTGTCGGATTCGCCCGTCATCACCGCCACGGTGTGCGAGGTGCCGCTGATGGACGGCATTCGCCACGCGCTCATTTCCACGGGGGCTGCGTATCTCATTTCGCTCGTTTTCTACTTTGTTTACGGCCTGCGCTATTCCGGCGGCAGCGTCGGCGGGGAAGTGTATGAGGATATCCTTTCCACCGTTTCCACCGAGTTCTGGCTCAGCCCCGTGCTGCTTCTGCCCGTGCTGGTCGTGGTCGTGCTGATTTTGATGAAAAAGCCGACGATCCCGACTTTTATCGCCGGCATCGCCGCGGGCGCGGTGATGGCGATGCTCTGCCAGGGTGTCAGCCTGCACGACATTCTGACGGTCATGTACTCCGGTTTTTCCGCCGATACCGGCTCGGACGTCGTGAATTCGATGCTCAACCGCGGCGGCTTTACCTCGATGCTCTCGACCATCGGTCTTCTGATCGCGGCGGGCATTTTCGGTGCACCGCTCCGCACAGCGGGCGTTGTGGACGTGCTGCTCGCCTTTGTGGAGCGTATCGCGAAGACCTCTCGTTCGATGTCGCTCGGTGTGCTGATCCTGCACGCGGTGTTTTTCACGATTACGGGCGCTTATTATGTGTCCTATCCTGTCGTCGGCGGTATGGTGAAGGACCTGTATCCGGAATATCATCTCGACCGCAAGAATCTGATGCGCACGATGCTCGACACCGGCACGGGCCTTGCCCTCATGGTGTCGTGGTCGACCACGGGTTCTTACACCGCCACGACGCTTGGCGTTTCCAATCTGGCATTCGCGCCGTTTGCGCCGATGCTGTGGCTGTCGATCATGTTTTCTGTCATTTACGCCGTGACCGGCATCGGCACGGCCAAGGCGAAGGAGGACTAAGGTATGGAACGGATTTTACAGCGCTGGTACGATATGATCTCCATCCGTTCGGTCAACGGACACGAGGCACAGATGGCGGATTACGTGGCGAATGTCCTGCGTGAGCTCGGCATGGACCCGCATTACAGCTATTTTGAAGAGGACACCGCGCGCGAGCGCCCGTCGGTCTGGTCGGTGCTCGACAGCGGCCGGCCCGGCAAGACCGTGCTGCTCATCGGACACCTCGACACCGTCGATGTGTCCGACCGCTGGAAGACCGACCCGTTTACCCCCACGGAGATCGACGGCAAGGTCTATGGCCGCGGCGCGATGGACATGAAGGGCGGCCTCGCCGCGATCCTGGAGACGCTGACCTATTACGCCGCCCATCTCGACGAGATCAACGGCAAAATTTTGGCCTGCTTCGTCGCCGACGAGGAGGGCCTGAGCAAGGGCACCTATCAGCTTGTGGCGGAGGACGTCATCCACGCCGACTACGCCATTATGGGCGAGTGCCGCTACGACAATGTAGCTGTCGGCTTCCGCGGCCGCTACAGCTTTGAGGTGACCGTCCACGGACAGACCGCGCACGCCAGCCACTATCCCGAGGTCGGCGAAAACGCTCTCATCTCCGGCGGACGCCTGGCCGCGGCCATCGAGGCGCTGCCGACGCTCCAGCACCCGCACCTCAAGCACGGCACGTGGTGCGTGCGCTATATGGAGGGCGGCAATCCCGGCACGCTCGTTGTGCCGGAGAAGTGCTACCTCTTCGTTGACCGCTACGTCGTTCCGGGCGAGACGGACGAGATCTGCATCGCGCAGATCATGGAGGCGGCGGAGCAGCTCGGCCTTTCCGGCAAGGTCGACGTGCGCCTCAAGCCGAGAAAATCGCCCTACATGCAGTCGTTCGCGGTGGAGGAGGATCATCCGCTCGTCAAAATTTTGCAGGAGGAGTTTTACTCCGTCACGGGCAAGGACCTTCCGTGCGCATACGACGCCTCGGTCTGCGATTCGAATATTTTAGCCGTTTCGCTCGGCATTCCGGTCGTGACGTTCGGCCCCTCGGGCGGCAACATGCACGGTGACAACGAGTACGGCTATGCATGGCAGGTGAAAAACTGCGGCGAGGTCTACCGCCGTACCGTCGCGCGCCTTTTAAGCGGCGAAGTATAAAGAGAAAAAAGAGGCAGCCTCGGCTGTCTCTTTTCCTTTTGCATTTCACGCAGATTTTACATTTCTTTGCTGGTTTTTGACAAATCCCTCTGCTATACTGTATTCGATGAAATTTGGAGAGAAGAGAGGAGAAGTGATACGAATGGATACTTACAATATGATCGATTTTAACGAAAAGAAGGGCTTCATCTGCGATATGGACGGCGTCATCTACCATGGCAACCGCGTGCTGCCGGGCGTGGCCGAGTTCATCCAGTGGCTGCACGATGAAAACAAGGAATACTTGTTTCTGACAAACAACAGCGGCTACACGCCGCGCGAGCTGAGCCAGAAGCTTGCGCGCATGGGCCTCGACGTGACGGAGGAGCACTTTTATACGAGCGCGCTCGCGACGGCGGCGTTCCTGCGCGATCAGGCGCCCGGCTGCTCGGTCTTTGCCATCGGCGAGGCAGGCCTTTTGAACGCGCTCTACGACGCAGGCATCACGATGAACGATGTGAACCCCGACTATGTCGTCGTGGGCGAGGGACGCTCCTATTCGCTCGATACGCTGACGAAGGCGACGAACCTCGTCTGGAAGGGCGCAAAGCTCATCGGCGCGAACTCCGACGTTTCCGGCCCCATCGAAAACGGCATTGTGCCCGCCTGCCGCGCGCTCGTCGCGCCCATCGAGATGGCGACCGGCACGCAGGCGTACTTCTGCGGCAAGCCGAACCCGCTGATGATGCGCACGGGCCTCAGAATGCTGCACTGCCACTCAGCCGAGGCCGTCATGGTCGGCGACCGTATGGACACCGATGTGATCTCCGGCATGGAGAGCGGTATGTCGACGGTGTTGGTGCTCTCGGGCGTCTCGACGCGCGAGACCATCAAGACCTACGCGTATCGTCCGAGCATGGTGTTGAACGGTGTGGGCGACATCGTGAGCCTCGCCCGCGGGGAAAAGACGAAAGATTGAAAATTAAAAAGGGAAGCGCCGCTGCGTGAGCAGCGGCGCTTTGTTGTATTATGGGGGCGCTTAGTTTTCCTCCCGTGCACGCAGGCCTGCGACGGACGAGATCGGCAGCGAGAAGCAGATCGCGCCCGCTTTGGTGCCGGGGCCGGCTTGCTCGTTGATCGAGCGCATGATGGCGGCCTTTTCGTCCTTGTGGGCGATGATGTAGATCATATCCTTTTCGTCGGCAAGGCTGACGCTGAAGAATTTTTCTCCGCGCGTGCCGCCCGTGCCCTTGGCGTGCAGCACCGTGCCGCCGCCCGCGCCCGCGGCGCGCGCCGCGTCCATGACAAAGTCGGAATAGCCTTCGTTTAAGATGACGGTGATGAGTTCATGTTCAAAGTTCATGTTCGGCGCTCCTCCTGCTTTGAGATCGTCGGTGAGATAGGACAGTGTCTTGCCGCCGGCCACGCTCTTGAGAGGCACGGTCAGCATGACGCCGTTGCCCGGAATGTCGATAAAGAGCTTGCGCTTGGCGGAACGGATAAGCGAATCCGCCTCCTGCGCGCTGCCGACGGCGGCGATAACGCACTTTTCCGTCGCGTCCAGCCCATAGATGGCGAGGTGCTCGCTCGTGGCTGTGCCGCGCGCGGGCATGCTCAAAATGAGGTGCAGCCCCGCCGCGTGGTAGAGCGAGCCCATCGCTTCGCCGCGGTCGTGATCCGTGATGGCAATGATGTAATAGAGTTCCATTTCAGCAGGCCTCCCACAGTTCGATGATCTCGTTGTCGCCAAAGTCGGGGAGCTGGGGCTCCTGCGAAGCATGACGGGATTTGACGACATAGATGGCTCCCATCACCTGCACGGTGATGAGCGGCATCATCGCGACGAGCGCGACAAGGCCGAACGCGTCCGTCATCACATTGCCGCCGAGCGCTTCGCACGCGCCTGTGGCGAACGGCAGCATGAATGTCGCCGTCAAAGGACCTGACGCGACGCCGCCGGAGTCGAACGCGATGGCCGTGAACGTGCGCGGCACGAAAAAGCTCAAAGCCAGCGCGATAAGATAGCCGGGCACAAGGAAATACATGATCGAAATGCCTGTGATGACACGCAGCATCGCAAGCCCGCCTGCGGCGGAGACCGCGATGGATAAGCTCATGCCCATCGCCTTGGCAGAGATCGCGCCCGCGCTCAACTCTTCGACCTGTTTGTTGAGCGTATGGACGGCGGGCTCGGCGTTGATGATGAACCAGCCCATCAGCATCGCAAGGGGGGCAAGGAGATAGACCTTCCACCCCTCGGCCAGCGCGGCACCGAGCGCGTAGCCCAGCGGCGAAAAGCCGACGTTCACGCCCGTGAGGAACAGCACGAGACCTAAGTATGTATAGAGGATACCAATCACGATGCGCATGAAAGGCAGCTTGCGGAGCTTGAGCGAAATGACCTGAAAAATCAGGAAGAAGACAACGATCGGCAGCAGCGCCATTGTCACTTCCCATAAATACTCCGGCAGGGCATGCAGATAGTCCTTGCCGAGCTCTACCGTGGTGGCGACGCCAGAGACGGCGCTGCTCTCGCCCTGCGCGGGCTGCGTTTTGTAGATCGCACCGAGCAGCAGCACCGATAAGATCGGCCCGATCGAGCACAGACCGACGAGGCCGAAGCTGTCCGCCTTGGCATTTTCGTCGCTTCGAATGGACGCAACGCCGACGCCGAGTGCCATGATGAACGGCACGGTCATCGGCCCCGTTGTCACGCCGCCGGAGTCGAACGCGACGGAGAGGATGCTCTCATCCGACAAAAACGCCGCGGCAAAGACGATGGCGTAAAATACGATCAGCATCGTGCGCAGCGAGATCGAAAAGAGAATGCGCACCATGCACAGCATCAGAAAGAAGCCGACGCCGACCGAAACGGTCAAGATCAACACCGTTGTGTCGATCTCCGGCACGTTGCCCGCGAGCACCTGCAAATCCGGCTCCGCCACCGTGATGGCGACGCCGAGGGCGAAGCTCACGGTCAGGATGAGCGGCAGCTTGCGCGATTTCGTCAGCTTGGAGCCCATGTAGTTGCCGATGCGGCTCATCGACATGTCCGCGCCCAGCGTGAAGAGCCCCATGCCGAGAATCAGCATGGCCGTGGCGATCACGAACGAGAGCATCAGTCCCGCGTCCACCGGCACGAGCACAAAGCTGATCGCCATAACGATCAGGCTGATGGGCAGGACGGAGGCGGTGGCTTCTTTCAGCTTTTCCATTAAGATCTGTTTCTGATACAAAACCTCACTCCTTTATCAATTCAATACTTCCAAAAATATCATAGCAGAGATTCGCCGCGATGAACAGGAAAAAAGGGTAAAAGATGTGTTAAGCTTGTTCACCCGACGTGGACGAAAACAGCGGAATGGTCAAACCATCCCGCCGCTTTCCCATTTTTAATGCATATTATTTACTGTGCCGCGTGCGCACATCCGCGCTCGAGAGAGCGGCGGATGTTGCCGTCGAGCATTCCACCAAGATCATCGATGAACGAATCCGGCTCGCCCTTCATGCCGCTGCCGATCCATTCAAGCGTCAGCCCTGCGAGCGCTGCCGTGTAGAAGCGCGCGAGCGCCATGATCTGGCTTTCGCTGACGTTCAGGCCCTCGGCCTCCTTGCGGATGTAAGAAAGCATTGTCGTCAGGATCGTTTTATGATAATATCTTGCCAGAATATCGCTGTGGGCGGAGTTGTGCAGGTGCAGGATCATGCGCTTGTTCTCCGCGGCGAAAGACGTGGCGGTCAAAAATGCCTTCTGCCACGATTCATAGCCCTCCACGCGCTCGGAGAGCTTTTCAATCTCCGACTCGAACACGTCCTCGGCCAGCGCGTAGATATCGGTGTAGTAATAATAAAAGGTGTTCCGCGTGACCTCGCTTCTCTCCGCGATGTCGCGGACGGAGATCTTGTCGAAGGGACGCTCTGCCAGAAGCTCGATGAAGCTGCGGCGGATGGCGTTTTTGGTGCGCAGAGCCATGGGTGGGTTCCTCCCTTTCTCGATTCGGTAATATTCATTATATCTGATATGGGAAAAACTTGCAAGTGACAAAATCGTGAACATTTAACGAAATCTTTACACTATACTCGCCGCTTCCTGTCGGAAACTTGGTCAGCCTCGCGGGAGTGTGAAAACTTTGTGCGCCTTGCGGACTTTGCCACTTTTCCCGCTTTCATATTCCCGCTATCATCAGACTGTCAAAAACTGAGACAGCGCTCTTTCCCCATGCGAACGAGCAGAAAGGAAGCGAAAGCGATGAAAACCTATTTCACCTCTGAGTCCGTCACGTGCGGACATCCCGATAAAGTCTGCGACCAGATCGCCGACGCGGTGCTCGATGACATCCTTGCCAACGATCCCGACGCACACGTCGCCTGCGAGGTGACGGCCTGCACCGGCGAGGTTCACCTGATGGGCGAGATCACCTCATCCTATGTGCCGGACTATGAAGCCATTGCGCGCAAGGTTATCGCCGAGATCGGCTATACCGTGCCCGTCGTCGGCTTTGACGCCGAAAACGTGCGCATCCGCGTCAGCATCCACACCCAGTCGCCGGACATCGCGCGCGGGGTTGACCGCGGCGCGCCGGAAGAAGCCGGCGCGGGCGATCAGGGTATGATGTTCGGCTACGCCTGCTGCGAGACCGGCGCGCTGATGCCGCTGCCCATCACGCTTGCGAACCGCCTGACGAGAAAGCTCGAGCAGGTGCGGCGCGAAAAGCTGCTGCCCTATCTTCTGCCGGACGGCAAGGCGCAGGTCAGCGTCGAATACGAGGACGGCACGCCCAAACGCATCTCCGCCGTCGTTGTCTCCGCGCAGCACAGCGCGGAGGTCGGCATCGACGCGCTGCGCGATGCGATCTTAGAACAGGTCATTTTCCCTGTGCTGCCGCCGAAACTGCTCGACGAGCACACAGAGTATTTCATCAACCCGACGGGACGATTTGTCGTTGGCGGGCCCGCGGGCGACAGCGGCCTTACCGGCCGCAAGATCATCGCCGACACCTATGGCGGCATGGCGCGCCACGGCGGCGGGGCGTTCTCGGGCAAGGACCCGAGCAAGGTCGACCGCACGGGCGCTTACATGGCGCGCTATCTCGCCAAGAACATTGTGGCCGCGGAGCTGGCCGACCGCTGCGAGATCGAGCTTGCCTATGCCATCGGCCTCGCCGACCCTGTGAGCGTGATGGTCGACACGTTTGGCACGGGGCGCGTGAGCGACGAAAAGATCGCGAGCTGGCTTATGGAGCATATCGACATGCGCCCAGGCAGCATCACGTCGCGCTTTGAACTGCGCCGCCCGATCTACCGCCACGTCTCCTGCGGCGGACACTTCGGCGAAAATGCCGTGGGTCTTCCGTGGGAGTGGACCGACATCGCCGAGGTGCTGCAAAAGGAAATTTTATCATAACATTATCTGCGAAGGCGGGGAGGAACAGCATTGAAAAGCAAACGGAGCAGAACCTATCTCGTCAGCGGTCTCACGCTGGCGCTGATCTTTGTTGCCATCATCCTTGTTTTCCGCGACGTGCTGCCCGATATCGTCAAGGACCTGAGTACTGTGCCGTTCTGGGGTGTGCTGCTCCTGCTTGCACTCGGCTTTGCCTACGAGGCGATGGAATCCGTGCTGTGCCTCGTCATCATCCACCACAAAAAGCCGGACTGCACGTTTATTGACGCGCTGCGCGTGACATTCCTCGGCGTGTTCGGCAATATCACGACGCTGGGTGCGGGCACGCTGCCGATGCAAAGCTTTTACCTTTACAGGCGAGGCCTGGACGCGGGCAGCGGGCTCGGCATCATGGCGAGCGAGTACGTGCTGCACAAGATATCCGTGCTGATCTACGCGACGGTCGCGCTGCTGCTCGGCGGCGACTGGCTGGAGCAGAGCGCCAGCGGCCTTGCACGCTATCTTCTGATCGGCTATGTCATCGGCGCGCTCATTGTGATCGCGCTCACGCTGCTCTACACCTGGGATAAGGTGCTGAAGTTAGTGCTGATGCTGCTCGGCAAGCTCCCGCACACGCCGAAGTGGGACGAACGCCGCGAAAAGTGGGCGAATAGTCTCACCGAGCTCAACCGCGAGGCGAAAAAGGTGCTGCTCGTTCCGTCAATCCGCGTCAAAGGTATTGCCGTGAGCCTTGTGAAGCTCTTCGTGCTCTATTCCATCCCCTATGCCGCGCTGCGGCTCGTGGGTTGCACGGCGCTTAACTTTGCGCAGGCACAGCTGCTCGCCTCGCTGATGCTGCTCATTACAAGCGCGCTGCCGAACGTCGCGGGCGTGGGCCCGATGGAGTTTGCGTTTTTGCTGCTCTTCGCCCCGTGGGCGGACACGGCAATCGCCTCGTCGGCGCTGGTACTTTATCGCGTGGCGACGTATTTCTTCCCGTTCCTTCTGAGCGTGATCGTGTTTCTCCGCGAGGAGAAGAAATCTTTGAAAGGCTTTGATGCGCAAAGCGCTTGAAAATTATGACGGCCTGAGGCCGTTGGGGGATTCCCGCACCGTGCGGGAGTGCGCTAAAGGGGGATACTCTCTTTCTCGAAAGAGAGTATCCCCCTTAAACCCCCGAGAGAAAGGACGAGGGGCCTTCCCCCTCGACCCCACACATTGGCAGTTTCAATCTTGAAGAACTGCACGCGCTGCGCAATGTAGGTGCGGTGTACATGGCTTCGCCATGAATCCCTGCAATTCGTGACCGATTTGCACTCGCGCCTTACTATCGTGAGGCGCGAGTGACGTTAGATTGGCGGCAGACTGCCTGCGGAATGCGGAATTGCTTCGCTCGCCGCATTGATGAGTGCTCCGGTAGACGGAAATTAGGCTGTACCAGCGCGAGATGGGCAGAGCGGCAGCGGATGATAGGAGTACGCCAAGTCGTATAGCAGGGGTAAATGCGGCTTTGCCGCACGCAAGAGGTGCAATCGGCAAGCATTGCAGCTCTTCGAGCTGCTTGCTTGCAATGAAAAATTTTCTCTGGGAGGGTGTAAGGGAGGGGTGTCTCTTTTCAAAAAAGAGACACCCCTCCCTTATCCGCGTTCCCACACGGTGTGGGGAACAAGGCGGCAGCACTTTGTGCTGCATTATCCCCGCGCCTTAGCGGCGCGCTTTAATTTATAGAGCTCTTCGGCAGCCAGCCGCGTCTTGGCGACCACATCCCCGCCGCCTTGCGGAAAGCAGTAATACAGCGCTTTGTGGTCGCCGATGCACAGCATATCGCCGATCTCGTACCAGAAATAGTCGGCGTACAGGCTGTACGAGGCCTCAGGCTTTTGGAAATAGTCCAGTTTCCCGCCGCAGCCGGTCAGGTGGAAGCCGTTTTCATCGTGGTGCAGCCGGCCTTCGCCCACGCGGCAGATCTCGCGCATGTTGACCATCATGCAGATCTGCACGGGAATATCAAGCTGATATGCGCCGCTTTCCAGCTCCTCGCGTACGCACTGCCGCTCCCAGGTGTACCAGTCCGGCACGTGGGTGAACGCGGCCTCGCCGTTCAAACATTCCAGCGTACCAATCTCTGTCAAGCGGTATTCCTTGTTACAGCTTCGGCAAATGAGTGATGTGCCTTTGCCCTCCATTTTCCCCTCGGCGAGGCAGTGCGGGCACTTGTAGAGCACGCGGTTGAGTCCGTCGGCGCGGAACGGCTCGCTGACGGAGACGCCGTTTTCCTCCTGCCAGCGGAAATTGTCGAAGCGGAAGGCGGAAAAGATGCGCTCATTGATCTCGGCGGCGTTCCTCTCTGCAACGTCGCTGGACGAGAGCAGGCACTGCATCTGCGCTGAGACCTTCGCGCGCCGCTTTTGCAGCCCGTTGTAGAGCGGGTCGCGCGCGAACGCGCCGTAGGTGCGGATCATCACGATCGGCACATTCAGCGCCTTGACGCACTTGCCAATGCTCTCCGGCAGCGGTGTGGCCGTGCCGTCGAAGCTGTAGCTCGCCTCGGGGTAGAGCAGCACAGACGTTTTGAGCGTCCGCACGCAGTAGAGCATATCGCGCACGAGCGTCGTGTCCGAGCAGAACTTGCGCGTGGGGATGCAGCCGACGCTGCGCATCAGCCACTCCTTGCCGACAAAGCCGTCCGACGTGCAGACGATGTTGAACGGGCGCGGGTACAGCACCGCCTCCGCGATTTTGAGGTCGAGAAAGCACGAGTGGTTCATCAGGACAAGACAGGGCTCATCGCTTTTGATCTGCGCCATGCCGATTTTCTCGCAGTGGAAATGCGTCGCCAGAAGGTCGGGCGCGGAGGCTGCGCGCAGGACCGTCCGGAACAGGAGCGACGGCTTTTTCGGCTTTTTGTGCACCTGCGGCGGCTGGGCAAGCGCCTGTTCATATGTCATATCGACGACTTTAATTTTCATTCTGTTTCTCCGGCACGACGTGGATGTTCAGATGATCGTAGGACATCTCCACGTTGTGCTTTGCAAAGGTGTTGCGCAGGCGCTCGTACATCTTAAAATAAGTGTCCCAGTAGGCGTCTGCCGCCGTCCAGCAGCGGATGGTGTATTCGATGGAGCTGGCACCGTAATTCGAGAGATACACCGTCGGCGTGGGTTCTTTCAGCACGGCGGGGAAGGCGAGAACGGCGTCCATGCAGGCCTGCTTCACCTCGTCCGTCGGCGCGTCGTAGGATGCTGTGACCTTGTAGACGATGCGGCGGCGGCCCAGGACGGTGAAGTTGATGATCTTCGAGCTGGACATTTCGCGGTTGGGCTGGAGCACGATCTGTCCGTCCGGCGTTTCAATCTTCGTGTGCGTCAGTGAAATTTCACGCACCGTGCCGGTCGTGCCGCCGACTTCGATCTCGTCGCCGAGCGAGAACGGATGCGAGAAGAGAATGACGAGTCCGCCGGCGACGTTGCCGAGAATGTCCTCGGCGGCCAGCGTGACGCCCAACGTCAGCACCGACATGATGGCGGTGAGCGACGAGGTGTTGATGCCGAGCGCCTCGGCTGTGATGATGATGGTAAGCAGATACAGAAGCGTTTTGAGGCTCGTGAGGATGACCTTTTGCAGCCGCTCGTTCAGGCGGTTCGCGCGCGAGAGCAGCCGCGAACAGAGCTTGAGCACGAGCCGCACGACGATCAGGCAGATGAGGAACGTCAGCAGCGCGGAAAGGATGCTGCCGATGCTGTAGCCACCGATCGAGCGGGAGATGATCTGGGAAATATTGTCCATGGCGTTTCGCCCCTTTCGATGCCCAGTATATCAGTGTTGCCGCGCCTTTGTAAAGAGCACGCTAAGAATCCTCAGAATTCCTTAAACTTTGCCGGTTGAGAAACGGGCGGAAAGAGCGTATAATGCAGCGTGATCTTTTTTGAAAAGGAAGTGCCCGCATGCGCCCTTACGCCCTCATCGACCTCCACTGCGACACGTTGACCGACTGCATGTACGCAGGATCGAACATCATCGACACACTCGACGATCCCGCGCGCACGCTGTCGCTCACAAGTATTCCGAAGGACATCCACTGGGCGCAGTTTTTCGCCGTGTTCGTGCCCGATGAGCTGCGCGGGGAGAAGGCCATCCGCTTTTTTGATGACGCCTGCGCGAATTTCGACCGCCAGATGCGAAAATTCGCAGATCGTGTGTCGCCCTGCCGCAATGTTGCCGATATGGAGCGCGCGTGGGCGGCGGGGAAGACCGCGGCCTTTCTGAGCGTGGAAAACGGCAGCGCGTTTGCTGGCGACCTGTCGCGCATCGGGAAGACGAAGCGTCAGGGCGTCTGCGCCGTGACGCTGACGTGGAATGGGGAAAACGAGCTCGGCTCGGGCAATGTGACGGACCGCGGCCTGACGGACTTTGGCCGCGCCGCCGTGCGCGAAATGGAGCGCTGCGGCATTTTGATCGACGTCTCGCACCTGAACGACGCGGGGCTCGCGGACGTGTTCGAGACGGCGGAAAGGCCGTTTCTCGCCACGCACTCCAACGCCCGCGCAATTTGCGCGCACAAGCGCAACCTGACGGACGTGCAGATCAAGGAGATGGTGCGCCGCGGCTGCCTGATCGGCCTCAACTACTACGGGCCATTCCTGCGCGACGGGGGAGCGGTCAGGAGCTTAGACGACGTCTATCGCCATGTGGCGCACTTTTTCGACCTCGGCGCGCGCAAAAACCTCGCCCTCGGCTCGGACTTCGACGGCGCGGTGCTGCCGCCGTGCCTTGATTCGCCGGAGAAGGCGGCGGATTTTTACGAGTATCTGCTTTCGCGCGGCGTATCGCAGCAGGACGCGGACGGCATTTTCTTTGAAAATGCTCGCACATTCCTGCGGAAAAACCTTGGGTGAGCGCAAAACGCTTGGCAGCGGGCAGCGCACTGTGATACAATCAATAAAAACAGGGGAGGGGAGCACATGGCAAGAAAATCGAGCCGCAACACCAAGGCGCGTATTGTCTCGGCGGCGTGGAAGCTCTTTTACGAGCAGGGCTATGAGGAGACGACGGTGGAGGAGATCATCTTCGAGTCGGAGACGTCGAAGGGTTCGTTCTACCACTATTTTGACGGCAAGGACGCGCTGCTCTCGTCCCTCTCGGTGCTGTTTGACGAGCGGTATGAGGAGCTGATGCAGCAGCCCCACGACGAGATGGACTGCATCGAACTCTTATGCTGGCTCAATCAGGAGCTGTTCACGACGATCGAGAACACGGTCTCCATCGAGCTTCTGGCGCGGCTTTTTTCCTCCCAGCTCGTGACCAAGGGAGAAAAGCACCTGCTCGACCGCAAACGCACGTACTATCGTCTTTTGCGCCAAATCGTCTCTCAGGGGCAGGAGCGCGAGGAGCTGACCGACACGCGTACCGTGAGCGAGATCGTCAAGGCCTACGCGATGTTCGAGCGCGGGCTGATGTATGACTGGTGCCTTTCGGGCGGGGAATATTCGCTTGTGCAGTATGCGCGCGAGATGATGCCGCTCTTTTTAGACGGCTTTCGCAAAAAATAAAATTCGTTTCAAAAACAGTCTACTAAATCGTCTTGCAGAAAATACAGTAAAATCAATCAAAAATTCAGAATTTTGCAGTGCCGTGCAGGAATTATTCTGTACGGCGTTCTGTATTTACGTCTGCTTTCTTTTGTGCTATATTGTGCAGGTCTTAACGAAAGCTGAAGGAGAAAATCACATGACAAGCGCACAGATCATTATTGTAGTGACCATCGTTCTCTATCTCGTCGCGATGGTGTTCGTCGGCGTGTATTTTGGCAAAAAGGGCAGCGGCAGCAGCTCGGACGACTTCTACCTCGGCGGGCGCAAGATGGGCCCCGTCGTCACGGCCATGAGCGCCGAGGCGAGCGATATGAGCAGCTATCTTTTGATGGGTCTGCCCGGCCTTGCCTACCTCTGCGGACTGCCGGAGGTGACGTGGACGGCCATCGGTCTGGCCATCGGCACGTATCTCAACTGGCTGATCGTCGCGCGCCGCCTGCGCCGGTATTCGGCCAAACTCGGCGCCATCACGATCCCCGACTTTTTCGCCCGCCGCTTCGGAGATAAGAAGCATTTGCTCTCCTGCATCGCGGCGGTCGTGATCCTCATTTTCTTTATCCCGTACACGGCGTCCGGCTTCAAGGCCATCGGCACGCTCTTCAATAGCCTTTTTGGTGTGGAGTATCATACGGCAATGATCGTCGGCGGCATCGTGGTCGTGCTGTACACGGTGATGGGCGGCTTTATGGCCGTTTCGTTCACCGACCTGATCCAGTCCATCTTCATGACCATTGCGCTCATCGTCATCGTATGCTTCGGCGTGCAGCAGGCGGGCGGACTGGACACGGTCATCGACAACGCCAGCGCGCTGCCGGGCTATCTCAACATGACGCAGGGCTACGACGCCGCGACCGGCACGGCCTCGACGTACAGCGCTCTGAGCATCGTCTCCACGCTCGCATGGGGCCTCGGCTACTTTGGCATGCCGCACATCCTGCTGCGCTTTATGGCCATCCGCGAGGAAAAGGAGCTCAACCAGTCCCGCCGCATCGCGACGATCTGGGTCGTGATCTCCATGTTCATCGCCGTGTGCATCGGCGTCATCGGCTACAGCGTGTCCGCCGCGGGCAAGGTGCCTTTCCTGACGACGAGCGCGGAATCTGAGACCATTATCATTAAATTGGCAGACCTGATGAGCCAGCACGGCGTGCTGCTTGCCATCATGGCGGGCATCATCCTCTCCGGCATTCTGGCCGCAACGATGTCGACCGCGGACTCGCAGCTTTTGGCCGCGGCGTCCAGCGTGTCACAGGACCTCATGCAGCATTCGTTCGGTATCAAGATGAACCAGCGTACGACGATGCTGGCCGCGCGCGCCACGGTCATCGGCATCGCCCTTATCGGCATGGTGCTTGCGTGGGACCCCAACAGCTCCGTGTTCCGCGTGGTTTCGTTCGCGTGGGCGGGCTTTGGCGCGGCGTTCGGCCCCGTGATGCTCTTCTCGCTCTTCTGGAAGCGCGCGAACAAGCAGGGCGCGCTTGCGGGCATGATCACTGGCGGCGCGGTGGTCTTCATCTGGAAGTACCTCATCGCGCCGATGGGCGGCGCGTGGGCCATCTACGAGCTGCTCCCCGCGTTCCTTGCAGCGTGCATTGCGATCGTGATCGTATCGCTCGCGACGCCCGCGCCGGAGAAGGCCGTCACCGATACCTTCGACGAGATCTGCGGCAAATAAAAGGGAAGAACAGGCGAGGGCTGCGGCCCTCGCTTTTCTTTGTTAGGCAAATGGAGTGAAATGGAAAAATATGACAAAAAATCCGCATTGACTATTGAAAATGGAATGACTAATGTTTATTATTGATAACATCTATTTATGGGTGCTGACATCAGGCGGCGGGATACGTGCATTTGTCCTGCCGGCCGATACTACACTGATGGCAAGCAGTGAAAGGAGAAAACAGCAGTGTCAAGACTCGATATTATGACGCCCTCCCATGCCCAGACCGTCATCGACGGGCTGTACCGCGATGTGGAGCGGCGTATCGCCGCAAGCCCTCCGGGACTGTGTCCGGTGGACCTGGCCAAGAGCTTTCTGGACCTCTGCCATGCGCAGACGTGCGGCAAGTGCGTTCCCTGCCGTATCGGCCTCGGCCAGCTCTCTGAGCTGATGGAGCAGGTGCTCGAGGGCGAAGCCACGATGGAGACCATCTCGATCATCGAGCGCGTGGCGCGCGTGATCGTCAACAGCGCCGACTGCGCCATTGGCCGCGATGCGGCGCGCCTGGTGCTTGACGGCGTGCAGGGCTTCCGCGACGACTACGAAGAGCATATTCTGCGCCACCGCTGCCTTGGCGGCATGCGCGAGCCCGTTCCCTGTGTGGCGCTGTGCCCTGCGGGCGTGGATATCCCGGGCTATCTCGTGCTCATCAAGTACGGCCGCTACGCCGACGCCGTGCGCCTGATCCGCAAGGATAACCCATTCCCCTCGGCCTGCGCGTACATCTGCGAGCATCCGTGCGAGGCGCGCTGCCGAAGAAACATGATCGACGACGCGGTCAACATCCGCGGCCTCAAGCGCTACGCAGTGGATAACGCGGGTTACGTGCCGCAGCCCGACTGTGCCGAGCCCACAGGCAAGAAGGTCGCCGTCATCGGCGGCGGCCCGAGCGGCCTTTCCGCGGCGTATTACTTAGCTTTGATGGGCCACAAGGTCACCGTGTATGAAAAGTGCGCGAAGCTCGGCGGCATGCTGCGCTACGGCATCCCCAACTACCGCCTGCCGCGCGAAGTGCTCGACGCGGAGATCGCGTCGATGCTGGCGCTTGGCATCGATGTGCATGTCAACGTCAATGTCGGCGACGATGTGACGTTCGACGAGCTGCGCCAGCAGAACGACGCGCTTTACATCGCGCTCGGCGCGCACACGGATAAAAAGACCGGCATCGAGGGCGAGAACGCCGGGGGCGTCATCTCCGCGGTCGAGATGCTGCGCGAGATCGGCGACGATCACATGCCGGACTTCCGCAACAAGGACATCGTCGTCATCGGCGGCGGCAACGTCGCGATGGATGTCTGCCGCAGCGCGGTTCGTCTCGGCGCGCGCAAAGTGAGTTGCGTCTACCGCCGCCGTCAGGAGGACATGACGGCCCTTCCCGAGGAAGTGGAGGGCGCCGTTGCCGAGGGCGTGGAGCTCGTGACGCTTCAGGCACCTGTCCGCATCGAGACCGATGCGAACGGTCACGCCGTCGCGCTGTGGACACAGCCGCAGATCATCGGCGAGATGGATAAAAAGGGCCGCCCCGCGCCCGAAAAGGCCAAGCGCAGCGAAAAGCGCATCGCGGCGGACGTTGTCGTTGTCGCCATCGGTCAGGGCGTGGAGACCCACGGCTTTGAGCAGACGAAGATCGCCATCAAGCGCGGCGCGTTCGTCGCCGAGGCCAGCGGCCAGATCGACAATATGGACGGCGTCTTCGCCGGCGGCGACTGCGTCACCGGCCCTGCGACCGTCATCCGCGCCATCGCGGCCGGCAAGGTCGCCGCGGCGAATATCGACGAATACCTCGGCTTCCACCACGAGATCGACCCCGGCGTCGAGATCCCCACGGCGCGGCTGAACAACAAGCCGCCCCACGGCCGTATCGACACCACCGAGCGCGAGGCAGGCGAGCGCAAGCACGACTTCAAGTGCATCGAGTGCGGCCTCACCGATGAAGAGGCGTACTCCGAGGCGTCGCGCTGCCTGCGCTGCGACCACTTCGGCTACGGCATCTTCCGCGGAGGGAGGAAAGGCAAATGGTAAGAAACGTTACACTGACCATCGACCGCAAGAGCGTCACCGTGCCCGAGAATACCACGATCTTGGAGGCCGCGCGCTCGGTCAATATCAATATCCCGACGCTGTGCTACTTAAAGGACATCAACGAGATCGGCGCGTGCCGCATCTGCTGCGTGGAGGTCGAGGGCATGGAGCGCCTTGTCCCCGCGTGCGACAATGTGGTGGCGGACGGCATGGTCGTCTTCACGAACAGCGCCAAGGCGCGCGAGGCGCGCCGCATGAACCTGCGTCTCATTCTTTCGCACCACGATACATCGTGCACGAACTGCACGCGAAGCGGCAACTGCACCTTGCAGCAGCTGGCGAACGACTTCAACATGCGCGGCACGCACTTCCCCAAAAAGCTGCGTCACGAGGCGGTGGACTATTCCACACCGCTCATTCGCGAAAACGACAAGTGCGTGCAGTGCCTGCGCTGCATCCAGGTGTGCGAAAACGTGCAGAGCGTGAAGATCTGGGACCTTCTCGGCACGGGCTCGCGCACGGTCGTGGACGCGTCGTACAACCGCCGCATTCAGGACACCGAGTGCACCTACTGCGGCCAGTGCATTACCCACTGCCCGACGGCGGCGCTGCGCGAGCGCGACGACACGGGTCTCGTCTTCGACGCGATCGACGATCCGAATACCGTCACCGTGGCGCAGGTCGCGCCCGCGGTGCGCGCGGCATGGGCCGAGCAGTTCGGGCTCGACAGCGAGTTCGCAACGCCCAAGCGCATGGTCGCGGCGCTGCGCGAGCTGGGCTTCAACTATGTGTTCGACACCGACTTTGCCGCCGACCTCACGATCATGGAGGAAGGCAGCGAGTTTATCGAGCGCTTCACCCACAAGGACCAGTATCAGTGGCCGATGTTCACGTCCTGCTGCCCGGGCTGGGTGCGCTTTGTGAAGTCCCAGTACCCCGAACTGACGGACAATCTCTCCACGGCCAAGTCGCCCCAGCAGATGTTCGGCGCGGTGGCGAAGAGCTACTTTGCCGAAAAGGTCGGTATCGACCCCAAGCGCCTTTTCGTCGTCTCGATCATGCCGTGCGTGTCGAAAAAGAGCGAATGCGCGCTGCCGACGATGAAAAACGACGCGGGCGACCCCGATGTCGACGTGAGCATCACGACGCGCGAGCTGAACATTATGATGCGCGCGAATCACATTGAACCCAAGTACCTGCCCGAGGAGGAGTTCGACAGCCCGCTCGGCTCCGCGACCGGCGCGGCGGTCGTCTTCGGCACGACCGGCGGCGTGATGGACGCGGCGCTGCGTTCGGCGTACTTCCTCATCACGGGCAAGAATCCTGACCCTGACGCGTTCACCGCCGTGCGCGGCATGGACGGGTGGAAGGAGGCGACGTTCAACATCCCCGGCGCGGGCGACGTGCGCGTCGCGGTCGTGAGCTCGCTCGGGAAAGCCCGCAAGCTCATTGAGGCTGTCAAGCGCGGCGACGCAGCGTATGACTTTGTCGAGGTCATGGCCTGTCCCGGCGGCTGCGCGGGCGGCGGCGGCCAGCCCATCCACGACGGTACCGAGCTTGCCGAGGATCGCGGCAACGTGCTCTGGCGGCTCGATCAGGGTGAGCTTCTGCGCTTCTCACACGAGAATCCGGATGTCAAGGCGCTCTACAAGGACTACCTCGGCGCGCCGCTTGGCGAAAAGTCGCACCACCTGCTGCACACCGACCATAACGCGTGGCAGATGCCGCAGAAAATGCTGTAAGGACGCAAAAAAACTCCGTATGAGATTTCTCATACGGAGTTTTTTATTGCTGAATTTTATCGGGTGTACGTGCCGTACTCACTGATGACGGCGCAGAGCTGACTGAACGCCTGCTGCGCGTCGCCGTCGATCTTGTAGGCGACGGCGCGGTTGGCGTCGTCGTAGATGAAGCCCTCGTCCCAGTTGAGGTACAGGTCGTGCTTCTGTCCGTCTTCGGGGATCCACCAGACGGTGACATAGTTCTCGTTCTGGGTGAAGCGGGAGAGCAGCGATGTGGGCAAACGATAATAGCGCTGCACCGAAATTTCGGACATGGCGCTGCGCAGAGCTGCGGCGGCCTCACTGTCATCCTCTACTCGGCAGTCGCCGGTGTCGAACGTGCCGTAGCCGTCCGGCGTGGGAACAATGGTCGAAATGCAGAAGAGTCCGTCGACGCGGGCGGTCTCAGGCGCGGGGATCAGCTCGCCGAGCGGCTGCGCACGGCGCGGCAGCAAAAAGATAGCCACGACGAGCAGCATCGCGGCGACGGCGATGAGCACGGTTTTTCTCTTTTTATCCATGGGGTTCTCCTTTCCAACATCAAGCTTGCTTTTTGCCGTTCAACAGGGGAGAGGGGAATCGCTTTCTAATAGTTTACCTGATCAAGAGCTTTTTGACAAGCCCCTCTTCGGGCGTGACATAGAGTGTGCGGTAATTGTCGTAGGTCACCATGCCGGGGCGTGCGCCCGCGGGCTTTTTGACGAACTTCACGGGGCAGTAGTCGACGGGGACGCTGCTGCTCTCCTTCGCCTGTGAGAAGTAGGATGCGAGCATTGCGGCCTCGCGCAGATCATCGTCGCTCGGCGTGAGTCCCGCGCAGCGCAGGATGACGTGCGAGCCGTGAATGTGCTGGGTGTGGAACCAGTAGTCGCGCTTGTCGGCCTTTTTTGTCAGTTGGTCGTTCTGCACGTTGCTGCGGCCGACGAGGACCTCAAGCCCACTCGAGGTTTTGAATGTGCGCGGGGCGAAGGCGCGCTTGAGCTCCTTTTTGCCGCTCGACTTTCGGATATAGTTCGTCTCCTGCAATTCGCGGCGGATCTCATTGAATTCCTGCTCGGTCTCCGCCTGCGAAAGCTCCTGCAAAACGCTTTCCAAGTACGCGCGTTCGTTTTCCGCCTTTTCGATCTGCTCGCGCAGGTGGAATTCGGCGGTCTTGAGCTTGTTGTACTGCTTGTAGTTTTTCGCGGCGTTCTGCTGGGGGGAGAGCAGCGGGTCGAGCGGGATGTCGATGCTCGGGCAGCCGTCCTCATAGTAGTTTTCCGCATGCAAGACTTTTTCTCCGCTCTTCATGCGGTACAGGTTTGCGGTGATGAGGTCGCCGCGCAGGCGGAATTCGTCGCGCTTCTGCGTCGCGGCGTAGTCGTGCTTTAAGTTCTCGGCCTTGCGCGCCATGCGGTCGCGCGCGACCGTGACCGCGTGCGTCAGCTCGCGGCCGCGGCGGGCGGAGAGCTCCTGCCGCTCACGCGCGTCGTAGAACTCGTCGAGCATTTGCGAGAAGCTCTCACGCGTCTCGACCTGCGTTTCCGCGCCGTACTGCGCGATGGGACGGTAGGTGAAATCCACGGGCTTGCCGTCGCGGTAGAGGATGACGGGCATATAGTTATCTTCCTTTACAGCGTTGGCTGTATCGGAAAATTCCTGCACCAGCGCCCCGCGCTGCGCATCGTTCAGCGCGCCGAAGCGCACGTCGGTCTCATGTCCCACGCAGAAGGCGAATTCACGCGCGATCAGCGGCGAAATGCCGGTGTAATGGTCGAGCACCCACTTGTCGACAGCCTGCTCCGCGTCGCCGCCGCGCTGCGCGAGGGCGAGGGAGTCCTCCTCCTGCGAAAGGAGCGACAGCTTGTCGAGCGGTGTCGGCAGATGGTAGAAAAGGCCGGGCAGCAGTTGGCGCGTGGCGGAAAGGTCCGCGTCCACGCGGCGCAGACATTCGACGATACGCCCCTGTGCGTCGAGCAGGACGAGGTTCGACCGCCGCCCCATGCACTCGAGCACGAGCTGCTTTTGGCTGATCTCTCCGAATTCGTCCGTGCACTGGAGCGTTAAAATCACCATGCGCTCAAGATCCGGCTGCTCGATGGACAGCACGCGCGCGCCGACTAAGTGCTTGCGCAGCAGCATGCAGAACATCGGCGGCTGGGCAGGGTTGTCGCGCAGAATGTTCGTGAGCTGGATGCGCGGTTGGTTTGCGCCCGCGTTGAGCAGCAGGCGCAGATTGCCGCGCAGCAGCAGAACGATTTGGTCGCGCGCGGGCTGCTGCACCTTGTCGATGCGCGCGCCGATGAGCTGAGGTCTCAGCTCGTGTAAAACTGCCCGCAGGCAGATCGCGTCAAGTGGCATTGTCGTCCTCCATCATCCGGTTGAAAAGCTCGTTGATGCGCGCGTGATCGTCGCGCAGATACAGCCAGCCGAACAGCGCCTCGAGGCCCGTGGCCTTCTGATAGTCCGCGCGGTCGGCGTGGTGGGGAATGGAATGGACATTCGCGTTGCGCCCGCGGCGGAACACAGAGGCCTCTTCCTCTGTCAAAAGGGGTAAGAGCTTTTCGGCAAAGCGCGCCTGCTGCGGCGCGCAGACGAGTTCGACCGTCGCGCGGTGAAGGCCCTTGCCCGTCGCCTTGCCGTGCACGCACAGATATGTGCGCACAAGCAGCTCATACACCGCGTCGCCCAGATGGGCGAGGCCGATGGAGCTGATGGCGCGGATGGCGTCGTCGTTCATTTTGGCTTGTGTATAATCGTACATAAAAACTCCTGAGGTTTGAAAGTACACATATTCTATAACCTTGTCGGAATTCTGTCAATCAGCGCGCGCTGCCGCGCGCGAAAAGCCGTTGCGCTTTTGCAAAAATCCGCTATAATGGCAGAAAAGACAAGACCTTTGAGATCGGAGAAGAGAAGCCTATGAAAAAACTGACCACCGCGCTGCTCACGGCGCTTTTGCTGCTGAACCTTGCCGCCTGCGGCGAAAAGGAGCCGGACGACACCTCGTCCGGCTACGACGATTCGCTTATTTCCGAGCTTTACAGCGAGGAGGGCGAGTACACGGACGCCGAGAACAACACGCTCGCATACAGCTACCATGTGCCAAGAATCGTGTCGGAAACGGCGGTCGCCGCCGCGCTGAACGACGAGATCGCCGATCAATTCGGCGCGCTCGTGCAGGAGCAGAAGAACATGATGGCCTCCCGCGTTTCGCTCACATGCCTTTCCGTCACGTGGACGAGCTACTGGAACGACAGCCTGCTCTGCCTTGTGGTGCGCGCGAAGATGGACGGCGACACGAGCATGACGGAGACGTACAGCTACGACTTTTTCGGCGGCAAACGCCTCATGAGCGAGGACCTGCTGGCGCGCTGCGAGCTTTCAACGCAGGACTTCATCACGGCGGCGCGCCGCACCGCGGCAAACTACTTTGATGAGACGTACCGAGATGCGCTCAGCGGCAGCATGGGCGGCGCGGGCTTCATCGCGTCCTATGCCGAGCGCCGCGCGTGGACTCTCTCGGACGAGAACATCAACGCGGAGATGCGGCTCTATCTCGACGGCGGCGCGCTGCATATGATCGTGCCCGTCGGCTCGTTCGCCGGGGCGGAGAGCTACGACGCTGACCTCGCGCTCGACCTCTCCGCGCGCGAGACGGTCGAGAAGACGGCGCAGGACAGCTTTGTCAAGGCAGCGCTCTCGGGCGGCGATTTGACGGTCAGCTTTGAAAAGACGGCGGACTCCGCGTGGTACGCGGAGAATTTCCGCTTTGACTACGAGACCATCTACCCCGTGGAAGGCCTGTATTCCGACTACACGGATGTGTTCGTCGGTTCGGTGGGGCAGGGGTACTTCCCGTACATCTTCCTGCTGACGAGCGAGGGCACGGTGGAGTACGTGAACCTGCTCGAGGGCCTGACGGCGGGCTTCCTCTGCGACGGCGGACCGCTCGGCGGCGTGAAGGGCATTGTTTCGTTTGAGTCCGGCGAGGTCGAGGAGGACTACGGCACGTATCAGACGGTGTTCGCCGTCGACGCATCAGGGGAGAAACACGACCTCTCCGGCGCGGTCAGCGACGCGGACTACACGATCCCGTCGGAATTTCTCGGCGAGTGGACGGCGACCGTGACGCACGACACCGCCGAGCAGGGCAGTTACGACAGCGACTATATCCTGACGCTGACCGATGGCGGCGGCCTCACGGTGCAGGACATCAACAGCGAGGTTGGGATTTACTTTGAGTACACCGGCCAGCTCAACTACCTCGGCACGAACGGCGAGGGCATGGTCTTTGGCTATCACTTGAACGAGAATGCGGGCACGGTGCGCTACGGTGCGTTCACGCTGCTGCGCGGCAGCGACGGCCTGCACGTCAAATCCGTCGCAGGCGAAAACTTCTTCGACGCGCCGAGCGGACGCTACACCGTGTTTGCGAGAGGGTAAAAAGAAAAGCAGGGCCTTTTTTGAGCGAGGAAGGGCCCTGCTTTTTTGCGGCTTTGACGCGCTAAGCAAAATTAGAGGGGGGGACCGCTTTGACCGCGCTCCTGATCCATGCGGTCACACCCCCTTGGCATCTGACGGGAGAAAGAGGCTTTGACGGCATCCGGAGACCAAGGAGAAAGCCTCTCAAATCGGGGAAAATGCTCTAGTGAAAGGAGAACCTTTCAAAAAAGCAAAGATTTCTTCAAAAAAGTGTTGACAGGTTCTACTCTCTGTGCTATATTATCACTTGTTCCGAGCCGAACGGAACGGTAAAAAACAAAACGGCATGGGGGTATAGCTCAGCTGGGAGCCCGGTTGAAGCGGTAAACAACCCCCGCACTAATTGAATAAGAAATTACTCAGCGTACCCCTTATATGGGGGTATAGCTCAGCTGGGAGAGCGCTTGACTGGCAGTCAAGAGGTCAGCGGTTCGATCCCGCTTATCTCCACCAAACGGGTACGCTGAGTATTCTTAATAAATGCTTGCTTTGAAAAAAGCAAGTTTTTTGTTTTATGTCCGCTTCCCTTTTGAAGCGGGCTTTTTTTATGCGGCGATTGCCGAAATGTCCAGTCCAGCGCTGAACTGCTCAAAGTCAATGTTGAAGTCGATATGCAGCCGATAGTCCCGATACACCTCCACACGCCGGATCAGGCAGCTCACAATCATTTTCTTTGACTCCGTGCTGGCGCTGTCGTACATATCCGCCCATGAAATAATATCGTCATACTGAGCGTTTAAGGCGTCCAGCATGGCCTGTCCCTCGTCGTAGGCCGCCTGTGCCGCCTCCATAGTGTGCTGAACTTCGAGACATTTTGTCTCACAGTCAGAAATCAAAGAACCAAGCAAATCCTGCGAAAAAGCACTTTCGCCCCGGAGAGATTTAATGACCTCTGCCCGGAGCGTATCAAGCTCGGCGGCGGCCTTGGCGTAGTCTGATTTTGCACTTTTGAGAAGTGCCTTCCGTTCTTCCATCTTTTCACGGTAGCGGATATTAACGATCTTGCTTTTAGGGATTGCTTTCATCCGCTCAAAGATCTGCCGCACCACCTTATCAATGATGCCGTCAAGTATATGTGCCGTGTAGCCCGTTTGCCCGTCACATTCGGTTTGCTTGCGTGTTTTGCCGTAGCAGATATACCGTACACGCTTTACAATGCGGTGAGCATCTTCCTTGCATGGATAAGCCTTGCCGTTGGTGGTGAGCGCCAGCCGGGAGCCACAATGCCCACAAAAGATATTCCCGGCCAGCAAGGACTGACCACGGGTATTCAGCGGTACGCGCCGTTCCTGTTCGGCGGAGTTGGCACGGGAGGTACGAATGTGTTGTGCGGCCTCAAACAGCTCCGGCGCTATGATCTGCAAATGGGGCAGCGTTTGGGAGCGGCTTTCACCGCTGCGAAGCACCCCGGTATATGTCAGATTACAAATGATACCCCGGATGCTGGCGTGATGCCACATTTTACCCGTTCTCGCCCGATAGCCGAGGTTATTTAAGTAGGTGGCGATCCGTTGAGCACCGAAACCCTCATGCACATACTTGTCAAAGATAATCCGTACCACAGCAGCCTCGGCCTCGTTGACAGCCAGCTCAAAAACTTCGTGCTTGCGTTTATTGAAGCGTCCGCTCTTTACAAGGTCATACCCATAAGGAGCAAGACCGCCCTTGAAACCGCCATCCTCGACGAGCTGGCCAAGAGCGGTTTTTGTGCGAATTGAAGTCTTTTCGCTTTCGCCGTCAGCCTGCCAAAAGCGGATGTAGTTGGTGAGCTTGTCCGTGTGATTATCAAACCGCTGTTCTCCCTCTTGAGTACTCCAGACACGGATGCCGTTCTTGACAAACCATTCCACCACAAAAGGCGTTTCGTCAGCGATACGCCCGATGCGGTCAAACATAAACACAAGCAGAATATCGAATTTTCCCTGCTTGGCTCGTTCCTTGATAATTTGCAGCTTGTCCCGGTTTTCGGCTCTAACCTTATGCCCGGACACACCGTCCTCCTGTTCCTCGTGAACAATCGTCCAGCCCATTTTTTCACAGAAGCGATGGCACTCCCTGCGCTGCATGGGAATGTCGGCTTGGCTTTTGTCATTGTAGTCCACCTGCTTGTCGGTGGACACGCGGTATAGGCAATCGACTCGATTACCTGTCATCATTCTGTTTTCCATCATCATATTGATCCGTCCTTTCATTTGTCGATGGGTCAATGAAAAAACGCAATCAATACGCGGGGAATATGAAGTTTTCAAGGTACATAGGGACTACCCCCACTATTATTATCCCTCTGTTCGGGAGGGATTGCAAGGATGTCGCCGGAGCTATTTTTTGCCGTATTGTTGGCAAAGGAAGATAGTAGAATCTGCTTTACATGGTGGAGCGCTGCCGCATTTTTGCAGTCTGCGAAGCTGGCGGTGATGGCGTAGCCATCCACAGCAAATGCGGTATGTTGTTTTCTCTGCTGCATAAAGACCTCCTTTTCAATTCTCGGCAACAGGGAAAGGCCAGCGCCTCATAAAAGCGCTGGCCTGTGACTTATGACCTTGGGACGAAATGTCCCAAGGTGTTTTTGACAGTTGGGAGCGCCGCACCCGCTCCTGTTGGCCTGTCATAAGACAGCTCATATTCAATGCGGCGCTCCCTCACAGCGGACAGCGACGATCCGTGACGGAGCATCAACTACTTTGCTGCGGAGAAGTGAAAACTACCTCTCATATACCAAGGACAAAAATCGGGCAAATGGAGCCTCGCTCACAGAACTTTTTTCAAATATTTTTTCATAGCAGCCATGCCGCGCTTCACCGAGCGCCGGACAACGCTCTTGTCCACATCCTGCTCTCGGGCAATCTGGCGGTAGCTCTTGCCGAGGATCAGATGCGCCTCCACCCGGACACCCTGCACCTCCGGCAAAGAGTTGAGGGCATTCCACAGGTGGACGAACAGCTCCATACGATCCAGAAGCTCCTGCGGCGTCGGCTCATGCAGACAGGCCGAGTATTCGATCCCATCGTCACAGTCGAGGGAATACTGCGCCTTATTGCGGGTCGTGCGCCGCTGATAGGCTGCCTCATACAGCTTGTCCGCCTTCAGCTCGGCGGCCACTTCGTCGGAAACTTCGATGTATTCATCATGGGTGTACCAAGCGTAAAAGTCCTTCAGATTGATGGTCGTCATTTGTATTTCCTCCATTCGGTTCATGTGTGGGTGGGTGAACAGAACGGAGGACCGGCGGGGATCGACAGCCGGGGCTGGCTGCTTTGGGACAAATTGTCCCAAGGTGCAGGTATATAAAAACGCCCGCATAGCATGACGCTATACGGACGCAAGCAAATAAATTTCTTGTTACATGATGTTTAATTTCACTTTCAAAGCCGGACTGCTCCGATGGAGGGGCTACGCTTTTTTTAGCTGGTGCAGATCATGGGCGCTGTGAAAAAACAAAATGGACACGGCGATACCTCCTCGGACACCGCCGTATCCTTAAAAAAGGGCGACTTTATCACACCCTCCGTAAATCCTTTTTTTCAAAAGGAAAACGGCGGCTTGAAATACAATATTTCAAAACCGCCGCTTTGCGCCGCAAGGCCGATTGCAACGGTCTTGTTGTGATACCAGCGCAGAGTGCTATCAAAGGAAAAAAGCCGATAAACCGTGTGCCTGTTGACAACGGGTTATCGGCTCTGCGTCTATGCGTCTGGCTCTTTGATAACTGTCGTATGAAATTGTTTTACATTGATGACGGTTTCCCGCCTACACTTTGGACAGTAAAGCGGAAAATTTTCGAGCACTGTATCGGGGCGAATTTTTGTACGCGTTTTGTTCTTGCAAATAGGACAGAGAATCCAATCAGTAGCCTTCATTGACAACTTCCCAATGGCCATTGACGAACTCTAAAAAGATCGTTCGATCAGGCTCCTGCACGATGCCGCCTTTGCTCACGCAGACGGAAAAAGAAATTTCATTTTCTGTCTGGCTCTTTAATTCCAAAGAAACAACTTCAAAGACTGTATTCTCATAATAGGCTCTGGCTGCTTCATCTGCTATTTTCAACTCATCATTGGGTGCTGCTTCTGTAATAGAAATTAAATTGCCAATCGGGGGAGTCGATTCTTGAAAAATGTCCGAGCAGACTATTTGTACCCGCGTACCAATTTTTAATTCCCAATCTTTTTGTTCCTCTGTCAATTCAAACAGCACTTTATCATAGCTTAGTCCTGAATTTTCCTCGACATCAACAAGAATAATGGGAACTAAACTTTCAATCACATTGTCAATGATTGTTCCTGTGAAAGTAATACTATTTGGAATGACAATTTGCTCTGGTTCATTCGGATCTGCTTCTTTGTAATTATCCTCTATAACAGGTGCGGCACCGATCGCTTCGCTATCGGGACGGTCAATAAAGCTGTCCTCTGCGGTAATTTCATAATCGTCAAACTTGGCAAAGAAAGTTCCGTCCTCTAAAAGAGAAACCGTAATTGCTTTTGTCAGAGTCTTTCCATTTTCAAATGTAATCTCCATGACGATAATATCATTCCGCATTTCCTCCGGCAAAGCTGCAATCGTACTGTCCTCATTGTCAGTCAGTTCCCGAATTGTGGCATTGGGAACCCAGTCAATCAAGAGATAATAGTATTCGCTTTCATCCTCGCCATAGGAAACCGTAAAGTTTTGAGCAAGGCCAAATTCATCCCGCTTTTCCGTCCAGTCCATAAAATTGATTTGCTGGTTTTTGCAGGAAAAACGGACAGTAGAAATGTCTTTCCCAGAAAGATAGAACATCAGCGGATGCCCTGTCATTTCGCCGCTGTCGCTGATCGTACCTGTGTTGATGACTGCACCGGCCTGCGTAATTTCCTCGTCCGTCCCATGTGCATAGGCAGTTACAACCATACCGCCAAAGGGAGAGAAAATACGAATGCCTCCAGCGAGTATGCACAGCGCGAGAACAGCCGCGATCATTGATCTGCCAAAAGGCTTCTTGAAAAAGCTGACCTTTTTTTCTGCGGCCATATAACTTGCCGCCTCTTGGATGTGCCGGGTGCTGATATTCCCAACACCATCGGAAATATCCTTTCGTGTCATAGGATGTACCCCTCTTTCTTCAAATAGTTTTTCAATCTTTCCCGTGTTCTGGAAAGGCGAACAGATACATTGTTTTTGCTCATGTGCAATCGTTCTGCTATCTCTGAAATCGAATCGGAGTACCAGTATCGCCGTACAAACATTACCCTGTTCTCCCGATCCAGCGTATCAAGGAACTGATCAAGAGTAGCAGAAAGCTCCTTGGCTGTCAGCTTGTCCTCGACAGTTTCAGAAGAAGCAAGACAGTCCTCCAATTCATCCAATGCAGCATCGTAAAAGCTGTTTCGTTTGATCGCTGTATTGGCGTGGTACTTCATAATCGACAGATTGCGAACGATTCTACAAATATAGGTCAATAGCGGGTTTGGGTTTTGAGGCGGTATCGTATTCCATGCACCCAAATAAGCGTCGTTGACACATTCTTCTGCGTCATGCGAATTGTTCAAAATATTCTTTGCAACCTTGCTGCAAACAGCCCCGTATTTTGTTGATAGCTCCATGATTGCCTGCTCCGAGCGCGCATAGAACAAATCAATAATTTTGCTATCGTCCAATTATATCACCGTCCTTTCCTGCCTCACCCATGTACTATGGATTTAGCAGAAAACATTACAAAGAAAAAAAATTATTTGAACTGGTCATCCAGAAGTGTTACCAGTATTCTAATCGACTCCACCTGAAATCTCAATGTTGTTTGCGTGAAATAAAATAGTCAGTTTAATGAAACGTTATCTCGTTCAAATACTATCACCCGAAATGTAAAATTACATCAGGTGGTGATGCTATGAAAATTGAACGGGACGAGCGCAAATTTGACTTTCACGGGATTGGACTTGCTATCAAGAAAGCCCGTGAGCGTGAGGGCATGACGCAAGAACAGTTAGGTTATATTGTTGACCGTGATCCTCGCACCATTATGTATCACGAAAATGACGGACAGCATCCGAGCCTAAACGCCTTTTACCAAATGGTAACAATGTTCGGTATCTCCGTGGACGAATACTTCTACCCCGATATGGGAGCCGATGAAGCCGCAAAGAAGCGGATCAACATTCAACTTAATTCTCTCAACGAAAGCGAACTGCGGCTCGTCGAGGGTATTATCAATGCAATCATAGAAAACCGTGAAACGGAGGGAGCGTAAGGAACGGCGCTGCCTCCGTTTTTCCGTGGAGTTTCCGGGGGATGCACTAACGGCAAGCAGGGCAAGTGTAGCCACACTTGCTATTTTTGCATCCCGGCGGGCTGCAAAAACGCTTGTTGGGGAACCTCCCCAAACCCGGCTTTGGGACATTTTGTCCCAAAGTAATTTGTCTGCGTCACCGTTCGCTATCGCTCCTGTTCCTTTTTGTGCTGACCGTCCGTGACGCCCAGCAGATGGTCAATGTTGGCCTTGACCGCCACGGCCTGCCGCATTTCCTCCTGCGCCGAGCGATACTCGATATAGAGTGCCTTTTTCCGCGCCGCCAGTTGGCGGCGTTTTTCTTTTAGCTCTGCCATCTTGGGCAGCTTCTCGCCACCCAGCAGCTCTCCCATTGTGGCCTTGGCCGCCCGGTAGTCCGCCAGCTCCGCCTCATGCTCGGCAAGGTATTTTCGGCTGTACTTGGCGGCCTTGTACCCGTCAAAGACGGGGCGGGTCTTGGCGTACCGCACTACGGCTCCCATTAGCTCGGATGTTGCGGACAGGTCAGCCTCCGTCTGCCGGAGCTTCTCGGTCAGAGCGTGAAAACGGGAAACAGCATCCTCGGCCTTTGCGGAGAGCTGGTCATATTCGGTGATATTCTGCTCCTGCATGAATTGAAGCGCCGCCGCCATCTGTTTTAGGTTATAGACCTTTGCCCACCGCACATAGGCCGTACCCTTACCGGAGCGCAGCCGCTCCCGTATATCCACGATCAGATTGACACGGCGAGGGGCAGCAGGCACGGGAACAGGCTGCTCCGGGATCGGTCGCGCCCCGGCGATGACAGCCTTGATGTCCTCGGGATCGTAGCCGTCCCCGAGGGTGGATGCCCGCAACCGGGTCGCCCGCTCCTGCCCCGGAACAAGAAAAGAAATTGCGCCGCTGCGCCCATGCTTGACCGTGAAGCCGGACGCCTCCATGAGCCGGAGGAAAGCATCAAAATCGGCGGGGCGTTTGGCAAGAGCTTCATTGATGGCAAGCCGTAGCTGCTCCTTGTATGGGGGCTGCCGCTCCGTCCCCAGCCATGCCCCGTAATGGAGAAATCGTCCCTTGCTGTGCAGTTTGGGGTTGGTGATGACGGACAGATCATTTTCAAGACAAATGCGGTCAGAGAGCCGCCGCACCGCACGGCCAGAGCCGATGAAGTCCCGGAATTTCCGGGTGCAGTCCAGCGAGGTCGAGTTGTAATAAATGTGATTGTGGATATGCGCCTTGTCCGTGTGGGTGGCAACGAAAAAGGCGTACTTGCCCTTTGTCCAGCGCATTGCCGTTTCGTAGCCGATGCGGTTGGCCTCCTCCGGCGTGATCTCACCGGGCTTGAACGACTGTCGGATCTGATAGCACAGCACATCCGCGTCCCGCCGCTGCTCCCGGCCTGTGGCGGCTTTGTACTTGGCCTTGCTTAGTAGGAACTCGGCATCGGCGGTCATGTGGTCGCAGCCGTAGGACGAAATCAACTCGCCGCCCTCGGTCTTGTCCGGATTTTGCCCGTAGTCAAACCGCTCTTTCAAGGACTGTGCGATGGTTTCGCCCTTGCTGATTTTGTGCTTCTTGTAGTAGGTCGTGGCCGTAGGCAGCCCTCCTTCCGATATGACAAACGGCGGCTGTGGTCAGCCGCCGTCGTTTCAGCTTTGGGACATTTTGTCCCGAAGTATCAGCCGGTGATGAAATCCCGCAGGGCGAACTTGGCCGAGTGCAGCTTGTCCACCAGCCACTCAGCGATGGCGGGAACGCCAAAGGGAGAAACGAGGAACGCAAGGATGAGGAACACAATCCCGCCCGCCGTCTGCCCACCAATGAACAGGATGATGGAGAGCAGCGTCAGCACAATGCAGCCCAGCTCACATACGGCGGATGCCACGCAGAACAGGAATGTGACCATAGCGGCCAGCAGGGACAGCGCCACCATCACGGGGGCGGCAAGGATTTTGAGAACGATCATAGCAGCTACCTCCATCAAAAAATCGGGTTGTTTTTTCCTTCTACCCATATTATACCGCTGGGAAAACAGGTACACAAGGATGTCGATTTTTTAAGGATAATGTCTAAATTGACTTTCGAGAAAGAATATAATAAAATTAAAATAGATTTTAGCTTAGGAGGTGTCATATATGGCTATTAGGCAACCGCGCTGGAAAGAAGTTGAATATTCCAGATCAAAGATTATCAAAGCCGGAAAAATTGTTCGTAAAAATGAGTCTACTCCTGAACAAATTTCAGTTGCAACATCTGTCATAGATAATTGGAGAGCTGCACATGCGTACCCACTCCATGTCATTTATATGCACCTTCGCGGAATGAGCAAAGATAGAGATGATATAATAGTTGCTGAAAGATTAAAAAGATTAGACTCAATTATCAATAAGCTAAAGCGCCAGCCAACCATGAGTTTATGGGAAATGCAAGATCTGGGTGGATGTCGATTTATTGTACCGACAGTTGCAGAAGTATATAGTTACGCCGAACAATATAAAAATTCTCGGATACGACATAAACTCGTTAATACATACGACTATATTGCCTCCCCTAAAACGTCGGGATATAGAAGCCTACACCTTGTATTTCAATTTCAAAGCGATACCGAGTCAAAGCAATCATACAATCAAAATATGATGATTGAAATACAGTTTCGCACGCACTTGCAACATGTGTGGGCTACTGCTGTAGAGACCATAGGACTTTTTACAAAACAAGCTTTAAAAGCAGGACAAGGCGACGAAGATATCAAACGCTTTTTTGTGTTGATTTCATCTTTGTTTGCTATAAGAGAGAACTGCCAAGTTGTCTCTGGCACTCTTGCTGATCAAACCGAGTTAATCTCTGAAGTAGAACAGCTTAATGATAGGCACCATATTCTCGATATGCTTAGAGCCATTCGTGTAGCGGTAGACCATGAAGTGGATAGGCAGCACGATAAAAAGGGATACTACATTTTAATATTGAATTATGAAACAAAGCGATTAAGGGTACGTTATTTCCAAGCGAGTGAAGCTGAGGAAGCAAATGCAATATATAGTCAAATCGAAAGCCAACGATCTGAAACTAAAATTGATGCAGTTTTGGTTCGTGCAACTTCTTTTCAAACATTAAGAGCTGCGTATCCAAATTATTTTTTGGATATTGGTGAATTTGTTGATATCATAAAAGAGTACCTGTCATAAAAGTAGAGGGTGCATATAGCACCCTCTACTTTTTATATATCCACCACCGCCGACAGCTTTTTCAGCAGCTCGGACAGCGGCTCCCAAAGGTCGGCATAGTCCTTTTGGAGCGCCGAGATTTCTGAGGGATAGATGCCGTAGGTGTTGGCATGGACGGCCACTTGGTTTAGGTTGTTGGCGCACCGCCGCTGCAAGGTCACCAGCTCCCGGATGTCCGAGAGGTCAACATGGAGGACATAGCCGTTGAGCGCCATTTTCCGCATATAGGCTCCCATGTTGGAGATCCCGGCCTCGGCCATGCGGTCAGCGATCAACGCCTGCTCCTCCGGCGTCACCATCACATGAAGATGGACAGAGCGCCGCCGTTTTTTTGTCAACGCTCCTCACGCTCCCGGCTGCGGCGTTTCGGCGGGTGTTCCCGCACCTTGTCCAGCGGCTTTTCTGACCGGGGCGACACAGGCAGATTGTTGATGATGCCGTCGATCTGATTATAGTTCTGTTCCATCGCAAGCTCGGCGTTCTTGTTGGGATTGCGTTCCTGATCCATGAATGTCCTCCTATCTGTCGCCCCGGTCAGGGGCATTTTTCTTTGGGGTGGATTGCCCACGGTCAGCCTCGGCCTGTTTTGCGGCGGTTTTCATCTGCTCCCGGATCGAACGGGGTCTGTCGGGATTGTCGGGCGCAGGCCGCAGCTCATAGTCAGACGCCTGCCGCTTTGTTAGTGGCCGTGTATAGGTCAAATGCCCCCACGCCAGAAACGATCCGTTTTCAACCGGGACGCGCTGATCGTAGTTGACAATTTCGTCCGGGGCGTTACGGGGCGGCTTTGGGAATGTCCCAATGTCCACGGGGCGCTGGGTAGAATAATACTTGTAAAGGCCGGGAGCCTCGGTCTGCTTGACACCAACATTGTAAAGGCGTTGGTACTCCTGCACCCGCGCCACAAAGTCCTGCTCCAGAGCGGCACGGTCGCTGCCGTAATGCCCCCATTCATACTGCCGCTGGCCGTCCTTGTCATCATAGCAAGCCCATGTGACATAGGGCGAGGGCGCTGCGGGGTTATGCCCCAGCGCAAAGCCCCTGCCGTTTTCCAGCATGACGGCCTTGATGATCTCATAGCCTTGGTTTTTGTCCATACAACCTCCTCACCGTGATACATCCTTGTCCGCCCGTTTCGCAAAGGGTTGAAGCTGATAGGGGCTTTTGCCGTCCTCCGGGCGCAGGAAGTCCAGCCTTGCGGCGGCACGGATGGCGTTCTGATTGAGCTGCCGCTGCCATGCTCCTTGGCTGGGCGCCCACTTGAAGCCCTCGCTTTTAAGCGCCTGCCGGGTATCGGCATCCGGCTTTTCCTCAAAAATGAGCTGCAAGCGGTTCTCTGCCTCGTTGACCTTGGCCTCGCCGCCGGGGAATGTCCAACCCACAAACTCCGCCTTATGGCTCAGCTCCTCGATGCGCTGGCGCACACGGCGGATGTTGGCGTTATTGTTGGTGAGCAGATAGGACGGAAACGGAACGGGGTCTTTGCGCCAGTCTTGGGACATAGACGCCTTGACCTTTTCCATCTGTTCCGCCGTCAGCTCGGGGCAGCCCTCCAGCGTCTTGTGCTTGCGGTAGTAGGCATTGACCGCCTTCATCATGGTCTGTTGGGACTCCATCCCCTCCAGCTTTTTTGTGAGCTTTTCCACGGCAAGGTCATCGTCGGCGCTGATACCGCCCCGGCCTGTGGAGCGGATCTTGTCCAGCAGCTTTTCAATTTCGGCGTACTCGCCGTAGTTTCGATCCCGGGCGGCGTTCTGCTTGGCCTTTTTCGCCACGGGGAAATTGCCGCCCCCGGTGATCAGAATGGACGGCACACGGGCGTCAATGGCGTTGCGCTCATTGAGGTTTTCCGCCAGCCTGCGGGCGTAGCGGTCAACAAGGGCATCGATCTTATCGTGGTACACGGGATCGACCTGTGCCTTCTGCTTCTCTGCCAGCGCATAGGCTTCATCCACCATCGCCCGGTAGCCAGCCGTGGCCGAGCCGGGGGCATAGTCGGAATAGCTGTTCATGTCCTTTGCCCGCTTTGCCGCCGCCTCGCTGATCTCATAATATTTAGGCATTATTTCTCCTTTCAGCCGGGACTTCGGGACAAAATGTCCCAAAGCTCCGGCGCTTGGATGTGGAAAGCATTTCTGCAAAAACAGGGGCGGACGGAAAACATACCGCCCACCCCGAAAGCGCCCCGGAAAAGCCTTGTAAATACAGGCGTATTCCGGGGCTATTTTTCCACGCGCTACCTCCGTTTGCGGCGCATATACGCCCGCTTCTGCTCCCGCAGGGCAGCCCCGGCGCAGACCGGGGAGCAATACCGCTGCCGCCCGTCCGGGAGAAAGGCCCTGCCGCATACCGGGCAAGGCCGGGTTTCCGTGATACGCTCCACGGTCAGCGACCTTTCCAGCACGGGATCAAGAGGCAGCACCGCCGCGCGGAAATAGCGGCAATAAGCGCCCGTCCAGCATTTCCCCAACATATAGCAGGGAGCGTCCAGCGGCAGGCAGCCAGCGTCCTTGTCATAATTGGCGCACCATCGCTTCACAAGGGAGCGGATCGCCGTCTTTTCCTGCCGGATCAATTCACGGCTCATGTTTGCCCCCCGTCTTGGGCGTGAACTGCTCCCGATAACAGAACATACAGCCGATTCCGCGCCAGTAAGGGCAGCCATCACAGCGGGAGCCTTTGGGCGGCAGGCTGGGCGGAACACCCTTAAAGTAGCTTTTTTCTTTCATAAAGTCCTCATAGGGGCTGTTGGTAAATCTCATTCCTCTCCCTCACTTTCCGTTTCGTCCTCGTCCTCCCAAGGCGGGGTATCGTCGTAATCGTCACCGTAGTCCTCCGCAGCGTCGGCGGCCTGCTGCTTTTTGGGGCGGTAGATCTTAAAATACCAGCCAGCCACGCCGCCGATGACCGCCACGGCCAGCACCAGCAGGATCGTCCCGCCGCTGTTCTTGGGCTGCTCCGGCTCGGGGTCAGGCTCCGGCTCTACCACAGGCACAGGTTCGGGAGCCTTGCCCTGGCACTCGCCTATGTTCACGGCACAGACGATACAATCCGTGTTGATAGCACCCACGGCGCATTTGTCCGCGCAGGCACACTCCGGCAGCTCACCGCCCGCAGCCTGCATCGCCGCCAGCAGGTCGGCCTCGTCCACCATGTTCAAAAAGTAGGTCTGGTACTGCTCGCCGTCCTCGTCGGTGGGCTTGTCATAGTCAATGACGATGTAAAAGGTGTTGCCGCCGCTGGTCTGCACCGTGATGAACTGCTTGTTGGTGGCCTTGTCGTAGAGCAGGTCACGGGTCACAAGGTTGCCGTCCTCGGTGAAGCCCTCGCCGGGGTCAACGGTTTCCGTGGGCAGCGGCTCCACAGGATCAAGCCCGTCCCATTCCTCACCGCCCCCGGCGTAGGCCGTGACCGCCATGCCGCACATCAAAACAGCGGCGCAGAGCGCCGCCGTCAGCTTCTTCATCCACTTGTTCATTCGCTGTCCTCCTTATCCGCAGACTTCGGGACATTCTGTCCCAAAGCGCCGCCGCTCTTGATGGTCTGGAGCAGCACGGGCAGGTCGGTGAGCGAAACGCTCATGCCGCGCACGATCTCCACGATCTCGCTGTTTTCCGCCTCCAGCTTTTTCTGTTCCAGTTCCTTGAGCCGTGCCTGCTGCTCGTTGATCTTGGCCGTGACCTTTTCAATCTCGGCCTGAATTTTTGCGCTTTTGGAGATAGCCATAAAAACCTCCTGTCAAAATAGTTTTCCGTAGGCGTAGAAATGGGACTGCCAGTAACTCGTGTTGAGGTTGGCATAGCTGATGGGGTCGCCACAATGAAGCATCCAGCCGTCGCCCACATAGATGCCCACATGGGAGATCCCCGGCGTGTCATAAGTCCCCGTGAAGAACACCAAGTCGCCGGGTTTGGGGCTGCTTGTCCGTGCGGAGATGTTGTATAGCCCCTGCGCCCCCAGCCGCCCGAAGTCCCAGCCGCATTGGTTGTAGACATAGCTGACGAAGCCGGAGCAGTCGAAAGAGGTACTCGGAGAGCTGCCACCCCAAACATAGGGGTATCCCACATACTTTTCTGCCTCTTTCAGAATGGCGGCAAAGGTTTCATCGGCAAGGTAGTCCTCCGGGATCTCATGTGCCGGGGGCTTGTTGGTGTACTTGCCCACATAGGGCGAGGACGGGAACAGGTCGGGGCGGTTGCCCAGCGTCGCCATGTAGAGGGCGTACCGGGACAGGGTTTCCTCACCCATGATGTAGATAGGCAGATGGGAGAGATTGAAGTTTTCAAGCGTGACATAGCAGATGTAATAGTTGTACGGAACTTCTACATCATAGTCGTTGCCCTCGCTGTCCGTCCGGGTCACGGTTCGGTAGCGCACCTCCACCACCACATCCTCGGTCAGAATGTACTGGCGGTCAAAGAGCATTTGGAGCGTCCCCCGCACCTCGTCCAGCGTCCACTCGCCCTCATGGAGCGCGCAGACGATGGACAGCAGCACATAGGGATCGTGTTCAATGGTGTCAAGGTCAAAATGATATTCGTCATAATCGTGGGTGCGGGTGTAGGTGTCAAGGTAGCGTTGCAGCTCGTCCTCCAAAGCGCAGTAGGCGGCCTCCGCCCCCAGCAGGTCAGCGTCCTCGGCGGCATAGGTGGACGCGCCGATGGCTCCGGCCACGCCGTTGCCCACCGTCACCAGCGAGGACATACACGATTGCAGCACCACCAGCAGAAGAAACGCCGCCAGCAGCAGGAGCAGCCTTCCGGGGTGTTCCTTGATGTAGGCGGACACCTTTTCCGTCAGTTTGCCCGTGACGGACGCCGTACCCTCGGCGGCCTTGGCGGTCTGTCTGGCAGCCTCCCGCGCCTGCTTTGCGTACTGGCGCTTGATCTTCTGCTTTTGCAGATACCGGGACACCGCGCCGCCCTCCTGCATTTCCGGGTGTTCCTCCACGGTCTTGCGGTAGTAATAGTCCGCCGTGGCCTTGCTATGCTTGCTTTCGGCACGCTCCACCGCCTTTGCCGGGTGTTCCCGGATGGCCTTGCGGAGCTTGTGTCTACCGAAGCGGTACACGGACTCTGCTGCCAGCTCGGAACGGTGTGCGCCCTCCGTGCCGACATTTTCATGCTCGACCTCATAGAGCTTGCCATGCACAAAGCCGTGGACGCCGTGTCCGGCAGTATGGGCAAGGCGCTTGACCGCACCGGGCTTTTTCGGCGGCTTCTGCTTTGCCAGCTTCTCCCGGGCGGCATCCAGCTTCTCGCCCCGGCGCTCCATCCGCAGCTTGGACGCCGCCGTTTGCTCCTGCCGGCTTTTCCGCCGAAACTTGGACTTCGGGACATTTTGTCCCGAAGTGGGGTTACTCGTCTGTTCGCTCATGGGCAAGATCCTCCGGGCGGGTAGTCAGCAGGTCATAGATCTCTCCACGGGGGAAACGGTCTACAAACGGGATGGTGACATTTCCATAGAACAGCAAGCCCTCGCCGGAATTGGAGTGCGTGATGTAGGAGAGCTGATGCTCGGAAATACCGAGCTGCTTTGCCAAGATCGCACGGTCGCTCTGCGCCTGCGACAGCAACACCATGAAATCGGTGTTGTCCAGAATGTTTTCGA
>ERZ1106978.234-NODE-234-length-43727-cov-8.121520_pt1 | contig 43727 bp, 41 predicted proteins | sample MGYA00403689_ERZ1106978 | MGnify/ENA primary metagenome ERZ1106978 (study PRJEB35170, sample SAMEA104062434) | human gut metagenome | biome: human gut; feature: human-associated habitat; material: faeces | place: Denmark | collected 2012-08-02 ...
AATTGTTCCGTACCCCTAATATTGGACCTGCTATAACAATATGATATCAAAGAGTATCTGAAATGGAAATCGCCTTGTCAGGCTCTTTCCATTCTATTTCATCAACTCTTTGATAGGATATACATAAAGTTGGTCCAAGAAATTGAGTGCACCTCAGAATGGGCAAAAAGGAACATTTGACAGTGTCAATCAATTATCTTTCATAGCTGGCATTGTTCGAGCCGATTTTCTCAATGCATCCTATATTAGATATGCTACTATTATTTTTTCTTTTCCAAAATCGATAATGGCACATCATATATGACATCTATAGTATTTCCGGCGCCATCTACAATCTCAAGATAGGCGTCGGTGTTTTCGAAAATCTCAACGATAACGCCGGCCGTTCCTTTAGGATAATTATTAAATTGTTCTTTTAATTGGACCATATCATATAATTTCATAATCACTCTCCTTTCTTTCCTGGGTAAATAGTTATTATTCTATATTTTCGCTAATTGCAAGTCGAAATGATAAAAACATTCTAATATAACGATACATAATGGATTCCATGCATCATATCAATGCATTGGTGATGTGCTCCTCGACCGACCCATAGCCGAGGAATTTTAAAATTTGTCATTTAGAAAAATCTAATATTACTGAGAGTCCTTATTTCTGATTAATAATACCATAAAGTGCCTAAAAAACTTGATAATATAAGTGCTTTGGTATAAAATTGGTAATATGAGAGGCGCAAGATGAAACCATTGCTTAAATTAATAACGAAAGAAAAAGTGATAAACCAATTTAAAGATGATAAGCAGTATTCGAACTGGATCTCGAATAAGCTGAGATCAAAATCCTATGTGAAAATACGAAACAATCTATATGCATTGGTCGATCCTTCGACAAACGACATTTATTCAACCAAGTTCGAAATCGCCAGCAACATCTCAGAGACTTCTTTCATTTGCTTTCATTCTGCTCTTGAATACTATGGGATAGCAAACCAGGTTTTCAACGATATCACTGTTGGCAGCCTCACGAAATTCAATGATTTCATTTTCGAGGACTGCGAGTTTATTTATAAACGTTCTAAAAGCATAGCATTCGTAAACAATGTCGTTAGTGAGGGAATAAGGGTCACTTCCCTTGAGAAAACAATTGTGGACTGTATCGACGAGATCAATTTTTCTGGTGGGATAGAGGAAGTGCTCAACGCCCTTGAGCAAGTCAAATACTTGAAAGAAGAAAAACTGATCGAGGTTTTGGAAGATAGCAACAAAATGTTTTTATATCAGAAGGTTGGTTATTTGCTTGAAATATACAATGACCAATTGAATTTGTCTGAAGATTTCTTCAACAATTGCAAAGCACATTTGACGAAAAAGACAAACTATCTTATGAAGGACGAATTCAAAAACGTGATCCTTAACAAGGATTGGAATCTGATTGTTCCCGAAAATATCAAATCGCGTATCAACGGAGGTTATTGATGAATTACACAAAATAATATTTGACAGAACTTGCTTCAAAAACGAATTTCATCAAGGACAATTTAGAGAAGGTGCTGAGGTTATCTGAGATATTGAGGCTTTTGAATTCGGATTCCTTTTTTCAAGGTAAACTTGCCCTAAAGGGAGGGACTGCAATCAATCTGACATCAGTGGAGTTACCCAGCCTTTCGGTTGATATCGATCTAGATTTCACGAAAAATCTAGTCAAAGAACAAATAGAAGAAGCTAAAATCGAAATAAGCAAAAAACTAACGGATTACATGTGGCGGTATGGGTATTCCTTGAATGCGGAGTCCAGAAACCATTATGCCCTGCTTTCTTTCACGTTCGCATATATGAATAACGCAGGCAATAGGGACAATATCAAAGTGGAAATCAATTTCATGGACAGATGCCATGTTTTGCCTTTGGAATATAAGAGTATTAAGGGTAAAGGTATTGTCGAGGGCTTTGATATTCTGGCCTTGAACGACGTCGAACTTTACGCAAGCAAAATCAACGCGCTCCTGTCACGTGCCACACCAAGGGACTTATATGATGTGAACGCTATGATCAATAGCAATATCATCGAAAACAGCAATCTATTAAGGAAATGTCTGATTTTTTATAATATGGTCGGAGGAGAGCAGAACATAGATGATATTTCATTTGAAAACATAAATTTTGCAAAATTCAAAACTCAGCTAAAACCAGTCATGGCTAAAAGCGATAAATTCAATTTGGAAGAAGCAAAAACTAAAGTCATCAGCTTTTTGAAAGCTTTAATAACAATAGATGAAGGTGAAAAAAGTTTATAGAAAAATTCAGGAATAAGAACTACATGCCAGAATTATTGTTTGATGACGAAGCAACAATTGACAATATAAAATTCCATCCGATGGCGCTATGGAGATGCCCATGTACTATGGAATCATCTTGCAAAACAAGCAATGCTGAGATGAAATGAATTTCATTATCTACATAACGAATAAAAATATGTCGCAAGCGGAAGTCTTAATTAGCGAGTAAAGAAAAAACTGCTCTCCTATAACAGTCATCATGGACTGATACTAGTAAGAGCAGTTTTTTTGCTTATTAGATAATCTGAATATTCTTCTTTCTGAATATCGGAGCGAGGATCTCGTGAACGATAAGCGGTACACAGGCCATAGCAGCCAAGATCAGCCACTCGCTGAAGAGGAGCTGTGTGGTCTTAAACGGAGAGGAGAGGAAGGGAAGCTCTGTGACTGCAATCTGAAGAGCGAAGCCTAAAATGAAGGAGATAAGAAGCATCCAGTTTCCGTCTTTAAAGACATGGATGAAGCTTCTTCTTAAATCTGTCATACCGATCATATGGAAGATCTGAGACATAGCAAGAACAGTGAATGCGAATGTCATAGCCTGTTCATGGACGGAGATGAATCCTCCTGTGAACTGGATGGCATTGAGTTCTTCTTCAGTGGCAAAGAGAGGAGAGAATTCAGGGTTTCCACCAAAGGATGTGTGCTGGATTCCAATATAAGCGTATGAACCATCGCTTAATACGACTCTGGAGTTGAGACAGTTGACAAAGCCATTCCAAGTCCATGCCCAGCTATCTGCATTGGCAGTAAGACCATTGAGAGTCTTTCCAGCCAATTCAGTGTATGTTCCCATATGCATGAAAGCAGGGATGAGGAAGGCGAGCATTGTGATGACAAAGATGACGAAACCATAACCTAAAGTGAACTTGAATCCGCCATGAGCGAAGACACCATCTTTCGGATCTCTAGGCTTCTGCTTCATGATATCTTTTTCCTTCTTGTCCATAGACAAGGCGATAGCAGGAAGAGAGTCAGTGATGAGGTTGATCCAAAGAATCTGCAAGGTAGCAAGAGGAGTAGGAAGACCTAACAAGAGAACGAAGAACATTGTCATGACTTCACCGAAGTTAGAAGAAAGGAGATAGAAGATTGCCTTCTTGACATTGGAGAAGATTCCTCTTCCTTCTTCGACGGCTTTTTCGATGGAAGCAAAGTTGTCATCTGTCAGAACCATGTCAGCTGCGGACTTTGCAACATCAGTACCTGTGATACCCATTGCAATACCGATATCAGCGGCTTTGAGGGAAGGCGCATCGTTGACACCGTCGCCTGTCATGGAGACGATGTTTCCGTTAGCCTTTAAGGCTTTGACAATCTGAACTTTGTTTTCAGGAGAGACACGGGCGAAGACGTTGGTGTTTTCGACCTTGGCTTTAAGCTCTTCTTCGCTTAAAGCGTTGAGCTCATCTCCGGAGCAGCACTGAGAGATATCAGTGGCGATACCGAGGTTCTTTGCGATGGCAAAGGCGGTATCTTTGTGGTCACCGGTGATCATGACTGTTCTGATTCCGGCTTCCTTCAATTTGGCAACGGCAGGTTTGGCTTCCTGTCTTTCGGGGTCGATCATACCGACCATGCCAACATAGACAAGATGATCTTCGCTCATTCTGTTTTCATCATCATGATAACGATAAGCGAAGGCTAACACACGGTATGCTTCATCAGCCATGGCTTTGCTTGCCTTGTTGATGTTTTCGATGTCTTCTTCTGTGATAGGACGGACGACACCATCGATTTCAATGAATTCGGTGTGCTTCAAGATGCTGTCTAAAGCACCCTTTGTATAGATGATTTTCTTTCCGTTGAAGCTGTTTTCGACAGACATCATCTTTCTGACGGAATCGAACGGAAGCTCATCCAAACGAGGCTGGGACTTCTCTTCTGTTTCTTCTTTTAAGATATTGAATGTTTTTGCATAATCGAGCAATGCGATTTCTGTAGGATCACCGTATCGATCGCCGGAGATAGAAGCATTGCAGCAGAGCATCATGCCAGTGGCAAGGAAAGAGACTTCGCTGACATCGATCTTATCGGCATCGACAGTCTTCTGATTGATATAGACTTTTTTGACTGTCATCTTGTTCTGTGTGAGTGTTCCGGTTTTATCGGAGCAGACAACAGTGACAGAACCGAGAGTTTCGACTGAAGGAAGCTTTCTGACGATCGTATTGACTTTGACCATCTTGCCGACACCTAAGGCAAGTGCGATTGTGACAATGGCGGACAATCCTTCCGGAATGGCAGCGACAGCAAGAGCGATGGATTCTTCAAAGAGATCCAAAGTCTCCCATCCTAACTTGCTCCAGTCGCCGGAGGTTGTTGCGATATTGATAATGGCCCAGACAAATCCGGCCAAGAAGGTGATGATGACGATGACAAGGCAGATGATGCCGAGCTGTTTGGATAAGACGGCAAGCTTCTTCTGAAGCGGTGTTTCATCATCGTCTTCATTGGTGAGCAAGGTTGCAATCTTACCGACTTCGGTATTCATTCCGGTACTGGTGACAATACCGAGTCCTCTTCCGTATGAGACAGGGCAGGAAGAGAAGACCATATTCGATTTATCGTTTGTGACGGTATCTTCTTTCAATAATGCTTTTGCATCTTTTTCGGCAGGAACGGATTCGCCGGTGAGAGAAGATTCGTCGCTCTTCATATCGACGGAAGAGATAAGACGGATATCTGCAGGAACGATGCTGCCTTCTTCTAAGACAACCAAATCACCAGGAACGATGTCTTCGCTCTTGATGGTGAGGTTCTTTCCGCCTCTTCTTACTGTACACATCGGGGTAGAAAGCTTCTTCAAAGCTTCAAGAGACTGTTCTGCTTTCTGTTCCTGGATGGAACCGATAAGAGCGTTGATGATGACAATTGCCAAGATGACAATGGCATCGATCCATTCATCGCTTGTCTTGTGCATGGCAAGGTTGATGAAGAAGATGACAAGGGAAACCAGTGCTGCGATGAGAAGAACAATGACCATCGGTTCGATGAACTGCTTCAAGAACTTGATGATGAAAGGAACTTTCTTCTTCTCTTCCAGTTTGTTTGGACCATACTCCTCTAATCTTCGTTTTGCTTCTTCTTCAGAAAGACCTGTTTTTCTGTCCGTTTTGAAGTGCTGTTCCACTTCATCGATGCTTTTTGCATGGGACGGGAAAAACGCTTGTTCTTTCTTTTCGTCGACTTCGTTTTTCTTCATAATTGAATACCCTTTTCATTGCTTGGTCTTGTTGCCGAAGATTCGGTCTATCATCCGGTAGACTATTCAGTCATCGTGTTGACGAATGATAGATGTTCAACTACTCCCCAAAAACAATGATACTCGACTATTATATTTTATTATTAAGGATGAAACAATCTTAATCGGTGTTTTTAAACAGGTGTATTTCATGATTGAACAGAATGGAAAGGATTGTTTAAAATAAGCTTTTGTATATTTTATCCGATGATTTTCCAGTAACCTGTTTTTCTTGATCCGACTCTTCTGATAATTCCTTTTTCAGTAAGGCAATTCAAATGTCTTTGAACAGTCAGTGTTGACTTATCTGTCAACTTTGACAATTCAAGAATTGTGATATATTTGTTCTCTTTTATATGGTTGGTTTGGTCTCGGTCGAGGGAATTTATTGTATCATTTATTGTATCATTTGCCTTTTGAGATGATACAATAAAAATTGATAATGAACTTTAATGATAATTGAGAAATCATCATAAAACAGATGGTTTTTTAAAAAAACTACAGAAAAAGATAGATTTTGAATGAATTATTTATTTGTATTCGGAAGTTCAGTTCTCTTCTAATACTTCGTTATAGGATGATACAAAAAAGTCAGCGCTCTTCAAAATATCATCCATATCGTTTTTGCTGCTTTTATCATAAACAGCAACAGCCTTGAAGCCAGCATCATGTGCTGTCTTGATAGCGACAAGGATATCTTCAAAGACAAGAGTCTCCTCCGGTTTTGCATTCATTATCTTTGCAAGTTCAAGATAAATCTTGGGTTCGCTTTTTGTGCTGTTGATATCATTGACATTCATGAAATAGGAGAAGTACTCATAAAGATCGTTGTTTTTCAGACAGGGTTCATAAAGCTCTTTTCTGTTGGCAGTAGCCAAAGCGATCGGAATGGAAAGAGAATGAATATAGGACAAGAATTCCTTTGCTCCAGGTTTTGCTTTGATCTCATTTCGATAAGCATCGATTGACCAGTCGGTCCACATCTTCATGATCTCTTCAATCGATTCTTCAAAACCATAATCTTCTTTGGTCATTATGGCGATGTCTCTGAAATTCATATGAGCGATTTTCTTCTCATAGTCTTCTGGTATTTCTCTGTTATGGACAAGGAAAAACTTCTTGTCTACCTCGGCCCAGATTCCAAGAGAGTCGACTAAGGTTCCGTCTAGATCGAAGATGCATGCTTTGATGCCTTTAAATAATTCTTTTCCGTTCATGATTTATATTGTATCGAAAAGAAAGACTCTTGTTAATATCATAAAGTGAACCAAATGAGAGAATTATGTTTCAAATTGCTCTCTTACTAGCTAAAATAATGATGTATGAATTATGTTTTCTTTGATGTTGAATGCGCCAACTGTCTCAATGGCGAGGGCAAAATATGCTCATTCGGCTTTGTAAAGACCGATGAGAATTTTCATGTCATCAAGAAAAAAGACATTCTCATGAATCCGAATGCGAAATTTCTGTTAGGAAATGTAAGAACAGGAGAAGGAATCAAATTGGCTTATCCGCTTTTCAAATTTCAAAGAGCGGATACTTTTCCTCACTTTTACAATGAGATAAAAACACTGCTTGAAGATGAGAATTGTGTTTGCTTTGGCTTTGCAGTTCATCAGGATGTCTCCTATCTTTCTTATTCCTGCAGAAGATACGGTCTTCCTATTATCAAGTTCAGATTCTTCGATATTCAGAAGATGGAACAGAGAATCTATCAGAGAAAGAATCCAAGCGGATTAGATCATCTTGTAGAGCAGTTCTCATTGAACTCTTTTACTTATCATAGAAGCGATGATGATGCTTTGATGAGCATGGAAGTCTTTCAGCAGCTTCTGAAAGAGAAGAAGATGACAGTCTCTGATGCTTTGGTCATGTATTCGGAATGTTTTAACGATACAGAACACTTTCTGAAAGTTGCAGAGGAGAAAAAACAGCAGAGAGAAAAGAAGAAAGAAATCGGTAAAAAGATAACCTTCTTCATGGAGAGCAGATCGGTGCAGCCTGACCTGAGTCACTTTGATAAATTCTTCTGGAAGAAGAAATTCTGTTTCCACAGCGCAGTCTTATCCGAATACATCGATGAGATGAACAAGAACAAGGAACTCTTTTATAAGAAGGGCGGAAAGACAACAAGCAACATCCTTGAATCCGATTATATCGTCCTTGTCGATGGCAAGGACATGGAGAAGATTAACATTGATTCCGAGAATAGAAAAAGAATCAAGTTCATCACCTACTATACTTTCAATAAACACTTGAAAGGATAGAAGATGATAAGATTAGCAATTGTCTATCATTCAATAGAATTGGTAATAATAAAGCAAATGAAAAAGCCATCATTGTGATGGCTTTTTCATTATGATTGTTTACTTGACTAAAGTGACTTTGATCTGAGGAAGCAAGGACTTCCAGAGCTTATAGGAACCTAAGTGTTCACTGAAAGCAGTGGCACCGCCAGCAGCCATCGAGTACTGAAGTCTCTTTTCGATGCTGACCTTTTCGCTTAAACCTTTGATGAAACCGGAGATAGAGGAATCACCGGCACCGACTGCAGAGATCTGTGTTCCTTGAGCGTTGGAGCAGTGATAGACGTGACCATCTTCAGCAAAGTAGTAAGCACCTTTGCTTCCCATGGTGACAAGGACGGAAAGAGGACCTTTCTTCTTGAGTTCTTCGCCACCGGCCAAGATATCTTCGGCTGTGTTCATCGGCTTTCCTAATAAGTCGCCGAGCTCTTCATCGTTAGGCTTGATCATGAAAGGATGAGTCTCAAGTGCTCTATCCAAGGCTTCGCCAGTGGTATCGAGAATAGCGATAGCACCGACAGGATTGAGATATTCAGCGATGATCTTTGCGTATAATCCCTTGTCTTCCTGTCCTAAAGAACCGGAGAGGATCATGATGTCATCTTTCTTGACGTTCTTCTTGATGTAGGCAAAGAGCTTCTCCAATCCTTTTTCTTTGACCTTCGGAGCTTCGACGTTGAATCTGGTATCTTCGTGAGGTCCGGTGATCATGACATTGAGACGGGAATTGCCTTCGGTAGGAAGGTAAACTGCTTTATCATATTCCTTGTCGATGATGTCTCTCATCTGTTTTCCCATGGAACCGCCAAGTGCGACGATCGGAATGTTCTTAACGCGGAGGTTGTTGAGCATTCTTGCGACAGTGATGCCCTTTCCGCCAAGAGAGAAGCCGTCATCCTTCAATCTGTTTGTGCATCCGACATTCAGCTTTTTGTCTCCTAAGTTAAGGCTATAATCCATAGCCGGAGCAATGGTGAGTGAATAAATCATTTTTTGATCTCCTTTTATAAATTAATTAATCGAATCTTTTTTAGGCATATCGGCTTTGATCATCTTGGTGATTGATTTGTATTTCTCTTCGATCTGTTCTGTGATGACAATCGGTCTTGAGAAATCGGAGAAGGTCGCTGTTGCAATCTTATCGAATTTAGTGTGATCGGCCAAGATGTAGGAAGAGAAGCATTTGTTGATGGCTGCGGACTTGATGGCGCATTCCTGAGGATCGGGTGTTGTGAACTTGGCCTGAGGATGAATGCCGTTTGTTCCGAAGAATCCGATATCGAAGTTGAATCTCTTCAGGAATTCCAGAGCGTAGGAACCGATGAAGGCATTGGTAGTCAGCTTCAGTTCTCCACCTGTTACATAGCAGGTCATTCCCTTTTCAGCAAGTTTCTGTGCTAACAAAGGCGAATTTGTCACATAGCAGATGTTCTTGTGAGAAGGGAGGTAGGGAATCATGCTGGCGACTGTCGTTGAAGCATCAAGATAGATGCAGGAGCCGTCCTTGACAAAGGAAGCTGCTTTCTTTGCGATGAATTTCTTGACTTCTGGTTCTGTTCTTTCTCTTTCCAGATATTCCTTGTCCAGACGATCGAACTTGAAGTTGCCTGAGAAGTGAAGGCTTGCTGCACCGCCATGGACACGCATCAGCTGATGCTGTGAGGCCATTCTCTGCAGATCTCTTCGAATGGTTGATTCGCTGGTTTTGAAATATTCGGCCAGGTTTTCTACTGCCACGAATTGACTGGGACTCTCATCCAACAGTCTTAGAATTTCGCTATCACGTGTTTTAAAGCTCATATAAATTTCTCCGTAAGTTATTGTACTATTTTCCAATCACAAAATGTATATATTTTGCGTGTTTTAATCGCAAAAAATGATTTTACTGATTGCTATATCCTCTAAAATGCTCAAATAAGCAATTATCGTGCAGAATTTTCGCCTTCGATCATCTTGATCGCAGACAGATATTCTTCCTTGGACGAACAATGGACCAATAGATTTCTGTATTTTTTGCTATCAGAAAATCCTTTGACATAATTGACTGCAAAGCTTCTCATGATAGAAGCTGCGCTTCTTTCATCTTTGATGGAGAAAATCAGATCTAGATGCTTTCTGAAATCATTCAGCTGAGAGAAGATAGTCGTTTCTTCGACTGGTCTGTTTTCCTCTATTGCAATCATATCGGAAAAGATCTTCGGATATCCGATAGCGTGTTGACCGATCATCACAGCATCAGCATCTGTTTCATCGAAAACAGACTGGAAATTGTTCTGCGTGATCTCTCCGTTTGCGATGACAGGAATCGATACATTCTTCTTGATGTCTTTTATGACATCATAGTGAACAGGAGAGGAGAAGAACTCACTTCTTGTTCTTCCATGTACGGCGATTGCTTTGACGTCGGCTTCTTCGATCCTCTTGCATAATGGAACAATATCCATAATGGAAGAGTAACCGATTCTGATTTTGACGATCACTGGTTTAGAAGAGATGGTTACCATCTTTCTAAGCAGGGAAATCAGTTCGTCTTCTCGATTGAGCCAGTAGCTTCCTGAATGCTGTTTGATGACTTTAGGAACTGGGCAACCGCAGTTGAAATCGAGGAAATCGTAATCTCCGTATTCTTCACAGATAGGAATGGATTTTAAAACGGATTCTTCTTTTCCACCGAAAATCTGGAGAGCAAGCTTCCCGTCAGGACAGTTTGCTTTGTCCAGTTTTGTATTCTTGATGTCTTCGATTGTGAGCTTGGAATTGAAGCATAAAGCTTCGCAGGATTCCATTTCCGTATATAAAAGACCGGCGCCAGCATCATAGCAAAGCTTTCGCATGGCGTAGTCTGTGAATCCCGCTAAGGGAGCTAATGCGTATCTGTTTCTTATCTCAATATCTGCAATAGAAAATGTTTTCATTGATTAGAGTCGATGGTATCTTTGATTTTCTCGATATCTTCTTTGTTGATATCCAAAGCGTCCTTGTTGTTTTCAAGCGCTTTTTCAATCGCTGCCTTGTCTTCTTCGTCCTTGTTTTCTTTGTTCTTTTTGACCAGATCTGCAATATCGTTCTCGTTGAGGAAGAACTTATGATCGAGGTTCATCTTTTCAACGACAAAGCCAGGGGCAAGAATGCTGTCAAGAATGACATTGATATTATAGTTGTCGCTTTCTTTTAAGTTGATTCCGGAGAATGTGGTTGTATTTCCTGCTGCGACGATGACAAGCTCATCTCCGCGGAATAAGATCTTTAATCCGCCCGGCAATGCTTTTTCAATATCCAACATTGCTAACTGAAGCTGAGGAGTGATGATGTAGAAGGCGTTTTCTCTATCATCGGAATAGGTGTTGAACTTCTTGTTGAAAGCACTGCTTTCGAAGTCGATGGTCTTTCCGCTGAATAAATTGGAACCTTCCATGACTTTGATGAGGGACTTGGAAGGCTTGTTCATTCTGAAGGACATGACAGAGCCTAAGAAGTCAGTGACTTTTTCCTGTCTCTGATTCTTGCCGCTTCCTCTAGTCTCATAGTGATAGGATTCGACATTGGCGACAGTGAAAGGAATGCCGAAATAGTGTCCCTTGATCAAGGTATCCTGATTGAGTGTGCGGACGGGGAAACAGTCGAGATTGACAAGATACTCTTTTGAATAACCACCATTAGGAGCGTACTCGGCATTAGGACCATAAAGAGCATTGATGACTTCAGGTGCAATGCTGGCTGCATATTTGTTCTTTGCGGATTTTGCAATCGTTGCGAGTCCGATCAAGCTGCATAAGAAGACAAAAACACCGACAACGACACCGATGAGTGCACTTTCGGATGTGAAACCGACAATGAAGCCGAGAATCAGACCTAAAGCACCGCCGATAGAAAGGGTGATAATCATTTTCTTCTTGCGGTCGTTTTTAAGATTTTCACGAAGATTTTTGAAGTTGGGGTTGTTAAGAATGTCCGTCATCTGTTTGACTACATAAGATTTGGACTTTACTTCTTGGGAGAATTGTTCATCACTTAGCATTGTTGTTTTCCTCCAATTGTTTCAACAGCTCGACTGCATCGTCTTCATCAATCACTTTGACACCCATCTTTTCCAATTGACGGACAGCGATTCCTTTTCCTGGAATGACTTTTCCATCGAATTTTCCGTTGTGGATGACTTTGCATCCGCAGCTAGGGCTTCTTTCTTTCATGACGGCCAGTTTGATGTTGTAGATTCTAGCGATGGATGTCGCCCAATAGGCACCATCATAATAGAATTGTGTTTCATCTTTTCCTCTGACATTGATGACTTTGTCTCCGATGATTTCGGAATTCGGTCTCGGTGTCTTCATTCCACCGTTGACTTCAGGGCAGACAGGAATCAAGTCATAGTATTTGGCCAAAGCCAGTACTTCTTTTCTAAGATTGCTTTTTCCGTCATATCGGCAATTTTCTCCGATAAGACAAGCAGATACCAATATTTTTTCTTTCATAATGTTTTTATTTTACTTGTTTATCAAGAAAATTTCATCAGATTTAGCATAAAAGCACAAAAAACAATTTTAAAAATCAGTCATCGTATTCATCTCCGTAACCGGAGTCATCTTCTTCTCCTGTAAGATCGAGATTCTTATATCCGAATCTGCTTCCTCCCCAGGAAGAGAGAATAGAGTTGAACTGATCTTTTTCGATTGCGTAATAGTTCTCATCATTACCGGACTTCAAAGAGAGGATTTCCTCCTCTTCCATGAGTTCCCAATCCGTTGTCTTTTTTCGATAAAACCAGTTGTTTTCATACTGGATGATGAGTTTTTCAGGAGATGAGAAGTCTCCTCTTTTTCCTAAATAGATGTAATACATAGTGTCTCCTTCTCAAAAACAAGAAAAGTGGCGTGAGTGTTCTCACGCCACCAAGTCTTTGACTAGGTTAGAAAGTGGTAAGACCGCTATCGGCAGTGACAACTGCGCCATTGACGATAGAAGAATCATCGCTTGCTAAGAATAAAGCGACTTCGGCAATCTGTAAAGGAGTTGCCATAGGAGTCTGGAACTGGTTGGCTAACATGACAGAGGCAAGACCTTTCTGGGAGGCGTTGGCGAATGCTTCAGGGCTGACCATTTCAGTAGCGATTCCGCCAGGGCAGATAGCGTTGCAGCGGAGCTGAGAACGATAGTTGAAAGCAGTGTTCTTGACCAAGCCTAAGACGGCGTGCTTTGCCATGGTGTAGGCACAGCCGCTCTTTCCGCCGCAGATACCGGCGATAGAGGCGATGGTGACAATGCTTCCCTTGACACCGCTCTTGATGAATTCCTGAGTGGCTTTCTTGGTAGCGAAAGCGGGTCCATATACGTCGACTGCCATCAATTTCTTCAAAAGCTCGGAATCGAGTTCATCGACAGGAGCGAAATTGTCCATCAATCCGGCGTTGTTGATGAGGATATCGAAATGGCCGAATTTTTCAATGGCGAAATCGATCATCTTGAAGTTGACTTCTTCTAAGGAAATATCACCCTTGAAAGGTAAAATCTTTCCCTTATAGCCCTTTTCTTCGGCTTCTTTGGCTAAAGCGATAAGTCTTTCTTCTCTTCTTGCAACAGCGACAACATTGCATCCTTCTTTTGCGAAAAGAAGTGCGGTTTCTCTTCCGACACCGGAAGAGGCACCAGTGATGACAGCTACTTTGTTTTCAAGTTTCATTTTTTAAAACCTCCGACAATTATTATAGCAATTATGTAAGCGTTTTTATACATTTAGAATTAAAATGTCTAAATTTGAAAACTGAAATGATAGACATAAAAATTCCGTGCTTCACTTTATGTGAACACGGAATTTCATTTAGTCTTTTTTGCTTAAATCATCGATTGTTTTCTTATCGATAAGAGGAAGAAGAAGGCTCTTGTAATAGTTGATTCCGTCTCTGTCATCAGCATTGATGCATTCTTTGTAACAATCGAATGCTGTTGAAAGAACGTTGTCAGAGATCAGAAGTTCGATTTTCTTTTTACTTAAGTCTTTTAAGATCCTCTTGTGTTCTTTTTCCCAGGTTGATTTTGTGATTGTCGTGATGCCTTTATAAGTCTTACCCTTCTTCAACAAGGTCATCAGTTCATCGGCTGTTTTGTCATCCTTTTCGAAGATGCGGTAATATTCGGCCATATACTTCAGATATCTGAGATAATCGCCTTCTCTATAAAGGTAATCTTTTGCTCTTTCGATATAAGAAAGATAGGATAGACTGTTCATTCTTTCTTTTTCGATATCTGCAAGAAGAAAACATAAATCGACAGAAACAGGATCGAAATTGAAAGCATAACGGATGGATTCAATCGCTTTTTCATCCTCTTTCAGGAAGAAATAGGCTTGGCCTCTTAAGGTGTATAACGATACGGCATCGATAGGTAGCATGGCGTTGTTCCCAGGGAAGAAACGATTGCTGAGATCGTATTCCATTGCGGAGAAGTAAAAACGGAATGATAGGCTATCATCGCATTGAGTCGCTTTTCCGTTTTCCATGGAAGCGATGATGTCTTTCTCCAAAGGAATGGAGGCATCGACTGCTTCTTGATATCTTCCTTCGTCTACATCCTTCTTGATGGCCAATAGCTTTTTGTCATAATCAGCACTTGCCTGTCTTTGAATGTAGGTAGTCAAAAGGCTGGCTGTCTTTTCATCAGTGCCTTTCAACAGATCATGCAGCATATCGCTGATTTTATTGATGATCTCATCTCGATAAGGACGGTCATCGAATCTCTGAAGAGATGAAAAAAGAATTTCGATATCTTTCTTCTTGTCTCCGGTGAGTTTCTTTCTGAGATTTTCTAAATCTTGTTCTAATGTCATACTATAAGTATAGATTTTTTTGGCTTAAATTGATAGTGATATGAAAGAAGGAAAAAGAAAAAGCTACCGCTTTTGCGGTAGCCATTGGATTTAGAAATAGAGATTATTCCTGACCCTGGTTGATGACACCATAGGTGAGGAAGGAAAGAACTCTGTCGAATGTGAGGTTGTCTTTTCCGACAAAGATGATTCTGTCTCCAGAATGGAGAACGAAATCCGGACCGACAGACTGCTTTGCGATGTTGTCGCTGCCGATGACAGCAACGATGGTTGCTTCAGTGTAGTTCCAGAAGTAGACTTCGCCGACGGTCTTGCCGTTGATCCAAGAGTTCTGAGGAACTTCGACCTGAGAGAACTTGACAGCTTCTGTTGTCTGATAGGTGAAGGAATCCTTCATATCATCGATAGCGTTGTTGATCTTGGTCTGAAGCTCTTTCTGTTCGATAAGGAGCTTTTCAAGGGTTGCATATTTGTCCTTGATCTGTGTTTCAGCTCTCCACTTGTTGGCAAATTCCTGAGCGTGAAGAACGGAATCGACATAGACACCGACGCCTCTCTTAGAAGAGACGACTTTTTCCTTTTCAAGGATATTAAGGGCTTTTCTGACTGTTTCCGGAGAAACGCCATAAGCAGCGCCTAAGATAGAACGTCCTTTCAATAAGGTTCCTTCAGGATATTCACCGGTAAGGATTTTACCGCAGACGTCCTGAGCGATTTTGATGTAACGAGGGGTAGATCTTTCTTTAGCCATAATTTATTTCCTCCAAAAATTGGTACGATAAGTATACTAGAATTTTTACCGAAAAACAACTGACAATAATAAAAACAATCATTAGCGATTTCAAAATTTTGACAAGTTGCTTATTAAATAAAAGAGGAAAAATATTTAGAAAGCATCAGTTGTTTTTTCTTGTTTATTAGGACTTTTTCGGCAAATTTTAAGAAAAATTTTCTGCTCGGTTTTTTAAAAAATCAGTTGATGTTTTGTTCGTCGATCAATATTGCAAATATTTTTGAATGCATGCAATATAAGATGTTTCTCTCTTTCAAGGCTGATTCGAAACCCGATGCCCTTTTAAAGGATAGGATGACTGATTCATTTTGTTCTATGTCTATTCGATAGAGCGATATGTTTAAAATAGCGTTTATCCTGGACCACTTTTGCAAAAAAATCAAAACTGGTCCAGGATAATTGCGTTTTTATCTTGGAAAAGTTAAAATAAAGTCAGAGGACAGCTTAATGGAAAATATCTATTTCAGAGAAAAATATCTTTCAAAAATAAGAGGATTTTATCATGATGCAGATTTGATCAAGGTGATTACCGGTATTCGAAGATCAGGAAAATCCTGTCTGATGCAGATGATAAAAACTGAACTGATGAATTCTGGCATTCCAGAAAAGAATATCCTATATTTCAATTTGGATAAAAGAGAATATCGTTTTATTAAGACTGATGAACAACTGGACCAGTATATCGAGAAAATATCCTCTGGTATTGATGGAAAGAAGTATTTGTTCATCGATGAAATACAGAATGTCAAAGGATTTGAAACAGTCATCAACGGATATCGAGAAGAGGGGGATTATTCGATTTTCATCACAGGATCCAATTCCTATCTTCTCAGCGGTGAACTGATGACAAAACTGACAGGGCGCTATCTTACTTTCGAAGTTTTTCCTCTCACTTTTGATGAATATATCGGAATGAAGAAACATTATGGCATGGATGTTTCTTCTGATCTTGATGTTGAATTCGGTCATTACGTAATAGAAGGCGGTTTTCCTAGAACACTGTTTTATTCTTCTCTTGCTGACAAACGGAAATATGTCTCCGAGATTGTACAGGAAATCTTCGAAAAGGATATCAGAAGAAGAGTGGTCATCAAAAAACCAGAGACTTTTCGTTTGGTCAGGGATTATCTAATCAATAATAGCGGAGCTACAACAAGCATCAGAAATATTCTCTCTGATTTGAACAAAAACGGCTTTGCAATCAGCAAGACGACACTTTCTCGTTATCTTCAGGCACTTATCGATGCGAAGGTCCTTTATGAATGTGATAGATTCGATCTGAAATCAAAGAAAATGTTATCTGGTGAGAAGAAGTATTACCTTGCTGATTTATCTTTATCATTTGTGACCAATCCTGATAGTCGTGTCAATTATGGACAGGTACTAGAAAACATGGCTTTTCTGTATGCTAAATCAATGGGATATCATGTCAGTATAGGAAAAGTGGGAAAGCTAGAATGTGATTTCATTCTGAAAGATCTGATGCTGAATTATTCTTATGTGCAGGTTTGTTATTCGATTCTGCAGAATGAATCAACAGAAGACAGAGAATACCGCTCTTTGGAGATGATTCATGATAATTATCCTAAATATGTTCTGACTATGGATAAACTGATACAAAAACGCAATGGCATAATCCATGAAAACATATTGGATTTTATGGCTAAACAAAAGAAGTTTTAATAAGATTAAGATACGATTTTAAGATTAAAATAGCGCTTATCCTGGACCACTTTTGCAAAAAAATCAAAACTGGTCCAGGATAATTGCGTTTTCAAGCCGTTTCAATCATTATGAAAACATAGGAAATCAGAATAGATTTCCAATATAAAGCGAAGTGTTTGCTGTGCAATCGGCTTTGAAAGTGAAAAAACTCCTCTTTTCAGTTGCTCTTATTGTTGTAAATTCTGAGAATTTAAGCGATAATATATCGTTGTAAAGCTCCTGCTTTACATATATTTAATAAGGAAGAAGAAAAATGTTCACAGTTAAAAACATATTTAAATCTCTGTTCAGTAACCAAGCAGCCTTAGACAATCGCAAGATGAAGTGGTATGTCACTTTGATCATGTTTGTCCTTGCTGTTTTCCTGCCTTGGATTCCGACCCTGTCTTCTGGCTATCGCTCTAATGGCGGCGCTATCTTCGCTAACAAGAACAACTTTGAAGTCTCTACTGCTTTAAAGCATGTTATCGCCGAAGAGGATTATTTCAAGACCATCAAGATCAACAATAAAGATGGTGCTTATTCTCTTGATATGAATGGCCTTAACGATGAAGCTTTCTACGGTGATTCCACAAAGGACAGCAAATATAACTGGACCAATGAATTGAATGGCACCAGCGACAAGGCTCTCTTCAAATCTTCTTATGTTGATGAAAACGGAAATGGAGCCAGCCCATATATTAAGAATCCCACTGATTTAAAGAGAGATTATTACTTTGATTCCATCGGCGCTGATGTCACAGTCACCAAGACAGAGAAGGCCAGTGATTCTGCTGGAACAACAACTACGACTACAACAGTCGAAAGAAGAGTCTATCTTGAGCTCTATATGATTCCTAGACTTTCCAGAAATGATGCTAACGCGATCAACTATCTTACTAACTTTACTACAACTGTCATTTTGAATAAGGACCTTAATGGTGTCAATCACAACATCCCTCATTCTTATATGATCCTTCTTCAGGACTACATGTTAGTCTACTTCTATCCCTTCACCGCAACAACAGATACAGTAGCAGCTTCTGGTTCTTATGCAGGTAAGTTAGATGAAGGCTTTGCCAAAGTCGATCTCAATGGTGCAACCACCTTATATGATTTCATGCTCAGCAAGGGTGAACTCAATATTCAGGACGGCTTTACAAAGAACTTCATTGCTTTGACTGATGGTGCTGCTCGCGAATATACCATCTATGCGACATGGATGCAGGTTCTTACACTTACCATTGCAGGTGCTGCTTCTATTCTGATCTGCACACTCCTCATCTTCATCTTCTTCAAGAGAAAGACATCCATCTATCGCGACAGCAACTTCTTCCATGCCATCAACACTGCTGTCAACATGTCTATTACTCCTGCTTTGCTTAGTATGATTTTCGGATTCTTTACGTCCAATTATTCAATGATGGCAATCATCGGATGCAACCTTATCCGTGCTGTCTTCGTCATGAATCGTATCTGCCCGCCTCAGACGGCTGATACATCCAAACCTGTCTATCAGGCTCGTTCCTAATTTAAAATCAAAAGGCTGCCGATCATTCACAAGCGAATGATATTGAGCAGCCTTTTTTAATTTCTTATTTTACTTCTTCGAATTCGACTAGAATGGTATTGAATTCATCGATCCAACGATAGAAGTTCATACCGACATTCGCATAATAGTTTCCGGTTCTGACTTTGTTGTCGTAGGAGTTTCTGTATTTCTTGTTCGAATCGAGTCCAGGAACTCTGACATAGCGATAATATAGGCCCTCTTTGATCAGGTTGGCGAATAAAAGGAGCGCTTTGGTTTTATCTTTGCTGACAGACAATTCACAGAAATAGTTGCTGTCAAAGGGAGAACTGAGACGATACATATCACCTTCTAAGATGACGGACTGATGGATTCGATGATAACGGATCTCATTCTCTTTCAGTTCTTCTTTTTCTTCTTTGCTCAGCTTTGTCGGATTGAATTCATATCCGTATGTACCAAACATGGCAATATTGCTTTTTGCTCTATAGGATGTGACAGGGCATTTGGATACATGGCTTGAAATCGTAGAGAGCGGATACCCGTATCCGGTTCCGTACTGGATGAAGAGTCTCTGTACAGGATCTGTTTCATCCGAGCACCAGATCTGTGGGAAATAGGATAAGACACCAAGGTCGAATTTTCCGCCTCCTGAAGCACAACCTTCAAAGAAGATATTAGGGTGTGTTTCAACGATTCCCTCATACATCTTATAGACACCGAGCGTCATCAGGTAATCGATGCTCTCCTGTCTGTCCTTGTTCAGATAGTAGGAGAAATTGTCGGCGACTTCTCTGTTGTTGTCCCATTTGACATAATCGATATCATAGTTGTCGAGGATTTCATTGACAGCATGGATGATGTCCTTGACAGCATTGTCATTGGATGTATCGATGACAAACTGATGTCTGCCAAGACACATTTCATTCATTCTGTGTCCTAAAACGTATTCCGGATGTTTCTTGTATAAGTCGGAATCAGCGTTGATCATCTCCGGCTCGAACCAGAGACCAAATTTCATGCCGATAGCATGGCAGTGATCGATGACTTTCTTCAAGTCGATCTTTTTTGTATTGACATACCAGTCACCTAAACTGGAGGTATCATCGTTTCTATGTCCGAACCAACCATCATCGAGAACAAAGAGTTCGGCTCCAATCTCTTTTGCGGAATCCATATAATCGATGATGCTATCGGTCGTAAAGTCCATCAGGCATCCTTCCCAGGAGTTGAAGATGATCTCTCTGTATTTGCCTATTGTTCTTTCTGGAACGATATGGTTTCTGATGAAATCGTGGAAGGACTGAGAGAGTCTGTTCAGACCGGAATCGGTATAGGAGAAGACAACCTGAGGAAGCTCGATCTCCTCTTCCGATTTCAGACGATAGAGGAAATTGGTATCTTCAATACCATAGTTGACACGGATATCCTGATGTCTTTCTTTTGTCACTTCGAATCTGAAGTTTCCACTCCAGATGATATTGAAGCCATAACACTCTCCGCAATTGTCGTCAGCATTCGGTGCTGCTAAGATGCAGAAGGGATTCTCGACATGGGAGCTTCTTCCATAACGGGAGGAGATGACAGTGGTTCCATGCGGTATTCTTGTTCTTTCCACTGCTCTTTCTAAGGCCCAGTCGCCATGGAAATTGAACAGATCGAATTCTGTCTGAGAGATATCCAGCGTCAAGGACATCATACGGGTGATATCGACTTCTTCTTTGCTGTCATTGATGAGCTTTGTGCTTCTTGTGATGACAGGGGAATCTTCGTCGAGCGTGAAAGTGAGAATCATTCTGACACTAGAAAGGATGTCTTTCAATGTGATTTCAAGAGATTCGCATTTTCTGTTGTGGACAGAAGGCATCGTCTTTAAGACGGGAGAGCCTTCATAGATGCGATAGGATACATATCTGAAATCGGTATAGAAGGAACCATCCTTCTGATGGATAGTTACTGTCGATCCTTTTTTGTCGTTGTTTCCGTCACTGCTGACTTCGACATGAGAGGCCATGGAATTGTAATGGTCTTCATAGACGTACTCTTTTTCTTCGTTTGCGTTGTAATAGGTGCTAGACCAGTCCTGCCCGACATAAGTGAGATCATCGATTTCAAAATCATTCAGCGGGTTTCCATAATAGAGATGACGTAAGAAGTTGTGTTTATCGGCATAGAGAATATAGGAAAAGAATCTGTTTTCTAAGATGAATAGTCTCTGCTCTGTTTTGATGGCCATAAGTGCTCCTTGTGAATATCCGAAAAGATTATAGCATAGGCATACTTTGTTTAAGAGGCTCAGGAATCTTAAAACACCTTTAAAAATATCATGATTTACGATCACTATAAAAGTATACAGATGACCAGTTTTCGACGATAATCGTAAAAACATTGAAGAATATTATCGGAAAACGATTTCATCATATGCGTTTTTCTTTAAAAGTCAGAAACCGATAACTATAATTTATTTGTTTTTTATAGGAGGCAATTGTTCAATGCCTATTACAACATTCTTAGCCGATGATCTCGGCTCAAAGCTTGCACTTGCTATGTCCGATACCAACCTTTGGACAAACATCTGTAAGACCGTCGTTTTCATTCTTTTGGGTTTCTTCTTCACGAAGAAAAAGCTTCTTCCTGAGAACACGGGCAAAGTTCTTACGAAGTTCGTCATGGCTGTCTGCTTGCCCTGTCTTGCTTTTTGTTCCTTCATGTCTCCGTTCTCTGTCTCTGCCGGTGTTGATGCAATGTTCAACTTCATCATGGGCTTTGTCTTTTACATCGGTTTCATCTTCTTAGCCAAACTTCTCTTCATCTGGGTCAAGGACAAGAAGAAGAGAACGGTTCTTTCTGTTCTGTTCGCATTCGGTTCTACTACTTTCTTTGGTTATCCGCTTGTCGCTGCTATCTATGGCTCTACTGCAGGCAACAACTTCAACATCATGAATGTTGCCTATCGTGTCTTCCTTTATTCTTATGCATATCTTGCTATTGCAAATCTGGAAGACGGGAATGCAGAAGATGCTGTTACAATGGATGGCGAAAAGAAGAAACCTGTTGTCGATAAGTCTGTCAAGACCATCATGAAGAAGGTCTTCCTCAATCCTATCGTCATCGCTACATTTGCGGGTCTTGTTCTCTGGCTTTTACAGGCCATTCCGGGCACTGCAATCGTTCGTACCGATTGGCTTACCAAGAATGTCGCTGAGACTAAAGTCGCTTTCTGGAGACTCGATGTCACTCTTCCTTGGTTCTTCCAAGCCGCTAAGACCTTAGGAAGCATGTCTTCCACAATCATTCTCTTTGCTATTGGCTGCACTTTAGGCGGAACCAATATCAAAGAAGCTGCCGAAGACAAATATGCTTGGATCTGGACTGGACTCAAAGTCTTTGTCGCTCCTCTTGTTGTTTTGGCTATTCTTGTTGTCATTCAGCTCATCGCCAATGCCAGCGGTATCTTATGCAATACAAACGGAGCCTTGGCAGATGGTGTCAGTGAAAATGCACATCATGTCTCTCAGCTTATCTCTGTCAATACGCTCAGTTCTGCTATCATCACTTGGATGGTTCCTCCTGCAACTGTCGCTGTCGGATACTGCATCAACTTCGACAAAGAGAAGGAGATGGCCTCTCATATCTCTTTGATCGGTACTTTCGGTTCTGTCATCGGTATTGTCATCTGGGTCATCGTCATCACTGTCTTGCAGAATTCCGGTCTCTTCTATAATCCTTCTTGGTTTGTCGCTGCTTAATTGAGGTGAACAATATGGAAAAGAAAATCATTTGTTTCGGTGTCCGTGATTATGAAAAACCTTATTTCGAAAAATTAGGAAAACAGTACGGATACGAACTCGTCTTAAGAAGCGAGTATCTCAACAATGACTGCTGGGAACTTGCTAAAGGCTATGCTATCGTCATGGTCAGAGGCAACTGTGTTGTTGACAGAGAGCACATGAAGATGCTCAAAGACAACGGATTGAAATACTATCTGACCAGAACAGCCGGCTATAACCATGTCGATGTTGCTGCCTGCAAAGAATTCGGTATTGAGACCGCCTTTGTCCCTGGCTATTCTCCCAACGCCATTTCTGAACTTGCTTTGACTTTGACTATGATGCTCCTTAGAAACACAGCCTATGCCTGTGATCAGACACATCAGGGCCATTTCAAAGTCACAAATCAGATGTTCTCCAGAGAGATCAGAGGATGCACAGTCGGTATCATGGGCTGTGGAAGAATCGGCTGCACAACCGCTTCTCTTTTCAAAGGATTAGGTGCAAAAGTGATCGGATATGATGTCTTCCAGTCCGATCATGCAAAGCAGCTTGTCGAGTTTGAAGATATCGATTCCTTCCTTTCTGATGCAGATGTCATCATCTGCCACATGGCATACTTCAAGGGCAAGAATGACAACTTCATCGATGCCGATAAAATCGCCCATATGAAAGAACATGCCATCCTTGTCAATGTCGCCCGCGGCGAAGTCATGGATACCAAGGCTGCTCTTGATGCTGTGAAGAACGGTCATCTCGATGGGCTTGGATTGGATGTCATCGATCATGAGAAGACTTTGTTCAACAAAGACTTCGATCCTGAGAATATGGGTGATCCGATCCATCAGGAAATCATCGACCTCTATCCTAAAGTCCTTATCACTCCGCATATCGGATCTGCTACTGATTTGGCTCTTGTCGATATGATCGAAGTTTCTCTTAAGAACATGGATGAATATCTTGCTACCGGAAAGTGCAAGAATTCCCTTATCAAGTAATCGTTGATATCTAAAAATGTTGGCTATCAGTCATAAGCTGAAACGCCAACATTTTTTAGTGGTGCGATTACTTGAACGGAAATAAGCTGTTATTTTGAATGAAGATGATTACAGATGTCGCATGTCAATTTACAACCTAGGAGATACGTACTGATGTATGACTATAAATTGAGACTTGACTTTTGTATCGGTCTTATTGATAGTTGAACGTAACTGTCACTGATAAGTTCAATAACTGGTTTATAACAAATGTTACTAACAAGTTTGAAACTGATGCTTCGTTTTCATCCCTTACGTGCATTAGATGGTTTACGAAAAAATTGATGATTCAAGATGAAAAGTATAAAAATAAGCTTTGCATAACTACTTTTTAGGTTATAGCGAGTCGCATTTTATATTTCGGCTTAGAAGTAATAACAAACATAACTTTCGCTTTTTTGAATTCCGATAATCTTCGGAGTATCGCTCTATCCCAGATTCTTAGTAATCCTAGAAAAATGAAACCAAGGAGAAAATATCGGCTCAATCGTCAAGGCCAGTCTTTTTTCTGGCAGATATGATGTGTTCTTTTTTCCATGTTCGATGGTGATTAAAAAGACAGGAATAGGTTAACAATTCCTGTCATAAACGATTCACACCTTTACAATCACTTTGAAAACTAACACTATGTTTGATAAGCAAAGATTAAGATATAAATCAAATATAGGCGTGTCTTATAATGCTTTTCTCAGTAAATGCAATACGATAATCTTGTTTTGTCTCTTTAAAGCCTTTTTTAGCAAATATAGTTGGAGAAAGCTCTTACAAATGCTTATAATGGTGTCAGGAGCGTTGCAAAGAGCAACAGTTATTCAAAATTCATGAAAAAATACATTTTATCTATTGACCAAGGCACTACATCTACAAGAGCAATTCTCATCAATGATAAAGGAGAGGAAATCTTCAAAGCACAAAGAGAAGTAGAATGTCTATATCCAAAACCGGGATGGGTAGAAAGCAATCCTGACAAGATATGGATTTCTGTCATCGACGTCATCAATGAATTGATGGTCATCTCCAACTCTTCCATGGATGAAGTCGCCGCAATCGGTATTACCAACCAGCGTGAATCGACAATCGTCTGGGAAAAGAAGACAGGCAAGGCTGTCTATAATGCAGTCATCTGGCAGTCCAAACAGACACAGGAATATTGCGACAAGAACGAAAAGTATATGGATCTCATCCAGAACAAGACAGGCTTGAGAATGAATCCGTATTTCTCAGCCTCCAAGATCAGATTCATTCTTGATAATATCCCCGATGGTCAGGAAAGAGCCGAAAAGGGAGAACTCCTTTTCGGAACAATCGATTCCTGGCTCATCTATAAGATGACAAACGGAAAGAATCATTATACCGATGTCTCCAACGCATCCAGAACGATGCTTTACAATATCTTCGACATGAAGTGGGATGATGAACTCCTTAAGATCTGGAACATCCCTTCCTGCATGCTTCCGGAAGTCAAGGATAACTCCGATGATTTCGGTGAAGCCTCCTTCTTCCAGGGCAGTGTCCATATCTATGGCGTTGCCGGTGACCAGCAGGCTGCATTGTTCGGCCAGTGCTGCTATCAGGCTGGAGACAGCAAGAACACCTATGGAACAGGCTGCTTCATGCTGATGAATATCGGAGATAAGCCCATCATCTCCAAACAGGGATTGCTGACAACAGTCGCCTGGAGAGAAAACGGTGTTACCACTTATGCCCTAGAAGGTTCTGTCTTTATGGGCGGAGCCATCATCCAGTGGTTGAGAGACCAGATGGATATGATCAAATCTTCAGCACAGAGCGAAGAATATGCAAACCGTGTCAATGATACAGCTGGTGTCTATGTCGTACCTGCCTTTGTCGGTTTAGGTACTCCGTACTGGGATGATGAGGCAAGAGGTGCAGTATTCGGCCTTACAAGAGGAGCCGACCGTCATAACTTTGTCAGAGCGACCCTCTTCTCTATCGCCTATCAGTCCAAGGATGTCATTGAGGCGATGAAGAAGGAAGCAGGTTTGGAACTGAAATCGCTTCGTGTCGATGGCGGTGCCAGTGCCAATGCGCTTCTGATGCAGTTCCAGGCAGATATCTTACATTGTGAAGTTCATCTTCCGAAGTATATCGAAACGACTGCTTTAGGTGCCGGTTATATGGCCGGTTTAGGTGTCGGATTCTGGAAGAGCAAGGCTGATATTGAACAGAACCATAGTGTTCAGAAGAAGTATTTCCCGATGATGCCTATCGAAGAAGTTGATGAGCTCTATGATGGCTGGAAGATGGCTGTTGCAGCAACAAGAGTTTTTAAACCAAAGCGTCATTGATAAAACAATTTTTTATTTTAATCAAGAGTTGTAGAAATTGAAAGACAAAAAGAGAATAATCTACGTTAATTATCTATGTATTCATCGATCATTTCTAGTAAAATCATTAGGAATGGAAATGATTTATGGATCGCATTATTAACTGGACATTATTCTCTTTTTCGATTGTCATAGGACTTGTTCCTCTTTTGGTTTCGTATCTGAAACAGAAAAAGAAGAAAGAAACATTTGTTTTCAAGGACAACATTCCTCTTTTGATCGCCTCCTTCTTTTTGATCGTGGGATGCATGACAAGAATCTGTTTTCTTGATGTTCTTCCTGGCGGATTGAATCAGGATGAAGCGAGCTGCGGATATGACGCCTATGCCATCATGAAGTATGGCATCGATAGAAATGGCATGTCCTATCCGATTCATCTGATTGCATGGGGAAGTGGTCAGAACGCGTTGTATGCGTATTTCTGTATTCCCTTCATCAAGCTTTTTTCCAATACTGAAATTGCATTAAGGCTTCCTATGGCCTTATCAGGATGCCTATCGTTATTTGTGTTCTATTATGTGATAAAGGCTGTCATTGATGAAAGAACAGCAACCCTCTCTCTTGCTTTTTTAGCCATCAATCCTTGGCATATCATGAAAAGCAGATGGGCTCTGGAGTGCAATCTTTTCCCAGAGATGGTTTTCCTTGTTGTCCTATTGCTTCTTCTAGCTATCAAAAACAAGAATTATTTCCTCTATTACTTTTCAGCTGTATTAGTAGGCCTTTCTGCGTATAGCTATGGTACTTCTTATTTTTTCTTGTTCTTCTTTGTTATCTTCTTCTTAGTCTATTTCCTCATCAGAAAGATTTTCTCTTGGTATCATGTTCTCCTTTATCTGATGACTGTTTTTGTTCTCTGTATACCGATTATCCTGTTCTTGTATATCAATCTCTTTGATAAAGAAACGATGCATCTGTTATGGTTTGATATTCCGAAACTGAAGACAGACCGCTTCCATTCAGTCACAACCATCTTCTCCTCCACTTTCTTTGAAGATGCTTTCAACAACTTCAAAGACGGCTTGAAACTCATCTATACACAGAATGATTCTCTTCCCTGGAACAGTATTCCGTATTTCGGCCTTCTTTATATGTTCACGCTTCCCTTCTCTGTTCTTGGTCTATTCAAGAACATGTTCAAGTCAGAAAAGGAAAGGCTCTTATCCGGAATCGATAGAAGAGTAACAGCAAAAGATACTTATACCTTCTTAGTCAAGGATTGGCTGATTGTATCTTTGATGATGATGTTCATCCTCAAAGCCAACATCAACAGAATCAATGTCATCTGGTTCCCGCTCATTCTTCTTGCAATTGACGGCATCATTTTATTCTGTTCCTTCTTTAAGGGACATAGAAGCGTCAGAGTAGGCCTTGCAACAGCCTATATGGCTTCCTATCTTACGTTCTTCACTTATTATTCCACAACGTGGAACAATAACAGAATCGCACCGAATTTCTATGAATCCTTCAAAGAAGCCCTTCTCTATTCAGAATCAATCGAGCATGATACGACTTATATCTCCCACGCCAATTACACCCTTGTTCTTTACTATACTGAATATGATGTTCACGATTACATTGAAAGCGTGACATTCTCAAATCCGGGATCTGCATTCGAGAATGTGACCTCATTTAAAGGATATGTATTCTCTCTTCCTCATAAACTGAAAACAGGAAATACTTATATCGTCTATAACTACGATAATAAGTACACAGAAGAAGAAATGGAAAAATATGAAGTGAAACACTTCAAATATTATTCCGTCATCGATACGACAAAAGAAAGACAGAAATGATCAGTTTCTGTCTCCGTTTTCTCTTGTGATAAAGTTATATGGCTGTGCGCAGTCAATATCATCATCTCCGTCAGAAGACTGATGATTCTTGTCTCTGATCATGTTCTTGTCTTCGACAGAGACAACAAACTGTGCGTTGTATTTTTCTAAGTCTCCGCTTGATGCATGGCCTGTTGCCTTCATATTCGAAGAGGGCATTCTTGTATGACAGAAGGGACAGTACCAGTCATGATCGGGGACTTCTTTTTTGCAATTTGGACAGGTTCTCATAATTACCTCGCAAATATTATAGATTCTTTTCTTTAAAGTGATTCATTTTCTGTTGAAAAATGAAACAATTTCTTTGAAAAAGAGATAATTTTTTTGAAAATATTTCTTTTTTCTTTATAATGATATAAAGGAAAAGAAAAAATATGAATACAAAAAAGACAATAGTTGCATTTATTTATGATTACGATCATACGCTTTGTACAACGGATATGCAGAACTATTCCTTTATTCCTTCTCTGAACATCCAACCAAAAGAATTCTGGTCGAAAGCAAATGATCTCACCGAAGAGGCGCAGATGGATTCACTTTTGGCCTACATGTATCTGATGATACAAGAATCCAAGAGGATGAATCTTCCCATCAACAGAGAGGCTTTCGTCCAGTTAGGAAAAGACATTCAGTATTTCCCTGGTGTTGAGTCCTGGTTCAAACGCCTTGATGAATACGGAAAAGAAAGAGGTGTTGAAGTCCAGCACTATATCATCTCCTCCGGAAACAAGGAAATCATCGAAGGCTCTTCTATCTATCCTTATTTTAAGAAAGTATATGCATGCGAATATCTCTATCGCGACGGCGTTGCTGTCTGGCCTAAGAGCGTTGTCAACTATACGACAAAGACGCAGTTCCTTTATCGTATCAACAAGGGCGTTCTTGAAATCTCCGAGAATGCAAAAGTCAACGCATCCATGCCGGATGAAGATAAACCCGTTCCTTTCCAGAACATGGTCTATATCGCAGATGGAGAGACAGATGTCCCTTGCATGAAGGCAGTCAAAAGCAATGGCGGCATCGCCATCGCTGTCTATGACAAGAAGAAGAAAAAGCCGGCCAGCAGACTCTTCAATGATGGAAGAGTTGATTTCCTCTGTGAAGCCGATTATTCGGAAGGCAAGCAGCTTGATGAAATTGCAAAGCTGATTATCGACAAGGTTGCTCCGATGGATAAGCTTTACCGTCTCCACTATAAACAGGTCGATGAAGAAAACAAGAAATAATAAGAAAGAACAACGCAATAAACAAAATAACAGCACATCGTCGTGCTGTTATTTTGTTTTCAGTGCAAGTTGATAGACGTCGCTTTTCTTCAGAGAATATTTTGTGGCGATTTCTTTTGATAAGTCAGAGATGGAATAACCGTCTTTTATATATTGTTTGATGATTTTCTTTAAAGCTGTATCATCTAATTTGATTTCTTCTTCGTCAGCTCCCTTGATGATGATGACACATTCTCCTCTTTCTTCCAAAGGAGAGGAGGTGAGCTCATCCAAGGTTCCATGAATGACTTCCTCATGAATCTTGGTCAGCTCTCTTATCAATGCGGCTTCTCTGTTTCCAGAGAAGACATCCTTCATATAGGAGAGCGTTTTAATGATTCTTTTAGGTGATTCATAGAAGATCAAAGTCTCTTTTCTGTCTTTTAAGGAGGTCAGCATCGTTTTGATCTGTCCTGCCTTGGTCGGAAGGAAACCGTAGAAGGAGAAGTCGGCACTGTCGATGCCGGATAAGACAAGTGCACTCAGTGATGCAGTAGGCCCCGGAAGAAGAGTGACAGGGACATTCTCTTCATGACAGGCCTGGACTAAGATCGCACCGGGATCGGAGATGCCAGGCATACCGGCATCAGAACAATAAGCAAGCTTCTGCTTGTTCTTTTTGACGCTTAAAACCAAAGCGTGTGCTTCTTTTGCTTCCGTCTGGGCATACAAGGAAACATATTTCTTGTTCTTGATTCCGTAATAGGAAAGAAGAAGAGAAGTGTTTCTTGTATCTTCGCAGGCGATGATGTCTGCTTCTTTTAGGAAGTTCAAAGCGCGCAATGTGATATCGTCACGATTGCCGATCGGTGTTGTCACCAAAGCGACAAGACCGGAATCCTCGTTTTCGTATGGCCTATTTCTTATCATGGCTCTTCCTTATCGGTGTGATATCAAGGATGGAGGAATCTTCGATTTCAGAAACAGGGATGAATCCGGAAGAGGAAGAAGACTTGTTCTTGAAGTTATTATTGTTGTTGAACTTGTTCTTTCCGCCGAAATGGTGATTCTGATTTCCGTTATAGGTCTTATGGTTGTTGTTATTGTTGTTTCTGTTATTGAAGGAAGGATTGTTCTTATTCTGATTCTTGTTTCTGTTTTGCTGATTCTTCTTGTTGTTGTCGCGGCTTGTGTTTTCCTCTTTGCGTCTTTCTTCGTTTCTCTTGATCTGTGCGATACGATTGTTGGTATCGGAAATACCATAGCCGCTGAGGTTGACGCCAGCATTGACATCTTTGTTCATATTGAGAAGCTTGGCATCCTGTTTAGCTAAGCCTTTCTTGACTCTCTCATATTCTTCCTTGGTGAAGGACTCATAGTTGTCACCATTGTATGTTGTGATGGTATCTGTGAGAAGATTGAGACCTGTTACTTCATACTGCTTGTTGAGATAAGTGAATTTTTCGCCGACTTTAGGATATAAAGGTCTAAGCTGTGCGTAGGCTTCATCTTCGAACTTCAGACAGCACATCAGTTTTCCACACTGACCGGAGAGCTTAGGGATGTTGATGGCAAGAAGCTGATTCTTGGCCATGGCGATGGAGATGCCGTCAAAGGAGGTGAGGAAGGTTGTGCAGCATAAAGGAAGTCCGCAGGGACCGATTCCGCCGACAAGTCTCGCCTGATCTCTAGGACCGATCTGGCGAAGTTCGATCTTCAGACGGAACATGCCGTTTAAGATTTTGACAAGCTCTCTGAAGTCGACTCTGGTATCGGATGTGAAGGTGATGAGCGCTTTATCTTCATCGACGTCGAGATAGGTCTTCAAGACCTTCATTCCAAGGTTGAGCTGATCCGCCTGCATCTGTGTGGACTTAGAAATCTGTCGTCCTTTTTCTTCTGCTTTCTTTTTGAAGGAGCAGTCGGAAAAAGTCGCGATTCTTTCAATCATCGGGAAAGAGGTGCTGAAATCCTTTTTCTTGAGTTCTTCTTCGCTTGCGATTCTTGTTTTGACAACAGTTCCGACGAATGTTCCATGTGTCGTGTTGACGACGACACTGTCACCGACATTGATGTCTTTATCGGTTCTATAGTACGACATTCCCATGAAATCAAATGGGATTCCTAATAATGTGATCATAATCATTTCTCCTCATCTAAGGCTTTGATGAGCCTTGCAGAAAGCAAAGTGGGGTTGTAGTTGATATGCTGATAAGCAAGAGCTTCTTTGACGACGGCATCTGCTCTTGCGATTTTATTTTTGTTTTTGCTCAGTTTCATAATGATATCTCTGAAGGGATTGTCCTCTTTGATATCATTGAGCAGAACAGCAGCAAAAACTTCATGAATAATCAAATACATCCAATTATAGCACGTTGACCCTTTTTTCAGGCTTGTCTGAAATAAAAGAGTGTATCCAGCCTGTGCGACAGAAGAGGTGAGATCGTTTAAGAAACCTTCTGCAATCTGATATCCTTCCAAGAAGGATCTATCGTTTTGCAGCGTCTCTTTTACGCTTTCATAGGATGAGAAGTAATGGGAGAGGATATAGGCTTCTCCTTCGTTGAAGGAGATATCCTCTTCTTTCTTCTTTTTCTTTTTGTCCTCATCATTATCGGATAAAACGATTGGATTCTCTAACAGTTCTCTCTGCATCTCTTTTTCATCGATCGGATCGATTCTTACTAAGACGCTTCTTGAAAGAATCGTCTTTAACACTTTATCGATGTTGTAGCTGGTCAGAATGGCCACTTGGCCTTCCCTTGGCTCTTCTAAGAATTTCAGAATCGTATTGGCTGCCTTTTCCGTGATGTTCTCTACGCGGTGGATGACATAGCATAGACGATGTCCTTTCTCAAAAGCGGATTCAGAGAACTTATCCTGAAGGTTCTGGATGTCCTCTTTTTTGATTCTTGTCGTTTCTCCGTCGATCAGAACAAAGTCCGGATGGATTCCCTTATCGAATCTTTTGCAGCTGTCGCATTCATCACAGGCTAATAGATCCTTCTCGCATCCTAATGACTTAGCCAAGAACAGAGCACTTTCTTTCAACGGAGCATTTCTTTCACCATAAAGAAGATAGGCGGATGACAATCTGCCTGTCTTTCTGGAGTTGATGAAAAGCTTTGCAGCTTTTGCTTCGCTTTTTAGGAAAGTCTCTTTGTTCATGTAGTTTATTTCTTTTCTTCGAGTTTCTTCAGAATCTCTTTGACGATGTTATCGGCGATGACATCAGGAGCAGGTGTTGCATCGATCTTGATGATTCTGTCTTTGAATTTTTCATTGACGATCTGATAGCCCTGATAGACTCTTTCATGGAAGGAGAGAGCTTCCTGATCGAGTCTGTCGGCTCCTCTTTTTCTGTCCTTCACTCTCTTCATGCCTTCTTCAGGAGAAAGGTCGAGGAAGAACGTGACATCGGGATAGACGTTGTCGATTGCAAAGGCGTTGATGGACATAACTTCATCGATTCCGATTCCTCTTGCATATCCCTGATATGCTAAGGAGGAGTCAATGTAACGATCAGAGATGACGATCTTTCCTTCCTTTAAAGCAGGAATGACGACTTCGACAAGGTGCTGTCTTCTGCTTGCTGCATATAAAAGAGCTTCGGTGCGAGGATCCTCTTCCGTATTGTTCTTATCCAAGATGATAGAACGGATCTGTTCTGCAATCTTGCTGCCGCCTGGTTCTCTTGTGACAAGGGGATAGATCCCTAAGTCATTGAGTCTCTTTAGTACATTTTCAAGTGCGGTTGTCTTACCGCATCCATCGCATCCTTCAAACGAGATAAACAAGCCTTTATTCATCTTTCTTTTCTCCTTCTTTGATTGAAATTCTTCCTTTCAAGGAAGAGGTTATTGTCAAGCTGTCCAAATATTCAAGGTTTGTTCCTATCGGAATGCCGTTGGCCAGTTTTGAAATGCTGATCTCACTGTCGTTCTTATAGAGATTAGCAATATAAGAGGCTGTTGTCTCTCCTTCCAAGTCGGTAGGAAGAGCCAAGATCAGCTCTTTGACATGATTTTCTTTTACTCTTTCTTTCAATTCCGGGATGCCGATTTTATCCGGTGTTCTGTTCTTTAACGGAGAAAGCGTTCCTTTCAGCGTGAAATAGGAACCATGGTATCCGTTTGTCTTCTCAATCGTCAGGATATCCTTGCTGTCTGCAATGACAAGAAGCGTGGAACAATCTCTTGTATGATCGGAACAGATCGGGCAGACATCATCGTAGAAGGTTCCGCAGAACGGGCATCTTTTCACTTTTGTGATAGCATCATCAAGGGCCTGTATGAAATCTTCGACATCCTCTTTTTTCAAAGAGAGCGTTGCATAGGCAAGCCTTTCAGCTGTCCTATATCCGATGCCAGGAAGCTTTTTATAGGAATTGATGAGATCGGTTATGGTTTTAATTTCCTGCATCTTTCAGCATTGCATCCTTCTGCATTCTTTCGATATCGACCTGAAGCTCTCTTTGCAGATCATCCTGATCCTGTTTGATCGCATTGTTGAGATTGTTCATCAAGGTGATGATAGCCTTTTCCATCTGACCCTTTGAGGAGGTCTCATAGAACCCCTGATCGATATGGACATCAAAGACGGTGTGGTCTCCTTTCATCTTGATGGAGACACCTTGGAATTTTCCCTGATATTCCTTCTGCTGAAGTTCGTTGGATTTGTTTTGGAATTCTCTTGCCTTATTCTGAAGCATGAGAAGATCGACGGCTTCTTTCGACTTTTTGATGTTTTCATCATCCATAATCGTTACCTCACTTTATATTCACAATGTCATTGAAGAAATTGGTCGATGCATCGACTTTCTTCAGAATGCCGAAATCGATGTTGAGCTTGTCTTCTTTTGGCTGTATGTGGTTTTTGTAGTCGTTGTAGATTTCTCTTAACTCATTGTCGGTGATAGGAAGGATGTTGAGCGGTTCATTGAAGCATTCGTTTATGATGCTAAGGAGCGTATTCTGAACATTTTTCTTGTTGATCTTGCTGATTTCAAGCGGAGATTTATTTGTGACAACAAGAATATTTTCTCCGAAAAGCTTAGGAGAACAGCTATACAGTGCCTTAGCTTCAAAGGACTTATCGCTGTTGAATAGACTTTCAAGCTTTGCCCATTCTTTGACGATGGCTTTTCTTTTCTCCACATCGCAGTGATACATGATGTAGAGGATGTCGTCTTTGCTGTAGGTGATGATATCCGTGCTTGTCTCGACATCATTGGCTTTAGCCGTGAATGTCTTCTCCTTGTTTTCGGATACGATCTCAACAGGTTTAGACTGAAGCTCCGGCTTTGGTTCTTCCTTTGCTGGCTGTGGAGCTTGGCTAGTGACAACAGAGACAGCCTGCTTTGGGGCCATCATTGTGATAAGAGCAAGCTCAAACTGGGTGAAGACATCATCGCTTAGCCTGTTGTCGCGGATATTCTGCATGAGAATGTCGATATCATATCGGCATTCATCGACGGACATATGAATCTTCTTTACTTCATTCTCTCTTAAGTGCTCTAAGAGAGAGACATCCTGTGTGATGTTGTAGATCAGAAAATCCTTGTAGATGTTGATCATATCATTGCGGAATCTTCTGATATCCAATCCTTGCTGATAACGTTCCTTGATGGATTTTAAGACGGCATCAGCCTTTTTCATGGAGATATCGTTGATAAGAGCAATCTCCTCATCCAAAGAGAGAAGACCTAATAAGTCATTGACGTCTTTTGTTTTGATGTCATCTCCGCAATAGGAGACGACTTTGTCTAAGAGGGAGAGAGAATCTCTCACACCGCCATCGCTTAAAGAGGAGATGAGCCTTAAGGCATCCTCCTCGTAAGTGATGTGTTCGTTATCAAGAACACGTTTCATGTTCTTGATGAGATCTTCATCTCTGACTTTGGAGAAATCAAAACGCTGGACACGGGAGAGGATAGTGGGAAGGACTTTCTGGGGATCGGTGGTTGCAAGGATGAATATGACAAAGCTCGGCGGTTCTTCGATTGTCTTTAATAGTGCGTTGAAGGCAGAATCGGACATGTTGTGGACTTCATCGATGATGTAGACCTTGTAACGGGAAAGAAGGGGCTGATAAGAGACATTCTCGATCAGCTGTCTGACAGAATCGACCGTGGAGTTGCTTGCAGCATCGATCTCGATGACGTCAGGATGCTGTCCGTGGATGATCTTCTCACAGGAATCGCAGTGATTGCACTGATGGCCGAGTCCTTCTTTGCAGTCCAAAGCCTTGGCAAAAAGACGTGCCATCGTTGTCTTTCCTGTTCCTCTGGGACCGCAGAAAAGATAAGCGTGTGCGATCTTGTCTTCGTTGATTGCGTTCTTCAGCGTTGTGACGATCGCTTTCTGGCCGACTACTTCTTCGAAAGTCTGTGGACGATATTTGTTGTAAAATGCCTGATATGCCATTTCTTACCTCTGTTTTTAGACTTTAATATTATAACCCGATAGATACCTTTCTTATATCTAATATATAAATAAATTAAAACTCTCTAGTGCACGTGAGGGATAAATCAGCATCAGAATTGGTATAATATTGGCGCCACACAAAACTGTGGCGCAATTTTATTGAAAGAGCCTTTCGGCGAGCGTTGTCCTTCTTGAGACTTGGCGGTTTCGGGAAAACGCTCGCCAATGGGCGAACCGCCAAACATGAACAAAAGACAAAAAGAAGCCCTCAGGGGCAAATTTTCCGATGCTCTCATGTCGACTGACATGATGGTCTCTACCATCTCGGAATGGTATGACGCCAAACATAGGAAGCCATCAAAAGAAGAAGTGTATTTCATTAATTCCATTGTCATCGAGGAATGCCCGTTCTGTGGATCGAAGAGAATCAGAAGAGACGGGTTCAACAAGAAGACCGGCCTTGCAATCCGGGAATGCAAGACATGCGGCAGGAAGTTCAATCCGCTTGCTGGCACCATCTTCGACTCGAGAAAGATTCCGTTCTCGGAATGGATAGAGTTCCTCGTACACCTTTTCCAGTTCCACTCCGTCAGAACAACCGCCTTTGACAACAGAAATGCGGTAACCACGGGACTTTACTGGCTTTCCAAGGTCTTTCTTGTGGTCGATGACATCCAGTCAGACATAGTCTTTTCCGGAAAGGTGTGGATTGACGAGACATACTTTCCCAGATGGAAGTCGGAATCCGCCACCAAAGACGGCAAGCTGCTCAATGGACTGTCGAGAAATCAGTTCTGCGTATGCTCTGCAACAGACGGAAAGCGATGCGTGCTGTATCTCTGCGGCGTGGGGAAGCCAAGCTCAGCAAAGGCACTGAAGGCATATGGCAGCGTTATTGCTCGCGGATCGATGGTTGTCCATGACGGGGACAATTCTCACAAGGCATTGGTCGAAAGCCTTGGCCTTAAAGAAGAGATTCACACAACAGCTGAGACAAAAGGAATAGCGGATGATAAAAATCCCATGGAACCGATCAATGAGGTCCATCGTTATCTTGCAGGATTCATCGGTGCACATAGTGGTTTCTCAAGGGAAGAACTACAGGGATGGCTCAATCTTTTCTGCTTCTACTGGAACACCTGCGGAAGTCCGTTCGAAAAGGCTCAGGCGTTCATCGAATTGGCAGTGAAAAAGCGCACTAAATTGCGCTATCGTGACTGGAAAAATTCTGAAAATGTCGATAAAGACTGACTTTTTCATCCCTCACGTGCACTAGAGAGTTTTCCGTATTTATCGATGATGTTCTTCACAATTCTATGGCAGTCCTCTTCTTTCGAGATATCGCCGACTTGATGATAGACATTTTCCATCTCAAACTCATGTGTCGATAATCCACAGACGATGTCTCCGTTAGCGATGAACAGTTTTGCCATCTCCAATCCAAATCCGGATGATTCTCCGGTGATAAGAACTACTCTATTGGTCTTGATATTTTTCATATGATTGTTTCCTAAAACACTGATGGATATTATAGACACTCTTATCTTTTTTGACTATGGTTATCGAAAAAAGCTAAAGTTTTTTCAATACACTTTTTTAATACATTCATTGACATTTTTTTATATTATCGAAAAATCAGAGCAAATATTACAATTGTCAAATTGTTCATATATTGAACAATATTTGAACGAATTGTTCGATTTTGATATATTTTTCTCGTAGTTCAAGGAGGTAAAAATCAATGTTTGACTACACAGGAAAAGTTGTCGTTATTACTGGCGCATCCTCTGGTCTTGGAAAACAAATGGCTGAAGGATTCGCAAAGCAGGGTGCTTCTTTGGCATTGCTTGCAAGAAGAGTCGAAAGATTGGAAGAACTCAGCAAAGAACTGAAGGAAAAGTACAACACTGATGCTATTGCAGTACGCTGTGATATCACAGATAACGCTTCTATCGATGAAGCAGTCAAGGCTGTCAAAGAACATTTCGGTCACGCTGAAGTTTTAGTGAATGATGCAGGCGGTGAAAGAGGAACAGGAACCAAGGCTTTGGATTACAAAGACGAAGACTGGCTCTTCACATTGAATCTTGACCTCACTTCCGTTTTCCGTGTTTCACGCGCTTTCGGAAACCTCATGAAAGAAAACATCGAAGGAAAGAAACAGTCTTATGGAAGAATCATCAACATCGCATCTATCTTCGGACTTGTCGGCAACACTGCTATTCCGACAATCGCATATCACACCTCCAAAGGAGCAGTAGTCAACTTCACTCGCGGTTTAGCTGCTGAACTTGCAACAACCGGTATCACCGTCAATGCTATCTGCCCTGGTTACTTCTACACTGAACTTACCACTGCAACACTTGACAGCGACTACTTCCAGGCATTCGCTCATCAGTCCGTTCCGATGCAGAGATACGGAAAAGAGGGTGAACTCAACTCCTGTGCTTGCTTCTTAGGTGCTGAAGAATCCTCTTATGTCACTGGCCAGATCATCGCTGTCGATGGCGGCTATACTTGTATCTAATCAAGTTTATATTAACTTACAATAGCGGAGAGTTTCTCCGCTATTTTTTATTATCATAATCATAAATGTTTTCATATTCTATTTATAAGTTGCTTCATATAGACAATAATTATGCCTCCCCTATATTCAAAAAGCAGCAATGCTTATTCAATCATGTACAGAATTTTCTTTTTTTGTTCGTCTTTTGCTTTCAGCAGAAAAAGAGTAAAATAAAAACAAGAGGTAATTATTTTATGGAAAACAACACAAAGGAAAAGATCAAGATTCTCGTTCCGCTTATTTTGAAGTGGTTCTCTCTTTTCTTATCCTGCTTCAATGCCATCCTTTTCTTTTCGATGAGGCCGTGCTGGTCAGGTATTACAAAAGCAATAGGTTATGAAAAATCCTACAATTCATTCCTTCTTGCAGTTCCCCTCATCTTCTTTATTCTCTTCTTCCTTCTGATGGTGACAGATATCGTTCTCTTCTTTGTTCTCAGAAAAAAGAATCTATGGAACTACATTCTCTTACCGATCAATGTCATCGTCTTCATCATCATTATGGTTGTTTTTGCAATGGGTGCAAAAGACTATTCCCGTTTCATCTTCACAAACTTCTATCATACGATTCTTCTTCTCATCCCCATTGCCATTCTTGTCTTCCTTCTCTTCTTCTATCCGAAGACAAAACTTGCAGAGAACAAAATCTTCAAGTATTCGTTATTAGGAGTTCTTCTTCTCTCCTTCTGCTTCTATTCCTTCAACATCAGAATCAACACAATATCCTATGAGCCTGTTGTCTATATTGTCGAAGACAATTATCAGATTGTCTTCTCAACAAGCAATGTCTCCTCTGGATATGTCGAAGTCAACGGAAAGAAGTATTATGACCTATATGCCGGAAGTCAGAAATCTGAAGAACGCGTCCATAAAGTCACGGTTCCGATGAGTGAATTGGATAAAGCCAAAGAATACAAAGTCTATTCACAAGGATACCTTTATCGCGGGCCTTGGGGCGCGATAAAAGGGAATCTTGTCTCAAAATCCTATTCCTTCAGACCAATCGATACTTCAGATGGACTCAATTACTATAATTTCTCCGATATCCATATGGATCTCACTGGTGCCAAAAATGCGATCAAGATCGATCCTGACATGGAGCTTCTTGTATTAGGAGGAGACATCATCTCCTATGTGAACACCTATGAAGATGCCAATTATGCAAACAAAGTCGCCTATGAACTCACCAAAGGAGAGATTCCTGTCATCTATGCCAGAGGCAATCATGAGATCAAAGGGAAATACTCGGAAGATCTTTATAAATACGTCGGAAGCAAAGATGAAAAATTCTATTACAGCTTCCATTTCGGAAATGTCTATGGTTGGGTTCTTGATATCGGTGAGGATCATGATGACGACTGGTGGGAATATTATGATTCTGCTGATTTTGAAAGTTATCGAAATGAGCAGATCCAGTTCCTTGAAGAAGAAAAGAACAAAGGCGATTACTTATTCTATGATTACCACCTTGTCATCTCCCATATTCCCCTTCCCTTCATCAACTCCAGACACAATCATGTCGAAGCCAAGAAGAAGTTTGTCAACATCCTGAATCAGATGGATATCGATATGGCCTTATGCGGACATCAGCATGATATCTTCATATTCGAACCGGGTCTTATCACACCGGAACAGAAACTGACATACAACAAAATCTACAACAAGAAAACCTATAAAGGCTATCTCCTTGATTTCAATTTCCCGTCTCTCATGATTTCAAAGCATGGTCTGAACCAAGTCGATGACGGCGGATCACATAATGCAATGGTCGGTCTTATGATCAATGTCGATTTCAAAAACAATGTTCAGACCTGCTCCTATAACAATGTAAAGCAGGAAAAGATCTCTGTCGTGAATCCGTTCTATGAAAAGAGTTACGGAACCGATATCAGAATCGATCTGAACACAAATAAGTTCTTGTCCTAATAAGTCAAATAAGTCACAACATGTGTTCAATTAGAACCCAAATTCATCACTTTGATGATTGAATTGCAATCATCGTTTCGTTCTGAATAAAGTTTCCTACCATGGACATTGTGCAATCGAAATCATTGGAAAGAGCTTAAGAGCTGCTGTCAACAATGATCCTGACGGAAGAGAAGGAATGGCTTTAGGTCAGTATATCGCCGGTATGGGATTCTCCAATGTTGGCTTAGGTATCGACCATGCTATGGCTCATACCCTCTCTGCTTACTATGATGTCCCACATGGAAAAGCATGCGCTATGCTTCTTCCTATCGCTATGGAATTCAATGCCCCTGTCTCTGGAGCCAAGTACAAAGATATCGCTATCGCATTAGGCGTCAAGGGTGTTGAATCCATGACTCAGGATGAATACCGCACCGCAGCCATCAATGCTGTTAAGCAGTTATTCATCGATGTCGGAATTCCTGAAAAGTGCGAAGAAATCAAGAAAGAAGATCTCGACAACATCTCTCGTGATGCTCTTAAGGATGCCTGCTATCCTGGTAACCCAAGAGAAGCAACTCAGGAGCAGGTCAAAGAGCTCTTCATGAAGTTGATGTAACCTAGATTCATGCTGTAACACCAAAGAAGGACATCCGAGGACGTCCTTCTTTGGTGTCGTCTAAAAAGCCATCGCGATAAGCGACGGCTAATGATCATCAGTCAAGCTGAAGTTCTTGTGCAATCTCGTAGAAGGAATCAGCTCTATAATCGGCAATCGGACTCTTTTTGGCGTCCTTGATTGCAACTGCTGTCATATGAGCGTTCTTAGCTGCTTCAATACCAGCGACTGCGTCTTCAATGACTGCACATTCTTCCGGTAAAAAATTCAGTTTCTTTCCTGCGAGGAGGAAGACTTCCGGATCTGGTTTGGAGTGTGTGATTTCTGTACCGTCTGCAATCTCATCGAAAGAATCGATCAATCCGATATTGGTGAGAATTCTTTTTGTGTTCTTAGAAGAAGAACCGATTGCAGTCTTGATGCCTTTTCTTTTTAAGAAAGAAAGGAAATCCATGAATCCAGGAAGAATATCTGAAGAGGAAAGATTGCTAAGCAATGATACATAGATATCATTCTTCCTCTTCATCAGTTCTTCTTTTTCTTCTTCTGTATACTTTTTGTCAGTCTTTTCAAGAATGATTTCTAACGATGCTCTTCTTGAAACACCGCGGAGAAGATTGTTTCTTTCTCTGTCAAAGGGAATGCCTTCTTTATCGGCCATCGCCTTCCAGGCGCGATAATGGTAGTCATCAGTCGAAACGATGACACCATCCAAATCAAAGATAATACCCTTGATCATATCAGTTCTGCTCGATGAAGGCCAAAGACATCTCAGGCCACTTTTGCATATTCAAACCATCGACTTCTTCCTTATCCTTGACAGTTTCATCGCAAAGAGAAACACCATGGTTTCCGTTTGCAAAGAGATGCAATTCAACAGGGACTTTCAGTTCGACAAGGCTGGATGCCAAGGAGGTCAAGTCGGAAGGAAGGATGACAGAATCACGATAGGAGCCGAAAGCAAAGACAGGCGGCATATCGGCTCTAAGATAGTGAATGAGGTTTAAAGATTCGAGTTCTTCTTCGCTCGGATTTTCTTTTCCTAAGAGAATCTCGCGAATTGTCGGTCCTCTGAAATCAGGAAGTTTTCCGGCTTCGATCAGTTCAAGAACCTCTTTGGGAAGGACACCCTTCGGTCTCTGCGGATGCAATGTGACAGCAGGATAACCTAAGATGATATGATCAGGTCTTAAGTCAGGTCCTTTAGCATTAAGTCCATTTAAGACATAGTCCTTATCAAAGAAGCAGCCTAAGGACAATGCGAGGTTTCCGCCGGCAGAGAAACCGACAACATCGATTTCATCGATCAAAAACTCTTCTTTGTGATTCTTGACGTATAAGAAAGCTTCTGCAAGCTGTCTTAACTGTGTCGGGAAAGGATGAGATATGCCACAGTCATAATGAAGGACAAATGCGTGATATCCATGACGGAGATAGAACATGGCAACAGGTTCTCCTTCGTTTTTGGAACAGTAGGAATATCCGCCTCCGGGGCAGACGATCATCGCATGATGCTTTCTTCCTTTTCTGTCATATTCGCCATCATCGAGAACATAAGTGTCAAGATAGCTATCATCGCCAGTTAATGGTATACGATTGCAGATCATAATTTTCTCCTTTCATTATTTATAAATGGGTATCCCATTTTCCACAGAAGGAATCGACAGGATCCTTTCCGCGGAAAGTGTCACGGCCCAACAGTTTATCGACAAGACAAGTGAGTGTATAGTCATTCATTCCGTAGGTATTGATATAAGTCTTTACGCGAGGAACATCAAGAAGGTGATAGGGGTTAGCTAACGAAATGAAGATGGTCGGAATGGAATTGATGTAGATTGGAACATTGACACCCATCGGATTGGTCCATTCAATACGGACAGTCGTCTGATTGGATTTTGTTTCAAGGTTAGCAAGATAGATGATTGCATCATACTTCTCTTTAACGCTTTCAAAGGCTTCCTGAAGTCCTTCGTAAGTGCCGTTTGAAACAAACGGAGTCACTTCGAAGCCTTCTTTTTCCAAAAGGGTCTTGAACTGATTTCCGACTTCGGTTCTCAAGTAGCCGAGTGCGTTTCCGCCGCTTTCAAGAACGTGAAGAAGGATTCTCTTATTCTTCTTGACAGTGAGAGGAAGAAGTCCTTTCTGTTCCTTGACAAGCGTGATGGAATCAGAAGCGATTCTTTTAGCAACTTCTAAGTTTTCTTTCTTTCTTAAGACGGGTTCACGCTTTAAGAAAGAGAAGTCTTCATCAAGAAGTCCGATCTTCATCTTTGTAGCAAGGATGCGAAGAAGCGCATCGTGAAGTCTCTCTTCCGTGATGATATTTCTTTCATATCCTCTCTTCATGAACCTGACATCTTCATCAAGATTCTTGCAGAAGAGGAACATATCATTGCCGGCCTTGATGGAATAAGGAACAGCATAATCTCTTGGATAAGGAATATTGAATCCTGCCATGGTGGAGGCATCTGTCAATATCAGACCATTGAAGCCAAGCTTCTCTCTTAAAAGCCCATTGAGAAGCTCCGTGGATAACGAACCAGGAAGGATGTCTTTATCCTCTAAATCAGGATTGAGTCTCTTGCTATAGGATGGAAGAAGGATGTGTCCTGTCATTAAGGCTAAGACACCGGCCTTGATCTCGCTTTCATAAATGGCGCCATAGCTCTTATCCCATTCTTCACAGGACAAGTCGTTGATAGAAGAGACAAGATGCTGATCTCTTTCATCTCTTCCGTCTCCAGGGAAGTGCTTGGCAGAGCACATGACATTGTTCTTCTGAGAGGCAAGAATGTAGTTTGTAGCACATTCTTTGACCATCTTTACAGAAGAAGCGAATGTTCTTGTGTTCATGATCGGATTTCTGAAGTTGTAGTCGATGTCGCTGACAGGTGCAAAAGCGAAGTTGACACCGATTTCATTGGCTTCTTCAGAACAGATTCTTCCTAATTCATAAGCGTTAGAAGGATCATTTGTCGCACCGATCATCATGTTTGTTGCGACATTGGTGCCTTCAGAACAACAGCCTGCTCCGCCGGATTCCAAGTTAGCCGCGACAAAGAGCGGAATATTGGAATGTTTCTGAACATAGGAGATGATTGCACGGTCTGTATCTTTGTTCAAAGGGCGGACCATGATACCGCCGACATGAAGATCTTTAGTGACATGGGAGAGATATTCTTCATCGAATCCTCTTCCGACGACGAAGAAGAGCTGTCCGATCAGTCATTTTTTGACGGCGGATTGCAAATTCGCCGGAACGCCTAGCGGAGAAAAGGC
>ERZ1106978.238-NODE-238-length-43439-cov-8.393717_pt1 | contig 43439 bp, 31 predicted proteins | sample MGYA00403689_ERZ1106978 | MGnify/ENA primary metagenome ERZ1106978 (study PRJEB35170, sample SAMEA104062434) | human gut metagenome | biome: human gut; feature: human-associated habitat; material: faeces | place: Denmark | collected 2012-08-02 ...
AAAATGGCTGAGAAACGCAATGAGGGTTGTCATCTGGAAGCAATGGAAGGTCTCCCGAAAGAGGATAGAGCTGACATCCATTTATGAAAAGCTGTTGATCATATTCCCCCTGGGGATATACGTTACGATGAAATCCACGCTTCTTTTTACGTTTACTGAAAAAGGCCGAATTAACGGCCTTTCTTGCTTTTGTTTCTTCCCTTCAGTGCGGTAATTTTCTTTCTAACCGGTTTTGTTTTAGCTTTGTTTTCTTCCTCAATATTTTTTTGAATACATTCTTTTATTGTTTGTGAAAGTGAAGTAGTAACTTTTAGATGATTGCTTAGAATTGATAAGACGTTTGATTCGGAACTGCTTTTAAATATAGTGTGTTTTGTTAAACTAAGGATTTTCTCTTTTGTTTTTTCTAAAGTGCCTTTGGTATAAAACTCAATAGCTGTGTTGTTTTTGTCTTTGTCTTTTACAGTGTGACCTATAAAAATGCTTTCAATATCTTTTTTAAACCAAATGATTTCGTTTGAAATTACGAAAGATTGACAATAACTGATGATATTTTGATTAAGTTGTTTGTCTGTGCGGGTATCTCGATCATAGTCAAAAACGAAGAATAATTGTTTGTTCTTTGAAGCGAACCCGTTCCATTTATTTACTATTTCTTCTTTAATCTCATTGGATTTGTAATTAGTTTTTCCGTTTAGATATACAAATTGAATTGATGCGTTTTTCCATGAATTGAAATCAAAGAAACCTGACTTCTTAATGAAATGGGTTAAATAATATTCATCAGACTGACAAGTAACTACTGTTTCAACAACAAACAAAAGCAGTTTATTACTTGTCATTTTGAGTAGATACCTCTTCAGTTGGAAACACTTCGAAGAAATCTAAATCTACAGTATTAAAAGCAAAGCCTGGAATATAGCCTTTGGTAAATTGGTCTTCAGGAAGATAATGCCCACTCTTTGTCCAAGATTTTATTTTCCCATCAGAAGAGATGAAATCAATACTGAATTTGTAATCTTGAATTGCTCGCATTAAGTAAGTGTTGTGGCAAGTAAAGCATAATTGGCCTTTTCCTGCTTTTTCAAAGTATTGAAGAAGTTTAAGCAGATAAATGCTAGAAATGCTTGCGTCTAATTCATCAATGAAAACAATGCCTCCTTTGATAGAAAAGTCTAAGAACTGGAATAATTGGTTTATTCTTTTAATGCCAGTGCTTTCTAAGTACTCGTTAATAAGACTTTTTCCACCATAATCAAAGGTTCGGCTTACGAGAAGAAAATCATTACCGGCCTCAACAGAATCAAGCTTAATTTGCTTTAATTCAGGTTTGAAAAGCTTGATAAACTTTTCTAGTTGGTTTGTCATTTTAATGAATGATGGATAGTTCTTTTTAGCTACTGTAATTCTATTTTTGTTTATGTTATTGATTTTGTCAGGGTGATTAGATTGGTCTTGTACATAGTTCTTTAACATCTCAAAATGAAGATTTGGATTTACCGGTATGTTATCACGGTCAGTAAATGTTAAAACACTATTAGTAAATTGAAATAGAGAAATGATCGCATAGGAGAAGGGCACCTTTTCTTTATTATCGATTATTATTTCATCATTACTATTAATTTCAAGTGCAGGATGCAAAGATAAAAAGGAACTCTTTAATAATAAATTGTTATAATTGGAAATCAATTTTTGTTTATAGGTTAAATCGGAACAGTTAATGTTTTGAATTTGTCCATTTGAAATATCAAATATATTTTTGGCGTTTCCTTTTAAATTATTTCCGGAAAATAAATCTAGTGATTCGTTAACAATGATAAAAGAATTTTCAATTTTAGTGAACTTTGTGGAATATCGGAAAATGTTCATTAATTTTTCGTTATTATCGAATGTTGAAAATAGGATTGTCGCAGAAAAAGTATCAGTGTTGTAATTTATTAAATCGTTAAGAATGACACGGTTTTCGCTTAAATAGTCTGGACTACGCAAAAATTCAGTAAGAATCTTCATACCTAAAACAACAGATGTCTTACCTGCGCCGTTTACACCATAGATTGATTTGACTTTTGCAATATTTTTAGACGGATCTTTTAATAGATAATTGCTGAACTTTAACTCGATTTCTTTTTGGAGAGATTTAATACCTGATAATTTGAATGATAAAAGCTTTGTTCTCATTTTTGTTTCCTCCAGTGAAATTATTATAATACAAAAAATTCAAAAAGAATATTTTTTAATTAAAAGACTACAAAAAGAAATGTCAGTTTATCAGTTGACTGACTGAAAATCAGTCGTTTTAAGTAGGGGCTGTGAAATAATTCAACTTTCTGAAAAGAAGCTGGATTAGGGCACATAGCCCCTTTTTTAGATGTATGATGGGCATGCCATTGCTCTAGGGTTAAAGTCCCGAATAGGAACGTCGTTATAACTATATAGTGAAACTCAAGTCCAGTACCGTGAGGTATGGGATGAAAGAAGAGCGTAGCAAACAGACTGGGCAACGGAAAGAAACTTGATACAAGGCGGAAATCTTTCGCCTTTGCTGAGCAACATCTACCTAAATGAACTCGACAAGGAGCTGGAAAGGAGACAGCTGCATTTTGCAAGATATGCGGACGGCTGCGTTATCTTCGTTAAGACCGAATTCTCGGCTGAAAGAGTGATGAAGAACATTGTCATATTCATTGAGACGAAGCTGAAACTGAAGGTCAACGCCTCGAAAACACATATCACAAGACCGAACAACCTCAAATACTTAGGCTTTTCGTTTTGGAAATCAGCGGATGGCTGGAAAGCAAAACCACACGATGAAAGCTTCGTAAAGCTTTTCAGGAAACTGAAAATGCTTTTGAGACGCTCTTGGAGTGTGGAAAACGACTATCGAATCGAAAAGATAAACCAAGTGCTGAGAGGTTGGATCAACTACTATCGCAGATCTAGCATGAAAAAGAAAATCGCTAGGCTAGGAAAATGGCTGAGAAACGCAATGAGGGTTGTCATCTGGAAGCAATGGAAGGTCTCCAAAAAGAAAATAGAGGCTTTAGTCCGACTGAAGATTGACAGAGAGGAAGCAAAAGGACTGACCTATTGCAGAAGAGGCTATCAGTTCATCTCTCATTCTTGTGTCGTCCAAAGGGCAATCTCAAATTCACGGCTGAAGAAAAGAGGGCTTTTAGACCCTCTTGAGTACTACCTCAAAGAGGTAGCATAGATGTTTGTTCAAACCGCCGTATGCGGAAGACCGCACGTGCGGTGGTGTGAGAGGGAGCGGAGAAGCTATCGCTTCTCACTCTCTACTCGATTTTCTAGGTCACCTGTGCAAACCAGTCAGATGTCATTTCTAGATGTTTCTAGATAAAAAACACGATAACTATGGGAAAATTCAAAAATGATTATCTTCTAATTTCTAGATGTTTCTAGATAATTTCCAGATGTTCTAGATGATACTGTTAGCTTCTATCTTCTCTCTGTTTGTCAGATAGAAGATGAATGATAAAGAAAAAAGAACAAGGATAGACTATATCGTATCTAGATTAGATGATTAGCAATAACAATCTCAAAAATTTGCACGATTAGTGCAAATATTTGATTTAGTTTATGTAAAATGATAGAATAAGGACAAAAGGAGGCAAATTCATGATACTGCAGTTCAAGGTTAAGAATTTCCGTTCCATCAAGGATGAGATCAAGATTGATTTCTTTGCCAATAATATCGAGGATATCACACAGTTCCCTGGATATTTTGTCAATGATAAGAAAGAGAAGATATTGAAGGGAATTACCCTTATTGGCAATAATGCATCCGGAAAGACAAACGTTCTCAATGCGCTTTATGCTTTGTATATGGCAGTAGTATCGACTCTGGATATTGTCGAGACAAAGACATTGGACTTTGTCGTTCCTTTTCTCTTTGATGAGGATACTTCTTCTCAGCCTTGTTCTTTTGAACTCCTTTTTGAAGAGAATGGTGTTCGTTATCTTTATCTTCTTTCTTTGACGAAAGAGGAAATATACCACGAAAAGCTCTCTTTTGCTCCTAATGGAAGAATGGTTACATTGTTTGATCGAGAAAGAGACAAGGGTGCTACATTCCATTCCACCTATGTCTCTCGTGACAACGAGAGACTGATTCAGGAAAGGAATCTGAAGAACAAGCCGATTGTCACTTTTTCGGCTCAGTTCAATATTCCCTATCTGAAAGATGTGTATCAGTTCTTTGCTGGTCAGCTTCTCTTTACCAATGGACAGGGGTTAGCCAATGAACAGGGTATCGGTTTAAGATTGTTGAGCGATGAAGGATATCATCTTTTCTTGAAATCTCTGATGAAAGCTTCTGACTTGAGCATCGATGATGTTCTCTCGACAAAGAGAACAGGAAAGGTGATGGTTCCTCTTCTTTCTGTTGATGGAAGAGAGAATGGTTTCTCTTTTGCAGATCAGGATATTTATCACGTTACGACAAACCATAAGGTCAAAGAGAAGGAGTATTCTCTTTCCATTCTGGATGAGTCTTTAGGTACACAGAAGGTTTTAGCTTATTCTGGTGCTATCTATGATGCTTTAAGCCAGGGGAAGACAATTATCTATGATGAGTTTGGCTCTTCTCTTCATCCTCATGTTTCTGCTTTTCTTCTTTCTCTTTTCTTTGATGACACGGTCAATACAAGACATGCACAGATTCTTTTCAATACGCAGGAAACTAATCTTCTCAGTGAACAGATACTGAGAAGGGATGAGATCTATCTTGTCGAAAAGAACAAGGAAGACAGTTCGACGATGGTTTCCTGCTTAAAAGAATATGCAGTCCGTAAGAAAGAGAACATTGAGATGGGTTATCTCAATGGTCGATATTCTCTTTCTCCTGATATTGATGGTGGTAAGATCAAGTTATGAGAAAACGAAGACCAGTCTACTTTATTTTCTGTGAAGGGAAATCGAATAAGACGGAGGTGACTTATCTCGGCCATTTTAAAAGAGCCAGTTCTGCTTATTCTTTGACGATTAAGCCTACAGACAATACAAATCCTTCTTCGATGCTTGGTTATGCTGTCAGTTATAGCAAAAACCATGGCTACAATAAGTCTTCCGGAGATATGATTTTTCTTCTTTGTGATGTGGATACAAAGGAGAAACGAGATAATCTTATTGAAATAGGTATTATCGAGAAGGCAAGAAAAAAGAATGTTATACTTCTTTTTTCGAATCCGGCCTTTGAAATATGGTTTTTGAATCACTTTGCTCTGAAGAAAAGAATCTATCAGAATCAAAAAGAACTAATTGCTGATCTGAAGAAATATTTGCCCGAGTACGAAAAGAACGGAGATGTTTATCCGTTGCTTGATAAAGTTGATGTTGCGATTAAGAACTCTAAGAAACAATGCGACTTGGAAAGCTGCCTGCTGCAAGAAAATGCGGGTACTGATTTCTATGTTCTAGTAGAGTATTTATTGAACAATAAATAATAAACAATTTGTGTTAAGCAATCTACATATCTTTAAATGCGTTGGCTCTAGATGATGTTATCAGCCTCTATCTTCTCTCTGTTTGTCAGATAGAAGAATGCTTTTCCTCTTTGATATTTGAACAGGTATCCTTTCTGAACCAATCTATCAAGGATATCGTTTCTCAGATGAGAAGAGGAGGATATTTCTAAGAAGGCTGCTATTTCGATGATGGTTCTCTCTTTTAAGTAACAGCAGGAGAGAATCTTCTCATCGTAAGGAGAAACGATTTCTCTGAGGAGGTGGATTTCAGGATAAGGATTCTCTTCTCCGATTACACCTTTCTGGAAGGTGAGATCAGGAAGTGTCAGTGTGAAACAGTCATCGTTGCAGCTGATGAACGGCTTTTGGGATTCTTTTGCCATGTGGTAGTCTTCGACAATCTTATCGAATCCTGTTCCTTTTGCTTCCATCATGTGAAGGGATTCGAATATTCTGCAGATCAGTTCGTTTCTTCTTTTTGGCATGATGCTGCTGCTGATCTGTTTTTCCTGTTCCAGGTTCTTTCCGCCGAGCAAAGAACCTGGAGAAGTGATTTCAAGACGGTCTTTGAAGATATCGAATTGTATTTCAGAACCGAATATGAAGTAGTTGCGATGTGCAAAGGCATTGATGACTCCTTCAAATAGTGCTCTTTTTGGATAGGAGGAGAGATCAATTCTTGAATCCTTGGTCTTTTGATAACCGATAGTGGAATGGTTGTTGATGAAGTCGATGACTTCATCAATGACTGTTATCAAACATCCCTGATAAGACTGAGAGGAGGTAACGATATTACCGCCTTTGTCAAAGCCTGGATAGACTGAACATTTTGCAAGTGTGATGAGATCCTTGCAATCATCTTTGAAGAGGAGAGCTCCTTTGAAGAGATGTCTATTCTCGTCCATGAATCCGTATGAAATCAAAGTTTTGTCATCCAATGTCTTTCCGGGATTTGTCTCTTTGTATTTGCTGAGCAGTTTCTGATAGTCCTCTTCTTTGTAGATTTCATCTGTGAGAACGGCATCATATGCAATCCTTGTGGATTTGACCACAAGCTGTGCAATCTGTTCGGGAGATGCGGTCTTTGCCCTTCCGAATTGACGGATGTAGCAGGCTGGTATTCCGTTTACATGGACATAGACCGGAGTTCTTTCGGATTTCTCGACATCGATGCGGAGTATGTATTGGTCTGTATAGGCTTTTCCTAAGGGGAGCTCTTTCATCCTCAACGAGACATCGGGCTCGATTCTTTCTTCGGCTTTCTGATAGACGAGCCTTGCAGTCTCGTCTATTTCAGAATGGTTCATTGGCTCTAATTCCTGTGTTTTGTCGTTGACGCCGACAAAGATGGTTCCGCCTTGTGTGTTTGCAAAAGCGACTATCTCTTTTAACCATTTCAGTTCGTTGTCGTTTCTTTGTTTGTCAAGGCCGGACAATAGACGGGCTTTGAATTCTAATTTGTAGTTTATCTTATCTAGCCTTGGTATCAGTTCGTTGATTTTCATAATCTTGTTTCTTTTTGATGCCTTCTTTTTATACAAGATTTGTTTTGATAATGCCAGTTGTTTATTTGCAATCAGAGGGGTTTATTGTTATCTATAAAGGTGAGAAAGGAGAAAAGTAGAGTGGTTATGATGTAAGAAAGATACAATTGGTAAAAAGATGTTCGAAATAAGATAAAACAGCCCGATGATTGCGTTTTTCCGGGAAAACGAGGGTTTTGATGATTGCGCATTTTTAAAACGCCACAAAACCGATTACATCATTTCTTGATTTTCCAATGCCCATCTTTATCAGAACCGATTCGATTTACCAATCCTTTTTTCTTTAATCGATTGAGTGAACGGACAATCGTGGTCCTATGTTTTCCAATTCGTTCTGAAAGTTCGTCGATAGTGATATTTTCGTTTTCTGTTATTGAGTTGAGAATGGCTTTTTCCGTCTCTGAAAGTTTTACAGTAGCATTTACAGTAGCATTTACAGTAGCACTTACAGTAGCGTTATTGGTAGCGTTTTGCACATCTTCGCGGAATCCGCTTCTATCAAACGGAATGGTTACTGTAATTGTTGATGTCCCAAAATCGTAAGCTTCAACGCCGTATTTTTTGATGATTTTAGGAACTCCATGCCCTGTCTGTTCGACAATATGGCATTGAAGGAATATCTTCATAAGTTCTTCATTTACTGGATGTGTTTTTCCAGAAAGAAAGTCTTCTTTTGTCATTCCGTTTGGAATGGTGCCATTGGATACGATTTCCAATCTGTCATCGTACCAATATACGGCAGGAGGAATACCATCCACCCATTTGTTATGGACAACAGCATTGATCCAGGCTTCTCTGAAGGCATCCTCATCAAATAGCTTCTTTTCTTGTCTGATCATTTTGGAGGTATCGACATATGTTTCATTGAGGGCAAGACAGTATTCGCTTACTTGGTCCATCGCATAAAGAAGACAGGTGAATCCATATTCGTTTCTTTTTAGGTAATCGGATTTATCAGTTCCTTTGAAGATAGCGACTTTGATTGAATCTAAGTTTTCATCAGCTAAAAGATCGGCAATCAGGTTATATTCTCCGTTCTTTGTTCTAAGGTTGAAGTTTTCTTCAAATTTAGATTCGTTGAAATGTACGCTTCTTGCACCTAAGTACATCTTGAATTTTGTGAATGTGAGGCCGGTCCTATTGCAAGGGATATCGACCATTTTCCTTTCAGGCATTACAATGGTCTCAGCAAATCTCTTTGCGATTTGTTCCGTAGTCATTCCTCTGGCTGAAGTACCGATTCTTTCAAAACATCCCACACTGCTCATGCCGTATTTCTTGACATAATAAAGCTTATCGCCTTTTCTGACAGTAATTCTGATTATGGTTTTACCATCTATGGTCGGAGTTTCAATAGAGACTAGTCCTCTGGGATTGGGTTCAATCTGGTCGGAGACAATGTTGGGAATCATTAATGAGGCTTTGTCTAGATTGTCGATTCCGACAATAATTCCGTCATCTTTGACACCGACATATATTGTTCCGTCACAGGTGTTTAAAAAGGCGACGATATCGTTGACAATGGTTCCACTCTTGGGGTTTTCCTTTAATTCAGTGTGTTGGTCTTCTTTGAAAATCATGTTCATCACCCTTCTTTCTTTCCTTAAATTTTACCATGAAGCAGCGTGTTTCTCTAGGGAAATAAGCGATAGTTTTCTGATAGGTTTTAGGGCATTTTTCTTGATGTCGATATTTTGTTTTTTGAAAATATCTGATTTGCACATGGGGTCAGTAAAAGCCGATGAATTAAGGTTATCTTGATGGCTGGTTGTGAACTTGATTACCTTAAGGTATCTGGAACAACTGGTTGCTTTATTTTTGCTTCTTGCAATAATAAATCTCATAATGATTATGCAAATAGATAAGAATCTGAAGGTCCTTCGTAATAGCTTGTGCTATAATTCTCGCGGCCGAAATTTTAGAAATGACTGAGAGGCCATCAAATTCTAGCTGTTTGGCGATAGCTCCTTTCTTTGATGGTCTCTCAGTCATTTCTAAGAAGTCATCGAGAAAATATTTGTTCCCGAGTATCCTTTTGGGTGGGAAAAGAAGGCGAGTATACTAAAAAGTAGACTAATGGTAAACTAATACCATGGGGGACAAAAAGATGAATGTGGGAAACGGAAGTGAATTCCTTGAAAACAAAGAAAGCCTTTCTCAGCTGGACAAAGGCATTAAATCTTTGACGGCTATGCTTAACAAACATTTCGTGGGTATGGTTTACTTTGGTACATATGACGATGGAACCGTCAAAGGTCTTCAATTAGGAAAAAGGTCTCTTGATGATATAAGAGAAAGAATAGCTAATCTTGTTCAACCGAAATTTGCTTATGAGGTGACTGTTTTATCTGATGAGAACGGAAAACAGTTCTTGAAAATAGAAGCTAGGGGAAATGATATTCCGTATAGCTGTGATGGCAGATACTATATCAGAAATGTCAAATCGGATGATCTGATGGATAATCAGACTATTAGAAGAGCAATCGTTTCGGGTTCCTATGATGCATTGAGGGAAACAAAAGCCATCAGTCAGAATCTCTCTTTCAATTATCTGAAAGAGTATTTCATAAGCAATGGTATTCATTGTCGTGATGGAAAGGAGTTTCTTGGAAACTTTGGCCTGTTGAATTCTCAAAATGAATATAACATGGTTGCCTATCTTTTATCCGATACGAATAATATTTCGATTAAAGTTGTCCGTTTTAATGGAACGGATAAAACCTCTATGTCTGAAAGAACGGAATATGGTAGGTGCTGCTTACTGAATTCATGTAAAAGAGTTCTGGACTATGTGAAAAGCCTGAACACAGTAAAAGTGGATTTAGCAAATGGGGCGAGAAAAGAGGTTTCTTTGTTTGATTTTGAATCTTTCAGAGAAGCCTGGATAAATGCCATTGCCCATAATGACTGGATTCATATGCTGCCTCCCTCTGTTTTCGTTTATGACAATAGAATTGAAGTGTCTTCATATGGGCAACCGCCTTTTTCAATGACAAAAGAAGAGTTCTTTCGTGGAAGAAGCAAGCCCATCAATGAAGCCCTTTTCAATGTTTTTTCTCTTTCTGATTTTGCTGAGCAAAGCGGACATGGTGTTCCAACCATTGTCAGCAATTATACCGAAAAGGCATTCAATTTTGATTCGGATATGGTCTTAGTGACATTACCATTCTCTTATGTTCCGGATACAGTGGTATTCAGAAAGAGTTTGGAAGAAAAGGCTACAAGGCTTATTGAATCTCATAGGAAGGTTCTCTCTTACCTTTTGGATAATCCTGATTCCACGTTGTCTGATGCTGCTTCGGCTTGTTCTTTAAGCCTGAGCGGAGTCAAGAAAATAGTTCAATCTCTTAAGAAAGATGGATTGATCAAGCGTGAAGGCGATAGAAGAAAAGGAAAATGGATACGTTGATGTCATTGCTATCTTAAAATAGCAATAGAAGTTTTGAAACCAAATATAAAAGAATTCGTATACTCAAAGAGGCCTTTTGGATGGGAAATAGAAGGCAAGTATACTAAAAAGTATACTAATCAGTAGACTAAAAAAGGAACTAATCGAAGGTAACCTATAAGATGGTCTTTTGTTTGCTTTGGATATGATTTTAAGCCGCCACTGTTATCGGTTCTTGTTGTCTGATGGTTTCTTATTGTTGTCCCTCTGTTCAATTGCCCTATACGGATTTCAAGCCTTGAAATGAATGTGTATAAACGATAATATGAATTGAAGATAAAATATGAAGAAAGGAAGAGAAAGATATGGATCATGTAAAACCAGAAGAGGCGATGAAGGAGCTGACGTTGATTCTTTTATACTTGTCGAGATTTACTCGTGGGGAGAAGTTTGAAGAGGCCTCTGAGTTCTATGCCTGGAAGGGATATGACTTTGATGTTCTCAATCAATTGAGCGTTGAAGAATATATCATTCAAGGCTCCTATCGTTCAAAATCGGTAACTATCACAGATACTGGATTAGAAAAGGCTGAAGAGCTTCTTTCCAAATACGGTATCAGTGATTGGGTAAAGAAATAGGGATTCTGTTTGATTCGTTGAATCTTATTGCTGGTGACTTTTTTACTGCATCATTTACTGCATCATAGTTTTCGTAGTGTAGTGCGAAAAGTTCTTTAAATTGCTAAGTTTTCGTACTGCACTACGAAGACTATTTATTGTTCGTGTCTTTTTTGATAGAAGGATAGCAAGAGGTGAGCAGTATGAAATATATTCCAAGAAATGATTATCTTCAGTTTCTGATCAGTCATAAAGACAAAAAGGTAGTCAAAGTGGTGAGTGGTATTCGTCGCTCTGGTAAATCAACCCTGTTTGAAATTTACAAGGATTATCTATTGAAGAATGGAATTGATAGAGAACAGATCATCTCTATCAATCTGGAAGATATCTCTTATCAGGATAAGACTTATAAAGAGTTGTATTATGAAATCAAAGGCAGATTGATAGAGGGCAAGATGGTCTATGTGTTTTTGGATGAGATTCAGAATTGCATCAATTTTGAAAAGATGGTTGATAGCCTCTATATCCAAGACAATGTCGATATCTATATAACAGGTTCGAATGCCTATTTTATGTCTGGAGAATTGGCCACTCTCCTTTCAGGAAGATATGTTGAACTGAAAATGCTTCCTCTCTCTTTTGAAGAATACGTCAGCAATACTGATTCTTCAAAATCTCTTTTGAAGAAGTATTATGATTACATAACCTATTCCTCTTTTCCATATGCTCTTCAGTATCAGAATGACTTGAAAGCTGTTCAGGATTATCTTCGTGGTATTTATTCCACCATTCTTTTAAAAGATGTGATTCAGCGATATAAGATCACAGATGTAATGATGCTAGAGAGCGTTTCTTCCTTTGTCTTTGATAACATCGGAAGAAGACTGAGCTCAAACAGAATTGCAAATGTTCTATCAGCCAATGGGAGAAGTGCAAACGATAAGACAATCGAAAAATATCTTAAGGCCCTGATGGACTCTCTTCTCATCTATCAGGTGAAGCGTTATAACATCAAAGGGAAACAGCTGCTACAGACACAGGCTAAATATTATATTGCTGATTTAGGTTTACGCTATCTGCTGTTTTCCATCAAAGGACAGGATGAGGGCCATATCCTTGAAAATGTCATCTATCTGGAACTCCTTAGAAGAGGGTATCAGATAGCTATTGGCCAGAACGATGAGAATGAAATTGATTTTGTTGCTTCTGATAATCATAAGACGATGTATATTCAGGTTACTTTGTCAATGAAGGATGAATACACTTATAAAAGAGAAATAACGCCGCTTAAGTCTCTCAACAATAGTTATCCGAAATATGTCCTTACTCTTGATGAGGCTCCTATAAAGGATGATGAGGGAATCAAGATCATTTATGCTCTTGATTTCCTCATCAATAAGGATCTTTGAGCCTTTATAGCCCTGTATTATTGTTGATGATGTTTTTTATTTTACTGTGCCGTTAGAAACTCTTGAATTCACGAATAAACATTTATGCCACACTTTTGGCATAAATGATGGCATAAATGATGGCATAAATGGCATTGACTCAATGCTGTCGAATCCAAAAGCATAAGCTACTTTGAAAAGAATCCTGTCTTCTCCATGAGAAGGGCCGACTCATCTATAGGCGTAGGAGAGAAGCAATAGCGAGATATATAAAATCCATAAAGGAAAAAGGCATCGAAGAGATTCAGGGAAACACGAAATCAAAACAGTGGATTGTGAAAAGGAAATGATTTATACCGATATCATATTGTTACAGATGGCCTATTATTAAGGGGCCGGAACACAATAAATTCTTTTGCCTCCGTTATGAGCAATCATGATGGAGGTTTTTTGATTTGCTGAAATAGATGACAAATGTTCATTAGTCATACATGGTTATATGTCAAAGGAAATAGAGAACGGGTGATAATGAATGGGATTGAGAATGTCAATCAATGAAAATGCCAATATTTTAGGGCTTTAGTCATAACTTTATCGGAGATGGTGTTATGACTATAGGCTTAAAAGATATCGGTCATGTTAGATGATGCAGTCTATCAGAAATAGGCTCAAAAAAACATAAGTTGTATAATATACCTATGAAATCACTGAAAGAAACGTGGAAGAAGATCGTGAAAATGCACGGGGGGGGGTGTGTCTCCTAAGTCTTTGTAGTGTTTCTCTTCTCAGTGTCGGTTTTTCGAGCTGGATCTATACTGCAGTCTCTTCTGCTGATTTTAATGTGGATGTTACTGTCGGCAATATCAGAAGCGCAGACATGTTCGGTATTTCCAGTGTAGATATGTTTTCTCTAGGCCCTGATGGCCTTGTTGAAAACGAACAGATTGTCACGGTATCTTCGATTGTCGCCAATGTTTCGATTGATAATTCTATAGCGTATGATGCCTCAAATAACGGGGTTCTTAATTTTGAAGTTGTTCTTTCCTGTTCGGATTCGACATTCTTGTCCGCTTATATTTCTAAGCCGACAATCGAGAATTCAACAACGTTGAATTCTTCGATTTCCGGAAAGGAAATCATCAGTGATGTTTCCTATACTGTTTCAGGCAATAGCGGATCGACTTCCGTTGTTGTGGATTATACGGTAAATGATAAGAATAAAAACATGGCTAGTCAGTATTATTCCAATAAGCCTACGTTCTCTTTTGAGATCAGGAGCAAATGAGTATGAAAAAGAGTTTTATTCGTTTGTTCTTCATCTCATTGTTCTTATTCGTTTTTGCTTCTTTGAATATTGGAAGCAGTGATTTTGTCGTGAATGGAGAAGTTAAGGTTGATAATATTTCAATTAATGATGGGGATAGAGCTGTCTGTTATATAGATGGAAGTACTCCTACCTATTTCACAACTATTGAAAGGGCTCTTGAAGTAGCTGGTGCTGGTGATAAAAAAACAACAGCTGAGACAATCTATGTCATTCCTAATAATGTGGATAAGAATGTGACTATCACAAGGAATTGCACAATCAGTGCAAACGATACTCTTATTCTGCCTTATCAGGATAAGTTATGGGATTTCAGAGAAGGACCGTCAAAACTAAGAAACCGTTTTGCTGATGATTGTGACAAAATGATTGAGCAAAATAGAAAGACTGTGGTTAGAATTCAAAAGGGAGTCACTTTGACTGTAGATGGCACGCTCAATATTGGCGGTATTTTAGGAAATGCTGCTCCTGATGTCCAAGGTTTACAAGGGCAGACGAGTGGTTTTTATTCTGAAATACTGATGGAAGCGGGAACGGATATTCATACTGTGGGCGGTGCTAAAAAGGGGGCCCAGATTCAAGTCAATGGAACAATCGATTGCCGTGGATATATCAAAGAGACAGCCATTTCCGATGATATTAATATTCAGCCGCAAATGGTTGTGAATAAAACCGCTTCTTTGAGTCTACCTTTTGTTGTTTATGATTTTCAAGGAGCCTCTGCAACTGGTGCCATTTTTTGTGGCAATGCTAGTATTGGTGTTACTGATATTGGAAAAACATTGAAATATGACGGGAAGGCATGCCCTTTTGTTTTGTTCGATTTTCCAAACGTTCAGATTTTTACCAAGATATATTCTGGTGCTACTGTGACCGCTTTGGTTGGATTACATACTAATGAACAAACGATTCTAGGATTTACGTTTAAAGAATCATGGAATAGTGATCAGTTTACATTGATAGGGGAAACCAATTATCTTTTATCAATTAACCAAAATGGATATATTACTGCTAGATATAAGCCGGCTCATTTAGGATATACTGAAGCTCTTATTTATAGCGATAATCCAACTAGAACAACGGTTGATTTCTATGGAGAATGCAGTTTCGGTGCAATGCAGATGACTTTGGATGCACAGATTGCAAAGGTTGAAATTAATACTCAGAACATTCTGTTTCCGTTTTCGTATCGTTGGGCATTTAATATAAGAAAGGACGGAAAAATTAATGTCAGCAATGGTATTAAGCTCATGAATGGATGTAGCATGAATATTGATGTGGGTGGAACTTTAGAATTATCTAATGGTGCAAAAGTTGTCTTTTATAATCAAACTTGGACTGATAATAAAACTACTATTCCCTATTTGCCAACATATCAAATAAGGGATCCAAGGGAAAATGCAACACTGCAAAATCTGACCGCAGAAAATGAGTTGGTTGTTAAATCAAACGTCACACAAGTCACGGGTACAACTCCTTTGATCAATAATGGGACAATTAATCTTAAGAGTGGAGCTGCATTAGGTGGTCTGATTCAAACCAATTCTGAAGAAGGTAAAGTTATAGTTGAAAACGGAGCGGTAAACAACGCAGATTCTTTGGAGACAAATGGATCTGGAGGAAGAGAAGGACTAGAGTTTGTTTTCAAGCCCAAAGATTCAAAGACGTTGAGTGAGAAAGCTCAGATGCATGCAATCAATGATTTCACAAGTCTTCCTGTTATTGATGTTTCTTCGGGAACTTATGAGGGAACAAAATTGAATGGTTCCTATGGTTTTGGAACCAGAGTGGGTTCTGTAACAATCAAAGGCGATGATTCTATCCTTCCTAAAGCCACAAAGACCTTTGAAATTACAGATAATTCCTCTCATCTTTTAGGTGATGACTTTGTTTGGTCATGTGATGACGAAACAAAGTTAGTTTTGAATTCTAAATCTGGTAGATCGATTACAGTTACTGGACTTGAATCCGGTCAGGTTACGTTGACTTGTAAGATTCGTTATAAAGGCACTGATATCAAGACGGTAACTAAATCTATCATGGTTGAAAAAGAACCTTATGTAAATGTTTCTGTTTCTGTTGATACAAGTAGTATTTATGATAATCGTAGTAATCCGTATAACATTGGCGGTATAGGTGATTATCGTGACATCACTGTAACATTGGATACCAACTGCACGAATTATAAGCTTAACTGGGTATATGATTCTAGTAAAGTGAAGATGGTTCAGCTTTCTGGAAGCTATCCGACATTTACTTGTCGTATGACAACGATTGCAGCTGGCAGCGATACCTTAAAGCTCAGTTTCACCAGTGATGAGATTACAAAGAATGATTGCTGGACTCAGGATATCACTATTGCCAATAATAGACGACTTACTTATCTTAAAGTTGATCCGACAACATTCAGTCAAAGGGTTCATACTTTGAGTAATGATTTTGAAAAAGCCGCGACAATAACTTCGGATGGTGATTTGCCTTCTGTTGAGATTTCTTATGAAAACCATAATAGCAATGCAAACGTTAATTCTGTTTCTTTAAACGGTGAAAAAGTGACATTGTCTTGTAGCGGTTCTGCTGTTTGGACACAAAGTCATACTTCGACCTTCTATATTTGCTCTAGCAACGGTATTAATGGTAAGACAGTCAAATCATATCTGCTAACATTGGAAGTTTATAACAAATAGTTTTTTTGATGCCTATGTAATACGGAAGGTGAACATGATAGTAAGTTTGAGCATTGCTTGTTTTTTTGGCTTGGTGTTGGTCGGATTGCCAATGATGTCAAAGAAAGAATACCTTGATACATTATTGTTCATTTCTCCATAAAGGACATAAATTCATGCTATTTTTGGATATTCAATAGTAACGAGAGCGTAATTACGTTCTCGTTACTATTGAATTAATGTTATCTAGCCAGATGTTTCTCTGAACGAATAGGTTTGTAAATTGATCCGGCGCCACTATATAAAGAAAGCCATCATATAGGCATTTGATCAAGCTATAAATGCGCCTGATTTTTCGGTAGGTCAAAATTTCTAAATATTCTCTATCGTTGACATCGATGTTATCCATATGGGCGCATTGTTTGTCTCTCGATATTTGTATTGCGTCGATTGTCTGCTTATAACGGTCCTCAAGTGCTTCTTTTTCCAACTTCAGATATTCCTTAATTGGCAAGTTCTTAAATTGCTTTTTGAGAACGTCTCCGTTTTCATAATTGTATACTTCATAGATTTTCTGAGCGTCTATATTCTTCTTGTCGTTTTCAATTATGTTATGGATCTTCTTTATTGTGTGATGACATTTGCCACTGGAAAGAAGTTCGATAAGCTTGGTTTTGACGTATTCTAATGAGGCTTGATGAACATAGCGAATTAGATTTCCACTCTGTGTCCAGAAGGGAATGTGCTTTCCATCATAGATGGAGTCTAATATTTCTATTTGTCCTCCTATTTCGTTGTATATGAAATATCTTTTTTCTTTTATTCCTTCAATCAATTCTGTTACTGCCTTGGATCTGTCAGTGACTTCATAAGTAAGCTTATAATCCAAAGGGTGATAACATGTGACTCTTGAATTGGGTTGGAAGTCTTCTTCAATCATGTTCTTTTGAAAAATAGGATCGTCATCTTTTTTCATCTCAAAGTTTTGAAAATATTCCTTGAGTAAATCTTGAAGCTTTTGGATGCCCATACATTCATCACAACATTTTTTCGGACCTGAAATGATTAATTGCGTTATGCTGTTATCTTCCTTATATTCTTCCCCACAATAGGGACATTTCTTGGTTTCGATACCCATAGTTTCTCTTCTCCGTTACTTTGAAAACATTATATCGTTTTTTGAAATGATAGAGTTCAAGAATTGTGGATTCGTGCATATCATAACATTGAACCATATACCGAGTTGATGGGATTGATAAATCCCATTTCTCTGTGTATAGTATTCAATGATCGAGTTGCAGATACCTGCGAGGCCTGCGACCAGGGGGGTTCTTGCGGGAACTCCTTTTTTTCAACTAATGAGTATGTCCTTGAAAGTTTCACGTCTTTGACTTTGCAGCATGGTAAAATATAGATAACTTGTGAAAGGAAGAAATCATAATGAAAAATACAGATATAGAGAAGCAGTTAAAAGAGTTCTTTGCTCCTTTTCTGGATGAAAAGAATGAGAACAGAGTTGTTAGTCGTTCTATGTTGATTGATGGGCCTTGGGGATGTGGTAAGACCTATCAGATCATGAAGTTCTTAAGAAATCATAAAAAGGAACTTCACAAAAAGAACAAGAAGAGAATTGGATATATATCTTTATTTGGATTGAATTCTATTGAAGAGATCAATACTGAGATATGCAATTCATTGTTTTCGGATAGCAGGAAGATGATGAATGCTTTGAAGAAATCAATGAAAGTGTTTGGAACAGTGCTAAGGGCATCATCATATTTTTGCGGTGGGCTTGGAAGTGGAGCCGAAATAGCAGAATGCTTATCATCTATGCTTGAGCCCAATCAAGGAAAAGCCAAAAAGAAAGCCATTATCATCATAGATGACCTTGAAAGATTATCAACTGACAAGGTTAGCTATTCTGATCTATTAGGTTACCTGAATGGTTTGATGGCTGGTAATTGCAGAATTATCTGTATTATGAATTCTAGAAGTATTATCAATTCTAGTAATAGTGAAGAAAATGGTTTTAAAGATTTCTACGAAAAAGTGTTTGATGAAATTCGTATTATTGATGATGTTGATGAAGAGACATATGCTGCAATATTCCGGAACAATGATAACAACAAGGATTATGATATTCCATCAACATGGTATCCGTTATTTAAGTTAAATCTGAGAATTGCACAACGCACCTATTTGAATTATAAGAAGGTGTTAAAACACGTTGAGGATAAGAATAAATACGTCAGCTATGAAGAGAAGATGACGAGGGAAAATTTGTTTAAGCTCTGTTATTATTCTACGTACATGACCTTTAAATATTTGTTTGATGAGAAGAAAGAGAAAATCGATGTATCAAAATTAAGTGATACGGATAAGGCAATTTATGATTTGTCAAATAATCCCACGTCTCCTTTTTATGTTCCGAAAGATTGGATCTATTATGCTTTGAAGAAATTATGTGACGAGGAATATTTTGCAGCTAAGAATGAAATACAAAATTTTGAACGTTATGTTCGAGTCCTCACTTCATTTTTCTTTGAGAATCATTCGTCAGGAATTGATTCGATATTTAAAAAGACCGATCCTGAGGACTCATCGATTTTGAACAAAAATATATTCTATTTGTCAGAAGCGGAAAAAGAAAAGTATTGTGCTGCTTTTGTAGAGAAGATTAACAAAGGTGATTTCACCTTTGATAATTCTTTCTTTAACAATATTGAAGACATATTAGATTATTATCCTTCTTTCACATTCAATGATGAAACCACAAATAAGATTGTTGAAAAGATGGTTGAAGAGAAGATGGATAAGAGAAAAGTCAACGATTATGTATTGATGTTAGAAGAAGACCGTGGAAAACGATGCTACGAGTTTATGATTCAGCTTCAGGAAAGATATCTTCAGAAGTCGGATGAATATGTTAGAACTCGATTGAAGGCGTATATAGATAAGGATGACTATAGGTCAGCTACAGACTTGTTAGAAGATTATTTCAAGAATCCAGGGAATGAGAAATCAAAGTTGATAGATGAAATCATCGACCATGATTTCTATTTCCCTGATTTAAGTGATGACATCACCGCTTACAGCTGGGATTACTGCCATAAGATTGTTGAAATAATGACAAAATGTGGAAAGAGTGAAGTCTTCAACAGTTTTGCTGACAAACAAATTAAGGAACATTCAGATGATCCTACATTGGTTGATCGTTTCACTTATCTGAAAAATAAGGTGTGTTAAAACGTTTGGGTTTTTAGATTGAGTATTCATTTCTCGTCTTTGCTTGAAGCCACACAATTCTTTGCTTGAATCACCATTGAAATCAGGCCCATTGATTTCAATGGCATATGTGTAGTGGATTCGAGCATAAATGATGTTTAAAGAAGAAATACATTGAAAAATAGGGAAAGTTCTTTTTACAAAGCCTGACATATGTTAAACATTTTGGACAAAATCGGTGATTGTTTAGCACATCTTTAGCGGTGGTTATGATATTTTAATAGGGCATATTGAACATATATAAATATATGCGCATAATGATGGACTATTTCTGAGCCATTATTATGGGAAAGGAAAAAAAGGAGAATTTCAGATTATGAAGAAAGAGATTAATTCGAAGTCGAGAAGAAAATGGATCATGGGTGGCTTGGCAGCTTTTGCTTCTGTTGCTTTGCTTACTACTGGTTTTGCTGTCTGGGTTGTCGGTGTTCAGGAGACAAATAAGGATGCAGATATTAATGTTAAAGTCGATACCGCAAGTAATGAATCACTTTACTTTAATATTGCTTTAAGTGATGACAATATTCTTTTAGCAGAAGATAAGGTTGTTGATGGTGCAGATGTTTTTGTTAAGGCCAAAGATGGCGAAGGCGAAAATGCAATTAAAGTTTCTTCCAATCCGCTTCAGATTACATTCTCGGAAATTAAAGTTCAATATGGTAAGAATTCAAGCTTGAAGCCGACTAAGATTGCATTTTCTTTAGATGCTGCATCTGAAGCGATGGTAACAACAACTAATAATCAATTGGGTAGTTTGAGAACAGGGGAGTCTTGGAAATATATTAATAAACCAAGTGATATCGTTTTGCCTACTTCTACTGATTCTACAAATTATAAGACAGATGCTTCCGGAAACGTTATTGTTACAATGGCAGGAGTCACAGCTGATTTTACTTGGGGAGATTATTTCGGCGGCAAAAATGCATCTCCGTGCGATTTCTATAATTCCAAGTTTAATAAAACTGCTAATAATATGACCTATGATAATTCACTTTTAGTTCAGAATGAATTGGATGCTATGGCTAAGGCATTTGAAAGCGGAACTATTAAGTTAGTTGCAACATTACAATAAAGAGAGTAAGAGGAAAAAATATACTTATGAATAAGTTTAATAAAGGTAAATTACTTGGCGTTGTCGCCGCTTCCTTATCTGCAGTTTCTTTGATGGGTGTTGGCTTTGCAACATGGATCATTGGTGCTCAAAAAACAGATGTCGAGCAGGGTATTAGTATTACTGCTGACACTGTCGAGTATAAGTCTTTGAAAATTGCAGTTGAATTTGAGGGTACATTCAAATTAGCTGAAACAGGAACTAAAGATACCAGTAAGGATTTTGGTTATGACGGCAGTGGCGCGGGAAATTTAGCAATCACTGCTAAGTTCACTTTTACATTTGGAAAAGACTTCAAAGAAGCAGACTTTACAGAACTTTGTAGTAAAATTAAGTTTACAATTCTTCCTCCTAGTGGAAACTACAAAGATAATAAGGTCGAAAAAGGAAAGGCTTTTACAAGAGCTGATAATAATACGGATATGGCTGAATATACGTATTTTGCAGCGCCTGCAGATGTTGGTATTACCTGGGGTGATATCTCTTTCCCTGAGTCAACAGATCCAAATGCCCTTACCAAAGTTTCAAATAAAGTATCTAAGCCGATGACATTTACTTGGGGTACATTATTTGATAACGCATCAAGTCCTATGGCTTATTATAATGATAAACTTGATGATGTGGTTGGTGAGGATGCAAAGGAAACCTACATGCAAAATGCATATAATGAATTAAAGGCCATGAATGAAAAATATACCGCTGGTTCTCAGATTAAAATGAAAATGGAGTTAGTAAAGTAAAACACTATGAATAAATTTAATAAAGGTAAATTAATTGGCTTTGTTGCTGCTTCCTTATCCGCAGTTTCTTTGATGGGTGTGGGTTTTGCTTCTTGGGTCCTTACTGGTACAAACAATATGGGTACAACAGGCAATATTACGGTTAATGTTGGTGCTGTTGAAGATAAACGAGTCTTGATTCAGTCTGCTGTGGTAGATAATGATAATAATACTGTTGCCTTTGATGCAAATAGCAATGGTTCTGGTGATTTAGGTATTGTTGGAACCGGTGATCAGGCCGAGGATCGCACTTTTGCTTTGACTTATGTCGTTCGTGTACATAATGGAATGATAGGTGCTTGGAATGTGAAAGCACAACTTACTGGTAATGCCGACAATTATAAAACCGCTGTTAATACGAAGAAATATATTACAATGCCAACTGAAATAGGACTGGATACTGAACAAGTTTCTGTTTCTTCCACTTCTACTGATCAGACTGGCAAATTAAAAATTACTAAATCTACTGATAGTGCAACCACTGGTTATACTGATTGGACAGTTGAGCAGACATTCGAATTTGGTTGGGGCAATGCTTTTGCTGGTAAGAACCCTATAAATATCACAAAAAATGATGATATCATCCTTGATGGCGCAACTTCTACTGTTAAGGCGGATGCTGATAAGGTTGTTACTAATATTAATGGATTGAAGGATTTGCCTTTGTCCAACTTTACTATTACTCTTACAACATATATCGGCTAATAACTAATCCTTATTATTAATGTCTGCAGTTGAAATCATCACTCTATTCATCACAATCCTATGTCTAGTCAGTTTCTGTGCTGTATTTACGATTCTTTTCAATCATTATTACAAATCCAATATCGAATCGGTGTCCTCCGGCAAGGAGGACATCGAATTGATTGATAATGCAATCGATGAAGAAAAAGAGAAACAAAGTAAATCAAAAAAAGCATGGAGACTGGTAGGCAAGATTTTTTCATATGTTTTACTCGGTGTTGTCTTTGCCTTCTTTGTCTTCTCATTGGCATCGAAGATTCAGAACAACACAATGCTATTTGGTGATTCGACCTTAGTTGTCATCGCTTCTGGCTCTATGTCAGAGAAGAACAACGATATCATTAAGAAACATCCTGAACTGAACAATCAGTTCGATACTTATGACATCATTGGAATCACAAAATACCAAAAACAGGAAGAAATCACTCTTTTTGATGTTGTAGCTTACAAAAACAAAAAGAACATTACGATCGTTCATCGTATTGTTGAAATCCATACAGATGAGAAAACAGGTGAAGTATCTTATCTAACTCAAGGTGATACAAACCTCTATGCTGATAATACCAGCAATAGTCAATATGCTGGTTATCTCACTTACGATAAGATCATCGGCAAATACGACGGCAGAAGAATCAAGGGCTTAGGCATTTTTGTCATCTTCCTGCAATCGCCTGCCGGTATTGTTACAGTCCTGTCAGTTGTCTATTGTCTATTCATGTTCGATCACTTCTCCTCGAAATACAAGAAGGCGATTGCAGAGAGAACAAATATGCTAGTCAAACTGATCGACTATGACCTAAGCAAAGAAGAAGTCGATGATGTTGTCTCCAACTATCATGAGACACTCCTCTATAAGAATCAGTTATATACCTTCCAGGACGGCAAATATGTCGGAAAGGAAGACAGTGATACAGAGATCAAGAAGCTGAAGAACCATATGGTATTAGTAAAACGTGAGAATGGTACGATCACTATCACTGTCACCAATACCAAGGACAACACTTCACAGATTTATGAAAACGTCTCAGAAGAGGATGCTTCAGATCCAAGTAAGTTTATTAAAGAAGAAGTCGATGATGACGAAGATGAAGACGAGGAAGAAGAGGACAAAGGAGAATAACTCCTAGGAGGTAGGAAGATGTTCAAAACACATTTCACAAGAAAGAATTTCATCGGCATAGCCATGACATTCTTCTATTGTCTTTGCGTTCTGATTGCCGGTGTTGCCATCGATGGCAACAACCCATTTTTCGCAAAGAACAATCCGATTCAGAATATGGCAGCTGCAGTCTTCCCGGTAAAGGATATCAATGGACTGACAGCCAAAGGAGTACCGGCCGGTTCTCTTCAGGCTTATATCCTATTGATACTCTTTGTCATCTATGTTCTCCTTTGCACGTCAGCTATCATTTATGAAATTAGACTTGCCAAGTATTATGAAGAGAGGCCCACATCCTTCAAGTGGTGGATGACATATATCATCACCTTCATCGTCTGCGGTGGATTGTGGACTGGTATCTCCATGGTTTCTCAGATTTCTGATAAGCCCTATGGATACTATATTGCAAACTCTTATCTCTTCTTGGCTGAAGCCATTGTCTTCGGCTTGCTTGTCTTTGTCATATTAGGTGCCTTTATCTTCAACTTATGTCTTTTAGTGGTCAACTTCAAGAATATCGACAAACCGTTCAGATTCTTTGACAGTGAGGCCCAGGAAGAGAAGGAAAAGGCCGAAAAAGAGGCCGAAGAGAAAAAGGCCCAGGAACAGGGGCAGCTCGCTGAGGCTTTCGGAGAGGGTAATGGAAATAACAGTGGCAATGGAAACACAACAGGCGGAAGTGGTACAGGCTCTGGTACATTGACCGAAGATGATTCTTCTCCGTTAAAGGAAAAGGAAAGAGTCTTCCCTGGCCTTTGCTCCATCGACTATGCCAACATGTCTCTTCCCACTGATACTTTTGAAGATAATCTGACACTGAATGAACTCTGTGTCAGATTCAGAAACTATCTCGCCGATAAGGAAGGATTGTACTTCGCTCCGATCTTCATCGAAGAGTTCATTGCAGGCCTTGCTGCCTCTCGACTCATCATCTTGGAAGGTCTCTCCGGTACTGGTAAATCCTCTCTTGCCCGTTACTTCTCCGAATTCATTTCCGAGAAGTCCTTCTTCGAAGCCGTTCAGGCCACATGGAGAGATCGAACCTCCATCTTAGGCTACTACAATGACTTCTCCAAGACCTATAACGAAACCGAATTCTTAAAGAGATTGTATGATGCCTCCTACAAAGAGAATCATATCAATATCATGGTTCTTGATGAACTCAACATCTCCCGTATTGAATACTACTTCGCAGACTTCCTCTCCGTTCTTGAATATCCGGAAGACGAATGGAAGATCAAGATCATGCAGTTCCCGTATGACTTTGAGGCTCCTGAACATCTCACTGATGGTATCTTGAAGATTCCTAGCAATACCTACTTTATCGGTACTGCCAATAAGGATGAATCCACCTTCACCATCACCGATAAGGTCTATGACCGTGCTATCACAATCGACTTCGATGATCGTAACGAGCCCTTCTCTGTCACTGGTGACAGCGACAAAGTCACATTGTCCTATGAACGTTTACAGGAGCTCTTTGCTTCTGCAATCGCTGATGAAGAGAATCAGCTCACCATGGAAGACTATAAGACCTTCAAGACGCTTACCGATTACACTTATGATATGTTCGACCTCACCTTCGGTAACCGTATCATGAGACAGATTCAGCTCTTCGTTCCTGTCTTTGTCGCCTGCGGCGGCAAGAAGGAAGATGCTCTTGACTTCATGTTCGCAAGAAAGGTCGTCTCTAAGTTAGAGGGCCGCTTTGAAGATTACATCAAAGAGGGCCTGCTCAACTTGAAGACCTTGATTGTCAAGAACTATGGCGAGAACGCCTTCCCGCAGACCAACCACCTCATCGATAAATTCATCCGTAAACTGTAAATAGATCAATGAAAACTATGACCGATAGCAAAGATTTCCTTGTTAATTTCACCGAACTGATGAAAACGGAGATAGGAAAAGCTCCTATCGGTCTTTATCATGCTCTTGATTCCTTCTCCTATAGTGAGCCCTATCACTTTGAGGAGGAGATGAAAAGACTTGAGGAACTGAAGACTGTATCCGATAAGATTCTCTCAATTGTCTACAATCCTCATATCAAGGTAGAGACGAACGAGATCATCCAGCGTAGCGAACTCGCCGGCAAATTATCCCATGATTCCTTCTCTGATACGATGAGAGATCCGAAACTCTGGAAGGAGAAGAACGGCAAGATGGTTCCGGAATATGTCCATACTGTCGAGACGATCGACAGTATCGACACCTACGAAAACCGCTTCATCTCCCTTCTCATCTATGAGATCAACGATGATATCGAAGCGACTTTGGATAACCTCACTCCGATGGTCGAATCCTTGGAAGAACATTATCAGAACAATCAGTTCACATTCGGTTCTTACTCTCCGATGAGAGATATGAGAAAGAAGGTCTATCCTTATGCCTCCTTCTTCCTAAAGGGAAAGGGCTCAAAGGAAGAACTTCTCTCTCTAGCCAGAAAGATCAAAAGAAGAAGCAAGAACTTAAAGGGAACAGAATTCTATAAAGTGACATCCAAGCATCCGATCTCTCATGCTGTCATGCCCACGAACATCCTCATTCACGATAAGCTCTATTCTTACTGCTACAAGTATTATGTGACCCATTATAAGAAGGAAGACTTAGAAGAGAGAAAGAAGCAGATTCTCTACTTCAACTATGTCTTCTCTTCTCTTCTTCTTGCCATGAAGAAGAGAGAGATGATAGATGAAAAGAATCTGCCCATCTTCTCCTTTGATGAGGAGAACATGATCACCTTCTCTCCCTTCTATGCAACGCACTACCCTTTTATCTTCAAGATCGAAGAAGATAAGAAGAACATCGCAATCAAGCTATCTGTCACCATCAGCTTTGATGAAAGACAGATGGAGAGTTCCTTCTATCTCTTAACGAGAGAAAAGTACTGTGAGAAGAATCTCACTCTCATCCACAACATCAAGAATGAGGTGGAGAATGAATCCAAATTCATTCTCGTTGTTGAAAACAACCTGATCAAGGATTATGATTCCACTCTAACCTTCTCGTATCACAGAGAACATAACGAGATGCTATTAGATGACTTGCTCTCCTCTGTGACAATCCTCTTTGAGGCCGATAAGGAACTCTATTCGGGCTTCTGTCCCGTATGCGGAAAGAATCATATCCGTTTCGATGGAAACCGATATGTCTGTCAGGACTGTCATAGCGAATACGTGATGGACAAGATCGATAACAAGACCTTGTTATGGATCACATCCTTCAGAAAGGAATAATGATATCTATGGAAAACGAAAAAATCAAATTATCTCCTTTCATGAAGAACAAGGAGAAAAAAGAAGAAGAAAAAAGAGAAGTCGTTCTCTCAATCAAGGACTTACATAAGTCCTACGGAAAGAAAGAAGTCTTAAAAGGCATCAACTTGGAAGTCTATAAAGGCGAAGTCTTCGGCTTCATCGGTAAAAACGGTGCCGGTAAATCCACAACGATCGACTGCATTGTCGGCTTAAAGGACTTCAATAGCGGAGAGATCGTCTTAGCCGGACATAGCGTCAAAGAGAATCCGCTCGATGCCAAGATGGAATTGGGCTATGTCCCTAGCGAACCTGTCACCTATGAAGTCATGACCGGAAACGAATATTTGCAGTTTGTAGCATCGAGCTACAACATGTATCAGGAAGCGTTTGACAAGAACTACGAGTTCTTGAAAAACAAGTTCATGATCTCCGATAGCGACTTGAATCGTAAAATCCGTGAATACTCCCATGGTATGAAACAGAAGGTCTGCTTGATGGCCTCCTTGATCCACAATCCGACCATCTGGATTCTGGATGAACCGACCGTCGGTCTTGATATCATCGTCTATCAGACGTTGATGGATATGTTAAGAGAGTTTGCCGCTAACGGCAAAACCGTCTTCATCACATCCCACAACATCGATTTGGTCTCCCGTATCTGTAATCGCGTCGCGATTATCAATAACGGTGTCGTCGCTGAACTCATCGACTTCTCTAAGGAACCGCTGAAGAGAAGAAATCTCAGCAATATCTTCTTCTCTACCTATGCGGTAGAAAAGAAGCCGGAGTAGTAATAATAAAGTAAATCACAATAGAAAGGCATAGACATGTTTTTGGAACTTCTAAGAAAAGAGTTCATCGAAAGAAAAAATGATGAGAAGCAAAGTATTGCAATGCTTGTTCTCTCCGTTCTTTTACGTGTCTTGCTCATTGCCGGATTCATCGCTATTGAATGCTTTATCGCCCTTAACTTGGACAAGAAGATCGTCAAGTATTCTAGCTATGGAAGCTTTGACTTCTTGGTTCTCTTCCTCTTCTTGATGATGGCTCTATCCATTGTCTTTACCATGGTTAAGGCAAGAGGTGTTATCTTCAACCATAAAGACAGCACTGTCACCCTTCCTCTTCCTATTGCCCCATCCACACAGGTCTTCAGCAAAGTCGTCTATTTATATATCGAATCGGTCTTGTTAGGCTGGGTGACAAGCACACCATTGCTCATCTGTTACGGAGCCACAAGACACTACATCCCCTATTACTACATCTTCTCAGGATTGTATCCATTGCTGATCTCTATCTTCTCTGTCGGCATCTCTTTGTTATTTGCCCTTGTCTATCAGCAGATCTACAAACTCATCAAGAAGAGCGACATCGCACAATTTATCGTCGCCTCTGTTCTTGTTGTCACTTTATGTTACTTATATCAGTTTGTCCTCAATCTCTTCCTCACGGCCTTGAATGACTCCTCTATCGGCGGTGTCTTCTCCAGCGACTTTGTCAACGGGCTTCATAAGGCCAGAAACTACTTCCTCCCTGTCTATCACTTGATGGATGCCGTCATTGAAAAGACAAACACCAAAGCTGGCATTCTCATCTTCTTAGGAGCCTCCTTCCTCTCCTTGACCTTGGGTGTCGGCATTACAAGCATCGTCTACTTCCATGAGATCAAGATCGGAGACAGGTCAGAATCCAAACAGAAGAAAGGAAAGGTGAGAAAGCTCACCACTCCTTTCAAAGCATTGGTCAGAAAAGAGATGGACCTCCTCTTTAAGGATGAAGCCAACTTGTTCTCCTATACATCCTTGTTGATCTTATGCCCGTTTTTGACCTTTGCCGTCATCTCCTCTTTAAACAGCATCATCTATGATAACCTCCGCTTCTATGCCTCCTACTTCCCAGAGCTCGTATCCGGAATCAATCTTACACTTATCCTATTATTCTCTGGTGTCATCAACGCCTCGGCCTCGATGTCCATGACAAGAGAAGGGAAAGCGTTGATCGTCGTCAAATATCTCCCTATCTCTCCTTTGAAGCAGATCTTAGCTAAGATCATCATTCCGATCTCCTTCTCCTTCATCTCCCTTCTTATCACAGAGATCGTTCTTATCTCTACCGGAATCATCACAATGCCTGTCTTCTTATCCTCTCTCTTTATCGGCATTGTCCTACTTGCCTTCTCCAACATCTTCGGCGTCTATTCCGATATGCACGACAAAGAAGGCGAAAACAGAAAGCTCAAGCTTTCTGTTATCAACGATCTTGTCCCCCTTGTCCTTCCCTTTATCCTCTTTGGCCTGTTCTTTGTCTTTTCCATCTATATAAAGGTTCCTTCATGGGCCCTTTATGTGATTGCCTGTGCTTTCTCTTTTGTTGTCCTCTCCCCCGCTGTCATCAACTTAAAGAAGAGATTACAGAAGACATTCGTGAAAATGGAGGTGAGCAACTAGTATGAAAAAACGTACCTTAGCAATCCTTCTCATCATTCCTTTCATCATCTCTTTATTGACATTCGTCTCTATCAAGATTCTGGATAACCAGGTCGCTGTCGATATCTTAGGCATTGAATGGGACTATCAGGACAATGAGGGCTTCCAGGTCGATGACAAAGGCTATGAGCTCAAAGCCAAAGCCATCGTCGATCCCAACCTCATCTTAGCCAATGGCAACAACCTCATCTGGTATACCAAAAAGGTCAACGAGACCGACGATGAATTCGCAAGGATCGACGAAGAGAACGGCAAGTTCTATCTTCACGCCGAAAAGCCAGGTGAAGTCGAAGTCGTCTGCTCCAATGAAAGAGGCTCTAAGTCCAAACACTTCATGGCCACTATCTTTGAAGGCGGAGCCATGGTCATCAATCCGCTTAGAAAAGGCAGCGGAAGTTCTGTCTCCTCGACAAAGTATTACGGCCTCTATGACTATGATAACGGAAGCAAGAAGAAGGCCAGTTTCGGCCTTACTTCCACCTCCTTTATCGATGGTGGCGGAAAGAGCGACAAGAACGAGCTGATCGAATGCTCTCCTAACGTCACTTATGAGAATGGAACAGTCTCCATTCTCTCTACAGGTGAGAGCTTTATCACCCTTCAGGAGCCCGATCATCACTATAGAGCCACCTATAAGTTCCATGTCATCGACGGCGTCAATGTCTACTCCTATTCCGATCTTCTCAATGGCACCAATAAGTCCAAAGATGGCGAGAACATCGTCCTTCAGGTCAACCTCGAATCCTTGAAGAACACGTATACTGTCGATACAACGGGCAAGTATACTGATGAAAAACTCGCATCCAGCAAAGACAATACCGAAGTCTTCGGTAACTTTGACTTTGCCTCTCAGACCTTCTCCTTCGACAGTGAGTACTATACCTTCCCCACTACCTATGATTCCTCCTATATCGATCAGTACAACAAGGAAAAGAATGCAAATGTCTCCAAAGACATCGTCGCTGGAATCCACCTCAGAAAAGGATTGTACGGCAATGGCTTCACCATCAATATGAATGGGCTTTGCTATCCTAACTTCGGTGAAATCGATAAGTTCACCGGAAAGAGAGTTCCGAAAAAGAAGAGCGAAGCCAAAAACGGAGAAGGCTATGATTATTTCTACGGCCCGCTTCCCTTTGTCGCTGTCGGCGATATGGTTACATTCCCGCTTGTCACCGCCTTAGGCCAGGATAACTGTGGCATTTACATCGATGATGACAATGTCGTCATCGACGATGTCAAGCTTAGTAACGTCGATGAGGTTGATAACCTTTTCAATCTCTCCTATACCGGAAGCATCATCGATGTAAAAGGCAAGAACGTCAAAATCAAGAACTCTGTCCTCTCTAACGGCAAAGTCTGTGTAAGAGCCTATGATAGCGATAACCTGCTTATTGATAACTGCATTTTGAAGAACTCCGGTGAATTCACATTGTTATTAGGCAGTGACAATAAAGACAGCTATGATACAACAAGACGTGTTCAGGGTGATGGCATCGATAAATCCTATACGGAATTCTTCGATGACCTTGATCAGAATAAGACCGATACCGCAGATGGTATCCTTAACGCCTTCCTCAATGCCACGATGAACGGAACACTGAAGGAAAGCGACTATAAGTCAAAGTTAGAGATGATTCAGAAGTATCTCGATAACGATAAGAGCATATCGACCTATGCTTCCAATATCACGGTCAACAACACCTTCTTCGGAAGATCAGGTGTCTTCTCTATCGCCTTTGAATCCTTATTCAATGGGCCGCTCCTCTATGGCGGCATCCCAAGCATGCTGACAAATCTCTTGGGAAGCTTCCTCAACGCACCGCTTCCGAACAAACTTGGCGGAACAAGCAAACCAGTCCATCTCACCTTAAAGGGAGATACCAGATTCTATGACTGGAAAGACATCGATTCTATCGATGTCTCTTCCCTCATCGAAGAGAATATTTCAAGAACCTTGGCCTCGATGGATATGGGCGACAAGAAGGTCACAATCGATGATATCTTCCCGATGAAGACAGCATTGAAGAAACAGGCCGGAAACAAGAACCTGATCTATACCAAAGACGCAAAGAGCTATGTCAACACCTCTATCGCCTATTACGGAGGTGGATTGAATAACTCCAAAGTCGATATACAGTCTGATACGACCTATAATACCTATAGCGATGAGACAATGGTCTCCTTGCTTGATGAGACGATTGAAAACAACCAAGGCGGCGGATTATCTTCTCTCTTTGTCGATTGTGTCATCGTCACAATCGGAACACACCCCTTCCGATTCATCACAAACAGCAGCGAAGAGAAGAGTGATCCTAAGCTCTTTGACAAAGTCCCGGCCATCGACGGACTGAAGAAACATAACCAGGAGGTTACCTTATGAAAAACAGATTGTTCAAAAGACTGCTATTAGCCGTTTCGGCTCTCTCTTTATCGTATCCGTTAGCCTCCTGTGCTTTCTTCGATGATGGCGGTGGGGCCCAGATCAAAGAGGTCACGCCTCGTTATGACGAGGCGACAGGAAACACCATCATCACCATTACCTTCACGGATGAAGAGATGGAGCCTGTCACCTTTATCGTTCCTCGCGGCATCTCCGGTAAAGATGGTGTTTCCATCAAGAACATCACCTCGAAGATGTTAAGCGATGGAAAGAGCATCGAGCTCACCATCTCCTACACCGATAGCAGTGTTGAAAACACGGTCATCTCTGTCCCTGTCTTAGAGGGTAAGGGCGTCAAGGAAGTCTTGGTCGATACAGATGAAGACGGCAATACGACAATTCAGTTCACTTACACGGATGAGAGCAAAGGGCCAGTCATCACAATACCGAAGGGCAAGGATGGAAACGGGATTGCTTCCTTTGAAGTCAATGGTCCTGATAGTGATGGCAATACCACAATTACTGTAACGTTAGATGATGGAACAAAGAAAGAGTTCACAGTCAGCAATGGTAGAGATGGTGTCTCTGTCTCTAATATCACCTATGATGATAGTAAGTCCGATTCCACGCATTATGTCCTCACCATTACCTATACCGATGGCTATACTGAGGATGTCGAATTAGATAGACCTCGCTCTACTAGATGGTTTACCGGTACGACAACACCGGATAATGATTCAGCAGCCTCTTCTCAGGCTGTTGAGGGAGATTTCTTCCTCAATCGTATCAATGGATACGTCTATCAGAAGATGTCCGATGGAAGCTGGACATTCCTCTTCGGCATGAAGGCCGATGACTCTAGTGTCGGAAAAGAAGTCTATCACACGGTCTTCTTTGATCCTGGCTTAGGTAAGATCAATGGTAACTCCGGTATCTTGATGGCCACTGCCTTAGAGGGTAAAACCATGCCTTTAAGCAACATTCCTACTCCTACCTATGAGGGCCATTCCTTTATGGGCTGGTATACGGACTTAACGAATGTCAATGCAGGACGGTTCACTGATTTGACTCCTGTCTTTTCTGACTTGAAGCTCTATGCTAAATATGGCTCGAACGCATAGAAACAAAATATGGTAAAATAATAACGTATGATATCTAAATGGAGAATCGCATCACTCATCGGCTTATGTCTTGTCAGCACATTGACGTGCGGCTTTTCATCGTGGATCTATGTTGCCAACAATGGGGCTGATGTCGGTGATATTGATGTGAATGTTGGAAACATCACAACCAATAGCACCGCTACAATCATCTTCAAGAAAGCTAAGATCTTTTCCTTCAATAAGTATGGTTTTGCTCATGAGGAAGAGATTCTTGTCAATGGCCATAAGCAGACGATTACCTATTTCGATTACAGTTACTCGATTTCAACAGTTTGGCAAATCAATCCGACAACTGTGACAAGTTTTGAGTATCGTACTACTCAGAAATATGCTTCTTCTTACGATTTCATCTCTTATTCGGATTCGAACACAAATAATAAATGCACAGTGACATCCTATTCTCAGTTTGACTTAGATACCTTCACTGGCAGTGGAACAGGCTCGAATCCAACAATAGCTTTTAAAAAGAAAATCCCGACTCCGACTAACTCGTTGGATTTCACTCTTACGATTCCGCAGTCTACTGCTACTCAATATATTATGATTACGTATCAGAATACTGTGACAGGATTATCTAGTGCTGAGTTTGAATCAAAGGTGTTTAATGGTTCAATCAATCGCAACGATGGACATGGTAACACTGTTCCTGTTACCTTTGATTTTACATTGAATAAGGTAGGTGCATGATATGAGACCAGAAGTAAAGAGATGGTTTAAAATCGTTTTCTGTACATTGATGGTTGTTTTTTCTGTGTCCATTGGTTTTTCTGATTGGGTTTATCCTGATAATAGCGGGGATAAGACAACAGGTAATGGCCAACCGACACAGAATGAGGAGATTCCGGTTGCCTATTTATTAAGTAATCCGACAAGAACATATTCAAAAGTCGAAGATGCTATTAATAAAGCAAATCTATCAAGCACAAAAGAAGTTGTTGTACCTATTCTTACTGCTAAAAATGCTACAATCAGCAAAAATGTGACAATTAAATCTAATGTCACATTGAATATTCCGTATGAAGTGAATGCAGAAGGCGCTCCAACTGAAAATGTTGCTAAGGCATCTGTTCAAGATGGCGGCACATTTGTTTCTAATTCCAGCGCTGTCTTCACTTTAAATATTGCGCCTAATGTTACCTTAACTAACTATGGAACAATTGAAATCGGTGGTGTATTAGGATCGGGTGGCGGTGGCGCTAATGCTAGTGGTCAAACCTGTGGTGCTTTTTCAAAAATCGAATTGGATTCTAATAGCTGCATTGATAATTATAACTATTTATATTGCTATGGCTTAATAACTGAAAAAACTGTGAATAACGCCAGTAAAATCATTTGTGAAGAGAGCGGTAGAATTGACGAGCCCTTTATTGTTCGAGATTTTAAAGGTGGATCTGCAACATATGCTGCCTATTCGAACTCCGGAGATAAATATTCACCATTCAATTTATTTGAAATGCGAAATATATTCCCTGCGGTCAAATATAAATCAGGCGCTCAACTTAAGGGATGGGCGAATTTGTATGCAAATAATGATTTTCAAGCTATGACGTTTGATGTCATCGGCAGTACTTCTTCATCTATCATTGAAATCGCCTCCGGTTCATATTTGGATGTGAAATATGTTTCATCTAATGGACAATACACGACAGAAGGATATTGTAAACTTGATTTCTATGGCTCTGTTAATGTAAATAGTCTTTCGTTTAATTTCAAGGCGGTTTTTTCAATTAATGTTTCCACTTCAAAAGGCTTTTTCCCAATTTCCTATTTATTACAGATCAACTTCCATGCACTTGAAAATCAAAGTTGTATAGTTAATACTGGAAATCAAGGGTTTAAGATTATGCCTGGTTCTTCTTTGATTGTTGATAAAGGTGTTACATTGATAACTTCTGAAGTTATTATTTATCCTCAAGGACAAGTAAATCAGGTTGTCAGTCAAACCTATAAGAAGACTGAATTGCCTGATGTTAAAATCAATGGTGTTTTAGCTGCGACTGCTATTGGTGGTCAGATTGATGTTGAAAATGAAGGCTCTGTTTTGACAAGGTCAAATGGTAATGCTCTGACTTCATATGAAATTGTAGAAGTTGGTGGAAAATCTATTTTTACAAGCATCAAGTCGAAACAGACTTTCACTCAGCAATTATCTATTAGACTTATCAAAAATAATGTCGTCAGTGATGCCTTTGAGAACGTTTCTGGAAAGAAGTATTTGTCTAGAACTATCTCTTCTAAATCAGGATATGATGAATATACTGAGAATTTCTCGATTACAATCAAATATATTGCTGGTGCCAATGCAAAGAACGCGACAATAGAGAGAACAGCAAATCTATATGATGTCCATAGCATGCTTTCTGAAAATGATCTTAATTCATTTATCAATACTGGATACATGATTGAAAACTTCACTGCGTATACTGATGGAACAAGTTCTAATTCTTTGACTGTTAATACTGGTAACAGCGTCTTTTTGTCAGAGTATGTTTTCTCGGATATTAAAGAAACAAAGACTTTATATATCAAGGTTAATTGTATCAAATATCGCGAAATTACTATTAAATATCAGTCGGAATGGAAGGGATTTGATCGTAATTATTATAAGTTTACTGATACGATTAAATATTCGCTTAATGATATTTCGAGATTGTATCGCTTGAAAACAATTGGTGAATTGTCATTTAACTTAAATCCGTATGTATGGGACAATTATATTTTCCAAAACTATGAATTATATCCAGGCGTGTCTTCTAAAACTGGAACTTCAGCAATGGCAATCGATGAAGAAGGAACTACAGTTGATTTGAACTCTGAACAATTGAAATCTGCTTGGGATAAAGGCTGCATGTTCGTTTATGTGAATAGATGGAAAGGTGAATAAATGGAAGAGGCCACCGTGAGGCTTTAAAGCATATTTAACATAGCAACGCTTGTTAATTGATTTCGAATTAAAAAAGAAGAATCGATAGAATAGGAAGCGAAGAATCATGTTTGAGTGATTCATCGCTTCCTATTTCTTGTGAAAATAAGGGGCAAAAAATACGAAGAAGAAAAGCATCAAGCGAGAGCGTAATTTCATCCCCCTATATCAAATGAGGTCCTTCCGATAAGATGAATGTTCTGCATCTCTGACATTGAGCTTTAAATTTCTAAACTTTTGTTATTGGTAAAAATCAAATCTAAAATCAATTCATATAGATTGGCATAATTTCCTTTTCCATCGATAATTTTATTGATTTCAGGATTGTTTCCCATCTTTAAAAGATCAATGGCATATTTTCATTTCATTTGTTGTTGAGTCACTTCACTTGGTGATTTTAGATCGGTTTAATTGTTCATTAGTTCGATTAAATAGAATGCTGCGTTGAATAAATCATTGTTAAACACTAGTTCAATGTAATTTTTGTTGCTTACAGTCAGAATCGAAGACAGATGCAGGTTTTCGAAGATTTCATTGAATTCGATAGAACGAATATCAGTTCTCATTTTCATTGTTATGAGACGGACATATGCTTTTATATAGCGTTTGAAATTTTCACTGATTCGTTCATTAGTCAGAATATGTGAAGCAAGTAACAGTCCACCATCATTAAATTCTTCTGACTTGATCTTCTTTTTAAGCTGTGCTCTTAAATAAAGGCAATACTCAGAAAAATTCTTGAAGTTATCAGACTTCTTAAGACGCTTATAATTCAGTTTCTCGTTATATTGCTCTGCTATTTCTTCTGCTTTGGGCATAAGGTCTTTGATTGTGTCTAGAAGGACAGAGACATAATCATAGAATTCATCCGTTGATAAATAATAGTAAGTTGTTGCTTGTTTTGTTTTACACCCCCAGCCTCGCATTACTATATCTGAACCTTCAGGGACCTCGCCTAAAGGGCCAAGACAATTTGGATCTAGCCATTCACAGTAAGGGTAGAATTCAACATTCTTACCAATAGTCTTTTTGTGTCTATCAGTCTCTGCCGGATGAACAGAAGATGCGCTTCTGACAAATGAAAAGAAGTCATGGTCATTACTCGTGGTTTTATTGCTGGCCTTAAACACTCTTTCATTTTCGGGATAGTAATTCTTTTGATTAGGAGATAACACCTCAAACAGAATTTTAATACACCCCTCTATGATGGATATGCAATTGATGAATTCATAGAAATCGAAAGCCTGCCTTTCCTCACCATTCTTTCTGAACTTGAATTTGTCGAGGTACTCAACTGTTTCTCTTATTCTTATGACACAAGTGAACAGTTGATTCATATATTGATAAGTATAGAGTTTCTCGTTCTTTTTATTTGTTTTGGTTCGTTCGGTATACTGAAAACATTCGTTATCACGAATGTTTTCATTTAATTCTTCCAGGTATGTAAGATTAAATCTTTGATTATTATCAGGCATAAATTTGGTTCCTTTCTATTTTGATTATTTTTTCTTTATCAAAGGAATTCTATGGGTTCTTGTGAATTCTTTGAGTTCTTCAAATCTAGGACTTGTTTCAAATAAGAAACAAGGTGAATAATAGATTGCTGTTGGATATAGGCAAGTGGCTACAACAGGATAAATTTCATCTTTTCTGTTGATACCTGGATTGTAAGTTGGAACATATTTATATAGGAACCTAACCTCGTTTTCCCATAAAAACGAGGGATCCTTTCTTATAAGTGGGAGAAGCAAACTATCATTAGCGAACTTTTTTACTGCTTTTTCATTTGCGGTATTTTCGTCTACCCCATTGTTAATTAAGCCACTTATATAAGACAAGGCTAAGCCATAGTTTGCGAAATTATCAAACAAATGATAATAAGATACAATAGCTGGGACGCAGCAGAGTTTGAATAAAAGAGCATTAAATATCATACGCTTCACAATGTCATGATAATTGTATTCTGCGAGAATGATTTCTTGTCCATATGCTTCTAATTTTGCTCCGTTCTTAAAATCATTGTTTTGTGTGAAACAAGTTATGAGCATGTTGTCTCCCAAGAATTCATCTTGCCATTTTGTTAGTATAGAACATTCTTGGGGATTCAAATAGCTTGAAAGCAGTGGTGGGTTAGTTGAACCTATCATTTCATCGGGATAGTATTGTCGCAGTCTAGATATCTTTGTTGCGGTTATTTGACCTTTTTTCAGATTGTTAATAGCATAATTGCTATCAGTCTTTAAAGGGATATATTTGTATAATGTTATTCTTTTGTTTTTTTGCATCTGAGTTAAGAATGCTGCTGCTGATGAAATCAGCTTGTAACTTTTCATTTCCTAATAATATTATACTATTATCACATCTTATCAATGTATCTTCTGGCAGAATTACGCATTTCAATTTAAAGAGGACTTTTTTAAAGCAAGAAATTTCTCTCTAAGAATTGAAAAATCACAAGAATAGAAAAAAGGATTGCTCTGTCATTGTATCAATAAAAACAAAGCAATCTTTATCTCTAATCCTAAACATGTTTTTAAAACTCTACATGTTCTAAACAATGAAAATATTATGTTAACAGTGAGGAGGCTATGGCTCGAATAACCACAGAAAACTAAATGTTTTGGTTTTAATGCTGGGTATTATTGGTCACCATATAACTTTCTAAACTCACTCGGAGACTTACCAGCATACTTTCTAAACGTATTGGCAAAATGACTCTGAGAAGAAAAACCAAGATAAGCAGCGATAGCATTAAGAGATTTATCTGTATAACGAAGAAGACGTTTTGCTTCCTCTATCTTTTCCTTAAGAACAAACAAGAGCGTAATTTCAACCTCCTATATCAAATGAGGTCCTTCCGATAAAATGAATGTACTTGCACCTCTGACATTGACTTTAAATTTCCTGACTCTTGTCATTGGTAAAAATCAAATCCAAGATCAATTCATAGAGATCAGCATAATTTCTTGCTTCATCGATGATCCTATTGACTTCAGGATTTTCGGCAGCTTTTAAAAGTCTAACGTCATAGTCATCTTTCATTTGTCTCTGAATTTCTTCAGTTGATAATTTGAAATCTGGTTGATCGATGGAACGTTCGATTTCATAGATTGCATCGTTGTATATATCACAACAGAACTTCTGGTCAATATAGTCTTTGTTCTTTATAGTCAGAATCGATGACAGATGCAAATTATCGAAGATTTCATTGAATTCGATAGAACGAATATCAGTTCTCATTTTCATTGTTATGAGACGGACATATGCTTTTATATAGCGTTTGAAATTTTCACTGATTCGTTCATTAGTCAGAATATGTGAAGCAAGTAACAGTCCACCATCATTAAATTCTTCTGACTTGATCTTCTTTTTAAGCTGTGCTCTTAAATAAAGGCAATACTCAGAAAAATTCTTGAAGTTATCAGACTTCTTAAGACGCTTATAATTCAGTTCTTTATTCTTTATATTTGTGTCGGCTTCTTCGATAAACTGACAACATTTGTTATCACTAATGTTGTCATTTGATTCTTCTGGGTGTGTAAATTCAAATCTTTGGTTATTATCAGGCATAAATTGTTCTCCATTCTTTTTTATTATATCATCTGTTTCAATCGGTGATTCAACTGATAAGGCTTGTGTTTTCGGGTAATTATCATAGGTCGGTTATCTTGAACGTAAAACAAGGGGGCATAACCTTGGCTTTGAAAATAAATCACTGAACAACTACACACGTGTAATCATAAAAGTTGACAGCACAAATTAATGATACTAAAATAGAAGCGAAAGAGAAAAAAGCTCTTTCCGTTCGATACAGGAGGCGCGAAATGTTAGTTACTTTTAAATTTAATAACTGCTATTCCTTTAAAAATCAACAAGTTTTTTCTATGATTCCAGGATTAATGAGAACTCATAATGAGAGAATCTTTAGAGGAAAGAATCATTTTAGATTAAACAAATTTGCTGCCTTCTTTGGGTCGAATGGTTCTGGTAAGTCAAATTTTGTTAAGTCATTGTCTGCGATGAAGTCAATTATCATTTATGGTATTGAAACAAATAAGGCTCAGGCTTTCAGATATTTGGAAAACCAAAATGAAAATACGGAATTTGAAACGGAATTATACCTTGATCAGAAAATGTATAGCTATGGCTTCACTTGTAATTTTAAAGAAAAAACAATAATTGACGAATGGCTTGTTGAAGTTAAACCTACGAATGATGAGTATCTTTTAAAAAACGAAAAAGGTTCCAAGCCATGGATTAATGAAGAGTTTTTAAAAGATGAAAAAATATCTAATAGATTGCAAACTTATATTGATGAAGTTGACGAGAACAAAAATTTACTATTGCTTCCTAAGATAGTAAAAAGTACTGCCAACTCTGAAATCAAAGATCAATTGCTGGTTTTTTATAATGTTTTCAATTATTTTTATTCTAAATTAAATATTACTACTCCTAATAATTATGTATCCTTGAATGGCATAGATTTGACAGATGAAAAAAACCTCCAACGTCTTGCTGACTTGCTACACAAGTTTGATACAGGTATCACTAAAGTAATCAAAGTTGAAGTTGATGAGTCTAGATTTAAGGAAGAGATTCCGGCCGAATTGTATGAAGATGTAATGAACGATTTTCAGAAAGATCAGACAATTGTGACTTCAGTTGTCAGGTCTCCATCGAATTTTTGGATTGTAAAAAGAACTCAGGATAATAGTATTGTTTTTGATAAAGTCCAGTTTATTCATTTTGGTCAGAACGATAAGCCTTTTGATTTAAAAGATGAATCCGATGGTACAAAGAGAATGTTTACTCTCTTAGATATTTTACTTTGGGATAATGATGACACTACATTTGTTGTAGATGAATTAGATAGATGCTTGCATCCTTGCTTGACTAGGACTTTTGTAAATGAATTTCTCCAATTAGCTGGAAAACAAGACTATAAAAATCAATTAATCATTTCTACCCATGAATCTCGATTGATGAACTTGAAGTATTTACGTAGGGATGAAATTTGGTTTGTTGCCAACGAAGGCTTAAAAGGCTCCAAGATTTATCCGTTTGATCAGTTTAATGCTAGATATGATAAGGTTATTGATGAAGCTTATCTTTCAGGGAGATTTGGTGCGATTCCAGATTTTGAAAACTTAACTAGCGGGCTTGAAAAATGAGATATCGTTCAGATAAATACAGACCAAATCAGCGTCCTGTAGAAAGTAAAAAAGAAGATCCTATTTTTAAGTACTTTATTATTTTTGAAGGTGAAAAAACTGAAAGCTCATATCTGGAGGCTCTTCGTGGTGTTTCTAAGAAACATCCTTTTGTAATGGTTGAAAAAGTAGGAAATGAAAAAGGACTTACCTTGTTAAATCAGATGATTGCCCTTGCTGATGACATGTTAAAAAAAGACAATGCCAATAAATGTACTTATCAAAGGGCATATTCAAATATCGCAAAGGAATTTCAATCAAAAGGATTGAAGCCTTTAACGGAGCAGGGATTGATGAAAAAAATCTCATCTATTCATAGAAATACACTTAAGGACGTTTCATTTGGAGATGAAATCCAAAAGGATAAACTTAAGCAGGTTCTTGAAGAATTAGTTAATTATTTAGACTCAAGTCTGTTATCACTTGGTAACGAAGTTGATGACTTGTTAAACTTTTCTTACCCTGAATTTTCAAAGGGATTTGATAAAATCGCAATCATTGTTGATAGAGATAGACAGGGAACCCCTGATGATGAAAAATTTAAAAAGGATGTTTTATCAGGGATTGAAAAAGGGTATCGCATTTTAGTGACTAATCCGTGTTTTGAGTTTTGGCTACTTTTACATATCAAAAAGGATTTTTCGAAACAAGATAAAACTAACTTGAAGAAGGGAAAACTTCCGAATCATAATGAAAATGTAGCGTATGAACTGTTAAAACAATATGATTCACGATATTCAAAGGATTTTAAAAACGCTGCCGATTATGTTAGAAAGACAAAGCAAGCTTGTGAAAACGTTAAATCTTTTAGCGAAAACCCGATTGAATTAGTAGATCACTTGGGTAGTTCATTAGGACAATTTTTGAAAGAAAACCTTGATTTATAGTTTTTGTTAAACGATATCTTACCAAAATGTTGGTAACAACACCTCTTTATTGACGGACTTTGATGTAACAATGATAAAATATGCCCGGTCAATTAGAGGAATGACAAGTGGGGTCCTTTGATCTAGTTGACCGCTATACCCGAAGAACCCCACCTGTCATTCCAGAAAGAGGTATAGCATGGCAAGGAAGCCTTCGATATTCAGGACGGATTCATCCAGGTAACCATCCCCTTCAGCAAGAAGGTCATGAAGAACCGTGGCACATTAAATGGCACATTAAATGGCACATTAAAAAACGATAATTTGACGAACAATGAGCTTGCTTTGCTCGGTATTTTTCTTTCTGATCCAAGCATATCGTTGTCTGATGCCGGAGACAGGATGGGGATATCCAGAAGGACTGTTTCGAGAATCGTGGCATCGCTTCAGGATAAAGGAATCGTCGAGAGGAAGGGATCCAAAAAGCAGGGGAGCTGGAAAATCGTCAAATAGACATCTTGTATAAATCCTCGCTGGCGTAAGAACTGTTTGACACTCAATAATGGCACTCATCCTGCCTTCAGCAAAGACGAGCTCAAAAGCTGATACAGAGAAACGAAAGAATCACAAGGAAAGAAATTGTTATGTACCCTTTTTTCAATGTGTCCTTGACAAAGGGTACACATTAAAATGGTGTTTGATAGAATCATATTTTTATAAGTGGAATCTTTTTCTCTGATGTGAATTTCTTGATACGCTGAAAATTATGACTATCCTCGAATAAGAATTTAGGTGAGTAGTATATTGCAGAAGGATAGAAATCAGTTGCGACAACAGGATAAAGTTCGGTGTTCGGTATTGCACGATCTCCTTGAGAAGTAACTGATTTACAAACTAAACGCCATTCATTCTCCCATGAATAGGAAGAAGGCTTTCGTATCAGTTGCTTGAAGAATTCCTTCAAGCCTATGTTAGGCAAAGCTTGGTCTTCCGCTTCCTCTTTTGACAATCCTGTTCTTATATATTCAAGAAGAGCAGTGATAACTTTTGAATAGTAATCTGTCATATCGAGAGGCTTTGAAAAATAACTGACTTGCATGGTAGCACCAATTAGTTTTTCTTCGTCAATCATGCTGGCTGTCTTTGAATTGATGCTGATTGAGTCATGGTATCTAGCAAGAATCAGATCTTTTCCATAGGCGTTTAACCTTTCTTCATTTTTGAAGTCTTTATTCGTTGTAAAACAGGTGATATAGAGTTGATCACCCAACATTCTTACAAGTATATTCATTAGCGCTTTACACTCTTCAAAGCTGATTTCTCCATCGTATTTTTCCGGATTGAGCTTGAATGTCATCTCTTCAGGATAATGCTCCCATAGCTTTGAAACTCTTGTTGCAGTCAGTACTCCGCTTTCTAAATTTCTGAAAGCATAATCATCATTCGAATCTAACGGGATGAATTTGTATAATGTTTTCATGTTTTTGTCCTCCTTGTCAGTTATTCACTGCTTCTTATTTTTAAATCAGTATTTATCTGATATACATCAGAAAGATTAAAGGTATCATTTGGATTCATGCTACCACGATACTCTGGTATAACCAGGAGCGCATCAAAGAGTATCTACAGTGGAAATCACCTATTCAGGCGCTTTCCACTTCCGCTA
>ERZ1106978.267-NODE-267-length-41410-cov-62.186967_pt1 | contig 41410 bp, 37 predicted proteins | sample MGYA00403689_ERZ1106978 | MGnify/ENA primary metagenome ERZ1106978 (study PRJEB35170, sample SAMEA104062434) | human gut metagenome | biome: human gut; feature: human-associated habitat; material: faeces | place: Denmark | collected 2012-08-02 ...
CTGCGCGAGCGTCATGGCGTCTGTGCCGCCGTTTTTTGCGCGGATAGCGTCCGCAACAGCCGTCAGCTTGTCAGTAAGTGCCATTTTCGACCACCCCCAGCCGTCCGTCGATGTATTCCCGCATGGCGCTTACATCGTCCTCGGTCCAGTAGTCCACGCCGCGAATCGGCGTTTTGCCGTCCACGCCGTCCTTGCCGTCTGTCCCATTTCTTCCGTCTGTCCCGTCCTTACCGTTTACGCCGTCCTTGCCGTTTACGCCATCCTTGCCGTTTACGCCATCCAGTCCCTTCGGCAGTGGGAAAGCACTCTCCTTGTAGCTGTGGCTATCCAGTTCCCACAGCATCCAAAAGCCGTTTTCACCGGGGATGGGCGGATGACTGTTCATCTCCCGGACGTTGGACTCCAAGCGGATGAACTCGCCGGGCGAGGCGGGCCATTCGCCGTCCGTCAGACTTTCCGCCACAAAAACGCTGATCACATTGCTGTGCTGTACGGTCACGCCGTCGGTGCGGAGCGTTCCCACCAGCTGCAGGCTGTACCAGCCCCACAGCGCCAGATGCTTTTCCGTCAGCACGCAGCCCACGTCCCCCTCCATGGGGCTCAGGGGAATGACCTCGTACCAGTCCCCCTTCCGTACCCGCATCTCCCAGTCATAGCCCTGCGGCGTGCCGCGCACCAGCAGCACACGGGAAAGATGGTCGTACTGGCGTGCCAGAATACTGCCGTCGTGTGAGATCTCCCAATCTTTGAAATAAATCATATTTGCTCCCCCCTATTCTTCTATTATTCATCAAATTTTGGAAGAACGCTTCCGACCTAACTCTCAGAATCACGACACGCCATCAATATGCAGTAAAAATTTTTTCGTTATGACATCATTTCGACCATTCTCCTCTTGACGGCATGACATTATAATGTCATAATACCCTCAATGAACGATCGCTGTGGGACTGTCCGCAGCCGCAAAAACGATCTTACCGAAACTTTCAGATACCGACATCAAACAACGCACGAACGGAGGTCTTGTCGATGGAACAGGAAAAGAAGGTCAAGTTGCTGGTCTACGCCACGGAGGACGAGCGGGCACGCATCAAGATGGCTGCCGCCAAGCTGCACATGAGCATGAGCCAGTTGATCTTAGACAGCGTGCTGGAGCAGGTCGCCAGCATTGAGGAGCTGGAAAAGAACGGGGGGAGCCAGTTATGAAAACGATCGCTGTCATGAACCAGAAGGGCGGCACCGGCAAGACCACCAGCGCCATCAATCTGGCGGGCGAGCTGGTCCGCCGCGGCAAGAAGGTCCTCATCGTGGACATGGACACTCAGGGCAACGCCACCAGCAACCTCCAACTGACGGACGTGTCCCCCTTCACCCTGACCGACGTGATCGTATCCAAAAGCGCCGTCCTGGCGGACACCATCTGCCACACCAGCATCGAAAACCTCGATCTCATCCGTGGCGGCGGTCTGCTGGCGCCGGCGCTGGCAGCCATGCAGGAAATGCCCTTCGGCCGGGACACTACCCTGCGCCGTCTGCTGCCGCAGCTTCCCGATACATACGATTTTGTATTCTTCGACTGCTCCCCTTCTCTCGAAAGCCTTTTTAACATCAACGTACTGGTCGCCGTTGAGTATGTTCTCATCCCCATCAAGGTGGACAAGAACTCCATCGAGGGCTATGACGTGATGCTGGAAACCATCCAGTCCGTCCGCGAGATCGCCAACCCCGACATTCGCGTGCTGGGCATCTTTATGACGGCGGTGGAGGTCTGCTCCAGTCTCGATAAGGAAATGATCTCCCACTTCCCTGCCATGCTGCCCGATCTTGCGTTCCGCACCTTCATCCGCAAGAATATTGACGTCAAAAAAGCGCCTCTGGCGCTTCAACCCCTTTGCTTCTTCTCTCCCCGCTGCGCCGCGACTGTCGACTATGCCGCTTTGTGCGACGAAATGCTTGAAAGAATGGGGGGCTGATGAATGGCGAGCAAGAAGAATCCCTCCATTTTCTCCACGCTGCAAAAGACCACTGCCAATGCCAGCGCCGTGAACGGTGAATTCACCCACCAGATCCCGCTGGACGCGCTGGAGGATAACCCCCTGAACCGTTTTTCCATGGCGGAGGATGAGGAATTTCTCTCCACCATGCACTCCATGGAGAAGGACGGCTTGCTGGAGGATATCATCGTCACCCCGTCGGACACGGAAGGCCGTTACCGCATCATCAGCGGTCACCGGCGCGTCCACGCCTCCCGAAAGCTGGGCCGCGCCACCGTGCCCTGCAAGATCCGCCATTACGACAGTAAGCTTTCCGAGCTGCGGGCGCTGATGGGCGCCAACATCCACCGCCGGAACATCTCCGCCTTCGACATGGCGCGCCAGTTGGAGACCCTGCGAAGCACGCTGGCGGAAGAGGGCGGGCTCCCCGATAATGTGAAGGAGCAGTCGGAGCTGATGGCATCTCAGGTCGATCTGAGCCGCGCCACCGTGGAGCGGTATCTGGATCTTCTGAATCTGGATGAGACCGTTACCGCGTGGGCGGAAAACGGGCAGATGACCATGACCGACGCCTATGAGCTGGCGCGTCAGAAAAACATCCATCTTCAGCCCGTCGTAGAGGAGTATGTTGCCCGGAACGACGCCAAGGGCGACCTGCCCGCGCTGGTGCACCGCGCCATCGCATGGGCAAAGGCAGCCGAACTCCCCCCTCCCCCGGCAAAGCCCGCCCAGAGCGCCAACCCCCTGCGGACGGTCGACTCCTTCGGAAGATCGGTCCGGCGTAGCATCGCCCAACTGAAGGAGCTGGATCTCAGCACGGACGTGGACAAGGACACCGCCAGGAAAAAGCTTGACACCTGCCTTGAAAATCTGGAGGAGCTGCGCCGCACCGTGGAGACGCTCAAAATGGTTTTGGACGACTGACCTTCTGAAAGCAAACTACATCAAAATCAGTTTTCATATAAAAGTATCCGCCTTGTGTCGGATACTTTTTTCTTTTCCGGCATCGCCTTTTTCGCCGCTGCGAGGAAAGTCGCTCCCCCCTCTCCCCTGCTGTCCGATGGCGAACGCGCTGGCAGTGACGGGGAGGACGCCTCCCGCAAACCGACGAATTCCGACATGATTTCGTGCAGCGCCTCTCCCCCGCTTTCGCCGAATTCCGACATGATTTCGTGCACGCCCGTTCCCCTGCTTCTGACAAATTACGACTTAGTTTCGTGCGGCATCTCCTCCATCTTCTCGACGAGTTCCGACTTGGTTTCGTGCACCCGCTTTCCCCTTTCCCCGACGAATTCCGACTCGATTTCGTGCAGCGCTCTCCCCTGCCTTCGACGAATTCCGACTTGGTTTCGTGCACCCACGATTCCCTGTTCCAGCTGATTTCCGACTTGGTTTCGTGCAGACTTCTTTCGATTTCTTGCCGAAATCGGAACGCCTTCCCACAAAAACTCACGTGAGACTTGTCCAAATTCACTACATCTGGTGTTTTAATCACGCGCCGATATCCAATCTCTTGGAACTGATTTTCTTCTCATCTGCACGTTTTCAAGTCGTACTTTCCCAAACATCTGCCTAAAACATCATGCACGAGAGCACGTCGGAATTCCGAAAATTACACACAGCGAACTGCACGTTTCCAAGTCGGTCTTCCGCCCTTTTTCTCATCACTCCGGAAAAGCTCAGAACGGCAGCGGCGACACTTGGACAATTTTCTCTTTGTTTTTTACAAGCGATATTCTCTCGCGAAAAGGAATCAATTTTCCGCTCTGTTCGACCGAAGGATACAACGCCTCCCTCGGCGGCGCTGAATGGTAGAAACAGTTCTTTGGACAAAGCCGGACAAGTCACACGTGAGACTTAGGAACTCGTCCTGTTTCACACCTGATTTCAGAGAGGAGAAAAATGTTATGTCTACCACTTGCATCCCCCCTGCCCGCCACATCCGCACGGACGATATCCCGGAGGAGTACCGAGACATCGTGGACGCCATCGGTATGGAGGCGTTCGTCCACCTGACGCTGCTGTGCGGCGGACAAACGCTGTACGTTCCCAAGCGGGAATCGCTGGAGCGCGGCGCCCGCGATCGGGACATTCGCACCATGTTTAATGGCTCTAACTACCGAAGTCTCGCGGCCCAATTCCGCCTTAGCGAGCGCCAGATCCGAAAGATCATCAACGGCAGCCGCTGCTGACGGACAAATAACGCGCCACTCGGACAGGTCTCACGTGAGACCTGTCCGAGTGATGAGAATATTTTCCTCGCGATTTGCGAAAAAAACTTTTTCTTTCCCTTTTTTTCAACTTATGCTATACTAAGCTTCTAAAAAAGCAATCTTTTCCCAAAAGGAGGGTCGCACCATGTCCCAGTTCCCCGAACCGGCAGAGCAATTAAAGGACACCCCCCTGCGTTTTCTGGAATCCGAACAGTTTCAGGAGATGCTGGATACATACAACAAGCTGAAGCCGCTGGAAAAAGAGCACCCCAGAAAGTTCAAAAATCAGATGAACGTCTTTGACTTCGGCGACATTTACCCCCTGATGGACAGTTATCTTCAGACACACGATCTGTCTTCGCCGGAGGCGGTGGCAGACGCGGTGACCATCGGCGCGTCGGAGACCGTCACGTTCGCCGCCACGCTGCTGGATATTTTTGATAAGACCGTCACCGCGAGGGTGCAGGAATACGATGTGCTGGGCAACAGCCCCGCCACCTATTTCATCTGCGGCGTCTGGGCGAATATGAAGCGCGGCAGGGAATTTCATCCCTCCTCCAACGGCATCACCGTGACCTATTCCGAGCCTGACGCCTACGGCAACCAGAACATCCGCTACCGCAACAAGGATTATGAAATGACCATCATCTTTGAGGCCGTCGCGGAATACACGAAAAATCTCTCCTGGACGGCGCACCGCCTGCTGATCTACACTCTGATGCGCGGCAACGCTGACAACTGGCGAAACAACACCGCGAGCTTTACTATCGAGGAATATATGGACTGGGCGGGGCTCCGCTCCAGAGACGCCGCCTACCGCCAGATCAAGAAGGATATGCAGTCCATCACAGGCATGAAGATCACTGCCGAGTCCTTCAAAAAATACTTTGAATCCTTTTATATCACCCATCTGGCAACCGAGGCATCCATCAAAAAATATACCGGCGAGGTGCGGATCTCCTTCGCCGAGAACGTGCGCCACTTCCTGACCCAGTATTACCAGCTGATCCCCGACTGGATGGGTCATCTGAGCGAAAATGCCTACCGCATGGCGTTTTATCTCTTCTACCGCGCGCGGAAAGCGCCCGTCGATGACGACGGCAGCTTCCGCGTAAAAATTCAGGACATCATCCACTACATCGGCCTGCCGACCAAGGAGGACGTCAAAAACCGCAACTATGACGAGGCGATCATCCGCCCGTTCAATAAGGCGGTGGAGGAGATCGAGGACGTCTCGGGCGGCTCGATCCACATGGATTTCGACTATGACGACATCAATACCTTCCTCGGCGGCAAGATGAACGTCGGCATTGACGCCACCATGCAGAGCTACATCCAGCAGATCGAAAAAAACAAGACGGTCAAGCAGATCGAGGCGAAGAAAAAGCCCACTAAAAAGCCGCCCCAGAGCACGCAGTGACCCCTCAGCAACTGCACGAAACCACGTCTGAATTCTTCGAATTACTTCCAAAATACAGATCGAAGATCAAAGCATCCGTGGAAAAGATATCCACAAAAAGCGGAAATTTGACGACAAAAGTCCGATTTTCCCACCAAAACGCCTGCTTTTCACGGAAGTTATCCACCGTCTGTGCCCATCCTGTGGACAAAACGAGGGTCACAGCCTGTCCAATTCCGACTTCGAGCCGTGCTAAGACGACTTCATTTCGTGCAAAGGCGACCTCAATTCGTGCAGGAGACCCAAAATCACCCAAGCCATTTTTCCATGTTTTTCAAACTTTTATACAGATATTTTCTGTCGAATCATACTTTTATATTTGTTTCATCTAATTTTTTTCGGATTTTCTTTTTTTACCGAAAATCCCCTTATTGATATCTTAAGATATCTTACAGACCTCGCGGGAATCGCTCCTCCGCGGGGTCTTATGCTATAATAACGACAAGAAAAGGAGGCGATCCTATGCCGGACACCTTTAACGACCTGCGCCCCCGCATCGTTGACTATCTCTACGACCGGGGTATTGACCCGCAAAAGCGCTTTCGCTGCCTGAATCCAAAGCATCTCGACCGCGATCCCTCCATGGGATACGACGCAAAGCGGCAGAAAGTACACTGCTTTGCCTGCGGTGCGGACTATGATCTCTTCGATCTGCTGGCGATCGACGAAAACCTCACCTCGCCGCACGACGCTCTGGCGCTTGCCAGCAAACGCTACGGGCACGGCGACGCGGGAGAAGCGCGCCCCGCTGACCGCCTGAGCAGGGAAACGCTGCCCGCCTCCTACCCCGAAAGCTGCTTTTCTCACCGCCGAAAAACCGATTATTTTGCCAAACGCGGGCTTTCCGACGCCACGGTGACGAGATTCCGCCTTGGCTACGACCCTGAGCATGACTGCGTGGTGCTGCCATGCGAAAACGGGCGCTGCGTGCGCCGCGCCGTCGCGGAAAAGCGCTATCTCAACGAGAAGGGGCAGCCTTCGCCGCTCTTTCAGCCGGAGCTGCTGACTGCGGGCGGGGAAGAGCCGGTCTTCCTTTTGGAAGGTGCCTTTGACGCGCTTTCCGCGGAGGAGCTGGGCTATCGGGCCGCCGCGCTGAACGGCACGGGCAACCGCGAAAAGGCGGCGGCTCTGCTGCGCGGACTGGACCGACCCGCCCCCATCCTGCTGCTGACGGACAACGACGCGGCAGGGGAAACGTGGGCAGCCGCCCTCGCTGAGGAATTTCCGTGGCTGTACCGCTGCCCGGGCGTTCCCACCGGCAAGGATCTGAACGAATTTCTCTGCGCCGACCGCGAGGGCGCGGCGCGATTTCTGGCGCAGGCGGTCGAGGATCGGCAGGCGCAGCAGCCGCCCCCCTATGCCGAGACCTCCGCCGCGGGGCAGATGGAGGCATTCCGCGCTTATATCGAGGCGCAGGCAAAGCGCCCCGCGCTCAAAACCGGCTTTGAAGGGCTGGATCAGACGCTGGACGGCGGACTTTACGACGGACTTTATGTGATCGGCGCGGTCAGCTCGCTGGGTAAGACCGCCTTTTGTATGCAGATCGCCGATCAGCTTGCCATGCAGGGACGCGACGTTCTCATTTTCTCCCTTGAAATGATGACATGGGAGCTGATGGCTCGTTCCGTTTCCCGCGAATCCTTCCTGCTCGACACCTCCGCGCGCCGCCGCCTTGCCAAGACCGCACGCGGTGTTTTAGACGGCAGGCGCTGGGCGGGCTACAGTGCGCAGGATCTCGCGCATCTGGAGCTGGCGCAGACGCGCTACGCCTCCTATGCAAAGCACCTCTATTTCCGCGAGGGCGACCACGAAACGGGACTGGACTACATCCGCGCGGAGGTCGCGCGCCACATCGCCGAGACCGGACAAAAGCCCGTGGTGCTCATCGACTATCTCCAGATCATCGCCCCGGTGGACGTCCATTTCACGGACAAGCAGAACCTTGACCGCATCGTCTGCGCGCTGAAAAAGCTCTCCCGCCAGCACGGGCTGACCATCCTCGCCATTTCCTCCTTCAACCGCGAGAATTATAATCTGGAAGTCTCCATGAACGCCTTCAAGGAATCCGGCGGCATCGACTACTCCGCCGACGTGCTGCTGGGACTTCAGGCGCGCGGGGCGGGGCGGCCCGGCTTCAACATCGACGAGGAAAAGCGTAAGGACCCCCGCGAGCTGGAACTCAAGATCCTCAAGAACCGCTCCGCCGCGCTCGGACAGCCCATCCCGCTGCGCTACTATCCGGCGTTCTCCTGTTTTGAAGAAGGATAAGGCGGTCTCACGTGAGACTTGTCCGAGCAGTTCGCGGCGATTAATTTTCGAATGTAATACCCCTGGAAGGATATAGAAAAAAAAGCAAGAACTGCTTGCAAAAAGAGAAAATATCTGATAGATTTTATGTAGACTGTATTACTGTCAGTACGTGCGTCTATCCGCACGCCCGGACAGGGACAGGTTTTGGATGCTGCGAGCAGCGCTTGGGGCGGAAACGCTGACACCCTTTTGCGGTACTCGAAGATCATCAGTAAAAAAAAGGAGTGGTTAAGAAGATGAAAAAGCAGCGTATCTTGAGTGCTCTGCTGGCATTGTGCATCGTCTTTTCCCTGGTGCCCACAGCGCTGGCGGAAAAAGCTGACGATTTCACGGACGTCAGCAGATCCGACTGGTACTACCAGTTCGTAGACTATGTGACGTCGAAGGGTTACTTCAACGGCACCTCAGAGACGACCTTCGCCCCCGCGGAGAACATGACCCGTGCGATGTTTGTCACGGTCCTGTTCCGTTTCGACGGTGCAAAGGGTGATCGCAGTCAGAGCGCATTCACCGATGTGGCTCCCGGCGAGTGGTACACCGATGCCATCAACTGGGCGGCCGCCAACAGGATCGTGGATGGTGTGGGCGACGGCAAGTTTGCCCCGAACGACCCCATCACCCGTGCGCAGATGTGCACCATGATCGAGCGTTACCTCGCCCTCTATAAGAAGGCATGGAAGGTGACTCTGCCCGAGACCGGTTCCGTCTCCGTCATGGTCGATGAGAACGCGATCCCCGCGTATGCGCTCGCCGCGGTCAAGCAGTGCCAGCGTCACGGCTTGGTCAACGGCTTTGAGGACGGCACGTTCCGTCCCAACGAACTGTCCACCCGTGCGCAGGTGGCAGCGGTGATCTACCGTATGTCTTACCTCGTGCAGGGCGCGAAGCCGGATAACACCCCGAGCGTGAATCCTCCCGTGAATCCTCCGGTAAATCCCCCCGTGAATCCCCCGGTGCCCCCCACCTACACCTACACCGTGAGCTTTATCGCGAACGGCGGCACCGGCACGATGCCGAATGTCACCGTCATCAGCGGCAACTACACGCTGCCCCCGTGCGCCTTCACCGCTCCTGAGGGTCAGCAGTTCAAGGGCTGGGCGACGAGCCTAAGCGGCGCAGTGATGAGCACCGGCACGATCATTAACGTGACGGCGAACACCCCCCTGTTCGCGATCTGGGAGCCGAAGGCACCCGTGGTCGTTTCCGATGACCTGATCGGCAATGCCGTTCTCGCGTCCGTCAAGCAGGTCAACGACAGATTCGACGACATGAAGAGCGCCGTTGTCAGCGCCATTGAAACGGACAACAGCACCAAGGGCTACCTGACGAAGGACCAGCTCCAGCAGGTCAAGAACATTGTCAACGGCATGGTCAATGTCGGGGACGTGACGGCGGACTTCCCCAGTGACCCCAAGGCTGAGCGCGAGGTCACCTGGAACGTCGCTCTGAACGTGAATGACGGCCAGGTCGTCTCCGCCATCGAGCTTGCCAAGGCGATCATCACCGGCAAAACGAGCACGCCCACTCCCGCGCAGATCGACGGTTTCCTGACCAGCGTTAAGAACGCTGTCAAGAACGAGACCGGCATCGATCTCACCAGCGAGTCCCTGCAGGCGATCAAGAAGCAGGTCGTCGACCTTCTCAAGAAGGAAGGCAAGAGCCTGTGGGCGAACTTCCACGACGGCAAGGGCAACTATGTCTGCGGCGATGTGGACGTCGTGTTCAACGGTAAGACCTACGCCACCATCAATGTCGGCGACGGCAACACCACCCTCAAGGGCAGCAAGTCCCAGATCGCCAAGGAGCTTGGCACTGCCATCTCCAAGGAGATCTACAAGCAGATGAAGGCGCAGGGTACTGCCTACACCGACAAGTTCAAGTTCAATATCGACCTGAAGGTCAACTTCGCTCCCGCCGCCAACGCGGACATTGCAGCGAAGACCAACGCTTACACCTACAACTATAAGCTCGTCGTGACGCCGAAGCTCAACAGCAACGGTCTGCTCGAGTACAAGTACGAGGGCGATGAGAACTATCTGCGTCTCAACATCAGCAAGGACATCCAGAAGGCTTATAACGACGGCCTCGACCAGATCGCCGCGAAGTACGCCTATAAGGACGGCGCCAGGGATGAGGTCGTCGCTAAGGTGAAGAAGGAGATCCCCGCCCTCTGCAACGAGGTTAAGACCGCGCTTGCCAAGTATGACATCACGCTGAAGGACACCACTGTCGAGAACATCGAAAATGCTCTGACGCCCGTGGTGGAGAGCTGGGTCGATACCAACTGGGAAAAGATCACTAAGTCTGCCACCAGCGGCGGCACCCTGACTGGTCTTGACAACACCGCTCTCATCAACGCCGTGTGGCCGCTGATCGCGGATGAAATCGACGCGCTCACAGTGGAGGATTTGGACGCTCTGATCCAGAACCAGATCAAGGCTAAGCTCAAGGAGAAGGAGATCAACGAGGCGTGGATCGTCAAGAAGGCGAATGAGAACGAGAATATTAAAACAGCTAAGAAGTTCTGTGCTGCGGCTCCTTCGTACTCTATTTACCCCGATGGTGTGACGCTGGATATCGGGTCGGTCACTGATATTAACCGCCTGATTCAGCAAGAAACCATCAAGATTACGTTCACCGACTTTTTCTTAAAAGGGGTTGAGCTCGACGGACGTGAACTCAAGGCGTACATTGTTGAGATGGCCTCCAAGGAGCTTGACACTGCGCTGAATTCCTCCGCCACGCTGAAGGATCTGCTGGCGGAGAACCCCAGTCTGAAGAATTACCTGATCTACAGCGCGCTCGTGCAGGTGGGTCTGGACTTCAACAAGGAGAAGGGCGAGGCTGCTGGCGAGAAAGGCAAGGTTCTGACGGATCTCAAGCCCACCATCAAGAAAGAGGGCGAGGCAAAGCTCGCCGAAAAGCTGGAGAGCAAGCTTGCCAAGATCAATGTGTCGGATATTCTGAATAACGGCTCTGCCGAACAGACGAAGTATCAGGAGAAGATCAACCTGCTCAACAGCCTGAAGTTCAATGCCGACAATGGCATCCAGACCAAGACCGCAGCCCAGCTTGCTGACGCGCTCAAGAGTCAGACCATGAAGGACATCGTCGGCAGCAAGGGCGACACTTATGTTGCGCAGTACCTCGGCAAGATCGTTGCCAAGGCGCAGAACCTGCTGCCCGACGGCGCGAGCATCACCCTCAACAACGGTGTGACGCTGACGGAGAACGACCTCACGGCGCTTGGCAATGCCAAGACCTCTCTCGAGGCTGTGACCGAGCTTGCGAACCTCATCGCGAAGTTCGGCGATCTGAGCATCAACAGCTTCGCTGACCCTGCCGGCCAGAAGGTGACGGTCAACTACAACACCCGCACCGCCAGCGCCAACCTCATCATCAACGTCAAGTAATTTGACAGCGTAAGACAAATCCATCATTCGGACCACCTCTTCCCGGCGGGGCAATTCCGCCCCGCCGGGGGAGGGGGAGCATAAAAAAAGAGACGTTAGGCGCGTCAGCGGCTCATTCGCGTTTGAGAGCCTGGCGGGTCTGTCGTCTCACACTTTTGAAAAGCACTGATTCAAAAATAATTTCTGCCCCGAAAAACAAGAGAAAGGAGGGCGCGCATGAACGAAAAGCTCCTGCGATACCTGCTGGAACAGCAGCTTTTGACCGCGGAACAGGCGGACGAGCTGCGTCGTGCTCAGGAGGAAACGAACAAGTCCATCCGCGAGCTGATCTTGGAGCGCGCCATCCTGCCCGAGGAACAGGTCATTGAAGCCCTGTCCTCGCTGACCCGCACCCCCGTGGTGCACCTTTACGAAATGACCATCCCCATGGATGTCCGACAGGCGGTTCGCCCGGATATCCTGCGTACATATACAATGATGCCCTTCCAGTTTGATCCGGAGGACAGCGGCACGCTGTATGTCGCCATGAACGAGCCCATGAACATGAAGGGGCGCGACATGGTCGCCATTGCCAGCAAGTGTCGCATTAAGCCATTTTTAGCGACAACATCCGACATTCTCGTGACCATCGACCGCTGCTACGGCAGCGAGGAGATGCAGGAGGCTGCCGAGCTTTACACCCAGACCAACGAGCGGGAGAGCGCCTCTCTGGAAGATCAGGTCTTTCAGGAGGATGTCAACGCCTCCCCCGTGGTGGTGCTGGTGAACTCCCTTGTGGAGCAGGCGGTGCGCCAACGCGCTTCCGATATCCACGTGGAGTCCGGACCGGACAAGGTCCGGGTCCGCTGCCGAGTGGACGGCGTGCTGTACACCACCGCCACTTACGACCTGCAGCTGCTGCCCGCCATCATCGCGCGCATTAAGATCCTCAGCAATCTGGACATTTCCGAAAAGCGCAGACCGCAGGACGGCCGCTTTTCCATCCTGGTGGACCGCCGGGAATACGATGTGCGTGTTTCCACGCTCCCCACGGTCTATGGCGAAAAGTGCGTGATGCGACTGACGCAGAAAAAGGCGCTGCGCCGCAGCAAGCGCGCCCTTGGCCTGACGGGGTCGGAACTGGAAAAATTCGACGAGATCCTGCGCCATCCCAACGGGATCGTGCTGGTCACCGGACCTACCGGTTCCGGTAAATCCACCACGCTTTACACCGCATTGAACGAGCTTAACAGCGACATGGTGAACATCGTCACGGTGGAGGACCCCGTGGAGGCGAACGTGGACGGCGTGAATCAGGTGCAGGTGAATCCCAAGGCGAACCTGACCTTTGGCAACGCCCTGCGTTCCATTTTGCGTCAGGACCCCGACATTATCATGATCGGAGAGATCCGCGACCGGGAAACGGCGTCCATCGCGGTGCAGGCGTCCATCACGGGTCACCTCGTGGTGAGTACGCTGCACACCAACGACACCGCCAGCAGCGTCACGCGCCTGCTGGACATGGGCGTGGAAAGCTACCTCATCGCCGACGCGCTGACCGGTATCATCGCCCAGCGCCTTGTGCGCCGTCTTTGCCCCAACTGCAAGCGGCGGCACGTTCTTTTAGAGCATGAGTTGGAATATCTGGGACTGACGCCGGAGGAGAAGGACAGCGCCGAGGTTTACGAGCCGGTGGGCTGCCAGCGCTGCGCCGGTACCGGATATTTCGACCGGATCGGCATTTACGAGATCATGGAGATCACGCCCCGTATGCGCACGATGATCTCCCACCGCTGCGACACGGGCGCGCTGCGGGAGACTGCCATCGCCGAGGGGATGCACACCCTCCGCGAAAGCGCCCGCCGCCTTGTGCTGGAGGGAACGACCTCCATCAGCGAGATGCAGCGCATCAGCGTTGAAAATGTGGCGGAAGAAACTCATCCTTTGGAGGACGGCGCATGATCGACTTGGGAACACTCATTCATGACGCGCTGGAGCGCAACGCCTCCGACATTCACCTCACGGTGGGGGAGCCCCCCGTTTTTCGACTGGACGGCGAGCTGACCAACTTTGGGGAGGATCCGCTGACCGAGGCGGATACCACCGCCTATGTGCAGGAGCTGATCACGCCCGGACTTCTCAAGGAATTTCATGAAATGGGCGAGGCGGACTTCGCCGTGACCTATCACGATCTGGTGCGTATGCGCTGTAACGTGTTCCGTCAGCGGGGCATGACGTCGCTGGCGCTTCGCCTGCTGCCGCTGCGCATTGCCACCGCCGAGGAATTGGGCCTTCCGCCCGTGGTGGTGGCGCAGGCGGATAAACCCCGCGGACTGGTGCTCGTCACCGGCCCCACCGGCTCGGGCAAAAGCTCCACTCTGGCGGCGCTGCTCGACCACATCAACCACACCGAGCGCCGCCACATCATCACGCTGGAGGAACCGATCGAATACCTGCACACGAGCGATCAATGTATCATCAACCAGCGCGAGGTGGGTGCTGATACCAGCAGCTTTGCCGCGGGACTTCGCGCTGCGCTGCGTCAGGACCCCGACGTGATCTTAGTCGGCGAGATGCGCGATCTGGAGACCATCTCCACCGCCATCACAGCCGCCGAAACGGGCCATCTGGTGTTCGGCACGCTGCACACCAAGGGCGCCGCCAACACCATCGACCGTATCATCGATTCTTTCCCCGCCGAGCAGCAGAACCAGATCCGCATCCAGTTGGCGGACGTGCTGGAGTGTGCCGTGGGCCAGACCCTCCTGCCGAAGATCGGCGGCGGCCGCACGGCGGTATTCGAGATCATGATCGTCACTCCCGCCATTCGCAGCATGATCCTGCAAAGCAAGACCTTCCAGATCGTCAGCGCCATCCAGACCGGCAAGCGGTACGGGATGCAGCTTTTGGACGACGCGCTGGAGGATCTGGTGGACCGTCGCGTGATTTCGCTGGAGACTGCCCTCGCCGCCGCCAACGAGCCTGATAAATTCAAGACAGGGCGGCAGACCTGAGAAAGGAGGGCGGCTCCATGCCCGGATTCAACTATACGGCGATCAACCGAAACGGAAAGCGCGTCCGCTCCTCTCTGGATGCGTCGTCCATCGAGACCGCGAAAAGCTCCCTTCGCGGTGCTGGTTATACGATTTTAGACATTAAGGAGCAGACCACCCTCAACCGCGATATCGAGATCCCGTTCCTCGGCAACCCCAAGGCGAAGGACATGGCGGTGTTCTGCCGTCAGTTCGTTTCCATCCTGCGCGCGGGCGTTTCCGTCGCCTCCGTGCTTGCCATGCTGGGGCAGCAGACCAGCAATAAAAAGCTGCGCGCCGCCATCCGCGAAATGCAGGCGGACGTGGAAAAGGGCGAAGCGCTTGCTACTTCCATGCGCCGCCATCCCAAGATCTTCCCCGCCATTCTGGTGAATATGGTGTCAGCGGGCGAGGCCTCCGGTAATCTGGAGGAATCCTTCCGCCAGATGGAGCTTTATTTCGAACGCAGCAAGCGCACCAAGGGCAAGGTGACCAGCGCCATGATCTACCCCTGCGTGCTGATCGTGGTCATGATCATCGTGCTGATCGTGATGATGACGAAGATCATCCCCAACTTCCTCAAAACCTTTGAGGATATGGACGCGGAGCTGCCCAAGCTCACGCAGGGCGTGATGGCGGTCTGCGAATGGTTCAAGTCCTGGTGGTGGGTGCCGCTGCTGGTGCTGGCAGCGCTGATCGTGGGCGGCGTCCTGTTTCACAGGACCGACAAGGGCAAGCACTTTTTCGGCTGGCTCGCCCGCAAGACGCCCGTGGTGGGCAACCTGACGGTCAAGACCGCCTGCGCGACCTTCTGCCGCACGATGGAGGTGCTGATCGGCTCCGGCCTGACGCTGACGGACAGCATGGACCTCGCCGCCAGCAACATGGGCAACATCTACTATCTGGAGGCCATCCGCGATGCGCGCGCCCTGGTCGCCGAGGGTACCCCCCTGCGGGAGAGCCTCGTGCGGACGGGTATTTTTCCGCCCATGGTGTCGAATCTTGTCGGCGTGGGGGAGGAGACCGGCGACCTGCAAAGCATGATGGGAAAAGTGGCCGACTACTACGATGAAGAAGTAGATGAGGCCACCAAAAAGCTCCTGAACCTGATGGAGCCTGCCATCATCATCTTCATGGCGGTCTTTGTGGTCATCATCGTGCTGGCTATCTACCTGCCGATGATCAACATGACCAAGGCATTCGACAAATATCTCTAAATCCGTATATCCAAGCCATGTCCCCTGGCGTGGGAGATAGGGGCCCGTGCCGCATGGCGATGATATAAAATCCGACGCAAAACAAAGAAAGGAAGAAAACTCCTATGAAAAAGTTTGGTTCCAAGTCCGGTTTTACTCTCGTTGAGCTGATCGTCGTCATCGCGATCCTGGGCATCCTCGCCGGCATCGCCGTCCCCGCCTACTCCGGCTACATCAAGAAGGCCAACGAGGCCGCCGACTACACCCAGCTCGACGCCATCAAGACCGCTGTTGTCTTCGCTTATACCGATGAGCACGTCAACGACGCTGAATTCAAGGACATTACGAAGATCACTGTTGCCCCCGCCACTGGTCAAGGCGCTAAGGGTGCTGCCGTTACGGTTTACGCTGGCGACACCACGGCCATTACTGTCGCCCCTGCCGATATCAAGCCCTATTACAATCTCGAAGAGTTCACGTTCAAGAGCAACACGAAGCAGGCTGACTGGAACAAGTTGGAGAGCGAAAGTGGCGATAGCAAGGTTGCCGCTGGTTGGACGCTGACCCCGAAGGACTAAGGCTAATCCACCCCTACATCAACCCCAAGCACTTAGAAACAACGCCCCGCCCGTCCGGTATCCCTATCACCCGGGCGGGCGGGGGGAGACCCCTGAGCGAAAAGGAGAATCGTTCCATGACCTGTCTTTTGCTGCTGCTCTGGACGGCGCTGGGTCTGTGCGTCGGCAGCTTCTGCAACGTGCTGATCTTCCGCCTGCCCCGCGGAGAGGAGTTCGTGAAAACGCCGTCGCACTGCATGGCCTGCGGCCATCGTCTGCGGTGGTACGAGCTGCTTCCCGTGGCAAGCTGGCTGATGCAGGGAGGGAAGTGCCGCGCCTGCGGGGCGAAGATCTCCGCCCAGTACCCCGTGGTGGAGGCGCTGAACGGCGGGGCATGGCTGCTGGCGGCGTGGCTGTATCAGGCCGATGTGCTGCGCGCGGTGCTGTATTCGCTGCTGTTCTCCCTGTTGACGGTCGTGGCGCTCATCGACTGGCGCACCTTCGAGATCCCCAACGGGGTGAACCTTGCGATCTTCCTGCTGGGCGCGGTGCAGCTTGCAGCCGATACCGCGCACTGGAAAACGTATCTCATCGGGATGTTCTCGGTGAGCCTTCTTTTCCTCCTGCTGTGGTTCGTGACGAAGGGCAGCGGCCTTGGCATGGGGGACGTCAAGCTGATGGCAGGGGCGGGACTGCTGCTGGGCTGGCAGCGCATCCTTCTTGCGATGATCCTCGGCAGCGTTTCCGGTGCGATCATCCACTCGGTCCGCATGAAACGCGGCGCGCCCCGCAAGCTGGCGTTCGGGCCGTATCTTGCCGCCGGGATCTGGGTCGCGGCGCTATGGGGCGACCGGCTCATCGCGGCGTACCTCGGTCTTTTTGGGCTGTAACACGGGAGAGAAACAGGGCAGGCGCGGACCTGCCCGCGAGAGAGAAAAACAAGAGCCTGTGGGAGGGGCAGAACCGTTCTTCGGGACGGCTGTGCCATTCCCACAGTCCGGGAGGGAACACTTATGAGCATGCAAAGGCTGAGCGGCAGGGCGCTGGTGGTGCAGATCACCGAGCGAGAGATCCGCATCGCCCAGATGACGCTGGGCAGCGACGTCATTTCCGAGCGGGTCATCCTGCCCACGCCGCCGAACGCGGTCGAGGACGGTCAGCTCGTGGGGCTGGACGCCCTGCGGGACGCGATGGAGCCGGTTCTGCGGCAGGGGCTGTTCCGCCGCTGCCGTAAGGTGGTCTTTTCGCTCTGCTCCACGCAGGTCATCAGCGAGAGCGTCACCGTCCCCGCGGTGAAAAAGCAGCAGCGCCTCGGTCAGATGCTGCTGGCGAACATGGACGAGTATTTCCCCATCGACCCGGGCGAGTATCAGCTTTCGTGGGAGAGCGTGGGCGTTGAGCAGCGCGAGGACGCGCGTCTTCTGCGCGTGCAGCTCTGGGCGGTGCCGCGCGCGATGCTGCAGCGCTACTATGCCCTTGCCAACAGCATGGGGCTGAGCGTTGCCGCCGTCGATTTCTGCGGTCACAGCCACGCCACCGCCGTGGACGCGGACTTTGCCCTGCCAAAGCACGCGAAGTCCTCCGCGGATACGGACGACGGCGTCTGCCTCTATATCAACGCCGAGAGCGAGCTGTTGCTGCTGACCTTCGTCTACAACGGGCAGGTCAAGCTGCAGCGCCTGCTGCAACGGGGCTATTCCCAGCAGGACGACCTCAATGAGGCGGGCATCGTGCTCGACTACTTCTCCGCCATGCCCGGCCGCGCCCGCCTGACGAGCGCCGTGCTTTCCGGCGGTCAGGGGAAGGAGGCGGGGCTTGCCCCGGCGCTCGCGTCGCTGCTGAATGTCCCCGTCGAAATGGCGGAGACCGACTACGGCGCGCAGTGGCTGCTCTGTCAGGGCGCGGCGCTCACCGCCCTTGACTTCGGCGACCCGGAGCTGAACCACATCACCGGCGCGCGCGCACCCATCAACCGCGCGTGGCAGTACGGTCTTGTGTTCCTTGGCGGCGCGGCGCTGACGGCGTCCGTACTGCTGCTGCTGACCTCCAAGCTGTCGTGGAGCACGGAGCTGGACGGTCTGCGCGCACAGCAGGACCGCCTGACGGCGCTTGCCCAGCAGAACGCGGGCTGTGCGGAGAACTACCACAACTATTCGAGTATGTACGACGCTTACAGCGCCGACTGGGACACCGTATTCGACTCCGTTCGGACATATAACGACAACCTTGAACTGGTGCTGGGCGAGCTGGAAGCAAAGCTCCCCAAGAAGTCAACGGTGACCGCTCTGAGCACGACCGAGTTGTGTCTTGCGGCGCAGGTCGCCTTCCAGAACAAGGAGGACGCCGCTTATTTCCTCGTGGCGCTGCGCGACGTGCCCTTCATGACCCTCAGCACCGTTTCCAGCCTGACCATCGGCCCGCGGGAAGCCTACTCCCCGGACAAAATGATCGCTGCGCTGTACGAGAAAGCGGAGAAGGAGTCCCCCGTGCCGAGCACGGAGGAAAGCGCAACGGATGATACCACGGAAAGCACAACGGATAGTACCGAGGAAAGCAGTACGGAAGAACCTCCCACCGAGGGCGGCTATTCCCTCGATGAGCTGTTCTCCAACGTTTCCAGCGGCAGCGTTGCCATCGACGGAAAAACGCTTCGGAATATGATCCCGCTGCTGAAAGCGGCGGGTGCCGATGACAGTACCATTGCAAAGATGGAAAATTATGCGGATGTGATGGAGCGTTTCGGCGTGACCATTACCCCGGATAACCTCGGCATCCTCTCCGGGATCCAGGGGCTGCTCCCTGGCGGCGGCACGCCCAGCACGCCGGGCAGTTCCGGCAGCACAACGGTCACGCCTGCTACGCCCAGCACGCCGGGCAGTTCCGGCAGTACAACAGTCACGCCTACCACGCCCAGCAGCGGCAGTACGTCCTCTGCTTCTGGCATTGAGTCTGTCGATATTGCAACGCTGCGTCTCAGCCTGCAATACCTGAACTCCAACCAGCTGGACGCTCTGCAAGCCGTCTACGGGCCGGTGCAGGAAAAGACCTTCTCGCTGGATGACCTGCGCAAGCGCTCCAATACCACCCAGGAGAAGAATGCGATCCGGTCCCTGCTGCAAAACGATCCTGCCGCCATGTATCAGTTTTTCCTGCTGATGCGCGAGGATATCGCCCGTGAGGAAAAGGACCAGATCCTGTACGACAAGATCTTTGACGACATTTGGAAAAACGCCGATCAGCACCGCATGTTCTATGAGAGCGACGATGTGATGCTGAACAAATATCTGCCGAACCTGCTGAATATCCTGACTGACAACAAGACGAATGTCAACGCAACGGTCGCGCTCATTCGGCAGAATCAGACGCTGAGTGGCAAGCTTGCGCTCCATCTTGCCAAGGAAATGGGCGAGATCAAAGAGGCCAATACCGCTCTGGATCTCGTGGCGCTCCAAAAGGAGATCAACAGCGGCGCGGCGTTCCAGCGGGATGCCGCCACTGTGGCCGCGGTCAACGCGCTGCTGCGGAAGAATCAGCAGACCTCCGGTACATCCGGCACCTCCGGCAACACGGGCATGGATGAAAACGATCTGCTGATGTGGATCCTGATGAATCAACTCAAAAATCAAACCGGCGGCTCAGGCATCCCGGATATCTTCAACACCGGCGCTTCTCAGACGCAGAAGCCTGCCGACAACCGCTATTACCTGACGGTCGTGCTGGCCTATGACGAGTCCTTGATCCAGGCGGAGCAGACGCGCAAGGGTCTGGACCGCGACGCCAAGGTTGAGAAAGTGGAGGTGGGCCAGTGAAAGTGATCGGTAGAAACTGGAAGGCTGTCCTGTCAGTCCTGCTCTTGTTGGTCGCCGTTCTGGTGTATGTTCTGGGCTACCGCCCCCGCAGTGAAGCTTACGTCATGGAGCGGGATCAGTTAAATGCTCAGATCACCGCGCTGCAAACCACCATCGTCGAAAACGAGAAATACAAGGACGTGCAGGATCAGCTTGAGCCGGCAGAGGCCGCGATCGAGGAAAGCCGCGCCGCGCTTTATGAGAACTTCCCCGCGGATATGAAGGAAGAAGATCAGATCCTCTACCTGCTGTATCTGGAAAAAACGCTGGGGACCGGCAGTAAGGAGCTGGGCTACACCCAGAAACTGCACGATATTTTCCTTCAGCGCTTCGGGAGCGGCGGCGACATCGAGTTTTCTTTCGGTGAGATCACGCCGATGCAGGCCTTGAGCGATGGCGCACTCCTTGAGGGCTTGAACCTGACGGTGTACTATCACGCCTCCTATCAGGAGTTCAAGAACATGGTGCACGCGCTGGCAACGGATGAGCGCATCACCTCCATCCGGTATGCCACCTTCAACTACGACAGCGAAAAAAAGCTGCTGGACGGGCAGATGACCCTGACGCTGTATCTGATGCCGTCCGCTCAGAACACCTATGAGGAACCGGGCGTAACGCCGCCCGCGACCGGTAAGACAGACATTTTCAACTGACCCATTGGGAGAGGCAAGGCATGAAAAAGATCGGGAAAGAGAGAACAGCGGGCTTTTCGCTGCTGGAGGTCGTCGTGGCGATCGCCATCATCGGCCTGATCTCCGCGCCCATCTGCACGAGCCTCATTCTGGCAGGACGGATCAACGCCCACAGCCAGGTCGTGATGGAAGCCCATCTGAACGTCCGTACCGCCGTGGAGACCCTGATGAAGGACGGCGTTACGGAGGCAAGCGATAACTACCACGCGGATGAGTTCCCCAATGTGACGATCAAAACAAAGAAAGAAGACAGCAGCGACCCCTATTATCGTGTCACGGTATCGGATAAGCCCACGGAGCCGCTCGTTACGGTGAAAACGTATGTCCGCGCCGTGTCGCCGGAAGGCGGTGGCACATGAAGAAGCTCTGGAAAGACAACGGCGGTTACGCGCTGGCGTATGTGCTCATCGTCGTTCTGGTGCTGTGCGCCGTCGCCGTGTCCGTCTGCACCGCGGCGCTGAAAAATTATCAGGCGCAGGAGCGCTCCATCCGCCAGACGCAGCAGCTCTATCAGGCGGAGGGCGAAATCGAAAAATTCGTGGCGCTGGCGGAGGACGTACATCTTTTAACGGATTCCGCTGAATATGACTCGCAAGACGAGGCGAAGAAAGCGGCAAAAGAGGCTTACCTTACATATCTCCAAGGTTTGCATAGCAAGGTCAGCGGCTGCACGTACGCCCCCCCTGATGCCACCGATACCGACAGCAATTCCTGCACCTTTAAGCTTACCTGTGAGAAGAACGCCGCCGTTCGCATCGAGACAAAGATCAAAATGAAACTTGAATACGATGTAAAATCGGTTGAGAAGCCGGAAGACCTGCAGCCCGACGGAAAACCAAAAATAAAGTACACCGCCAGGGTCAGCAAGGCCACGCACCACTACATCACCTACACCATCACCCACTTGACAGCGGAAAAGGGGGGGACGAGCGAATGAAACGAAACAACAGCGGCTTCACCATGGTCGAGCTGCTGGTGACCGTCGCTGTCAGCTCCATCGTGCTGGCAGCCGCAGCGTCGCTGATGCTGCTCGGACTGCGGGTGCATCAAACGACGCAGAAGGAGGCGGGCGAGCAGCAGACCGTGCGCATCGTGCTCTCCGCGCTGGAGGATCTCTCCGCCAGCGGCAAGATCTCCCGCGTGGAGCCGTTCTCCGACGGTTGGCGGCTGCTGGGAAAGACCGCCGACGGCAAGTCCGGAGCGGTGCTGCTGCGATACAACAACGGTAAGCTCCGCAGCGGCGGAAGCGGCGATCAGGTGCTGCTGGACAACCTGCGCGGTGCGCAGGTTATTCTGGACGGCAGCCTCGTGACCTTCACCTTCGCGACCGCGGCGCACAGGTACAGCACCTCCGTCTTCTGCCGCACCGGGATCGAGGGCGACAGCGTCGGCAAAGAGGATGCGCAGGAAAAGCTGGAAGAGCTGAAAAAGCCCAACCTGCCGGACGCTGCCGATCTGACCGATACGGAAAAGGCGGCGCGCTTTGCGTTTCTGCAAAAGCTTGCCGACCAGTACGACAGCAAGGGAGAGATCATCGGAGGGAAAGGCTACTTCTCCGAATGGTACATCGACGGATACAAGAATCACCCCGGCTGGAACCAATACACCCCCTGGTGCGCCTGTTTCCTCTCGTGGGCAGCCGATCAGAAGAAAGCCTCCATCGACGGCGATCCGCCCAGATTCGCAAACGTGGATGAGGGCATGGAGAAATTCAAGGATAAGAGCCAGTGGCGCGAACCCAATGACGAAAAGAACAAGCCCATTCCCGGCGACTACGTCTTTTTTGACTGGGACGGGGACAGAGACCCCGACCACGTCGGCGCGGTGCTGTGCGTGAAGGACGGTTACCTTTACACCATCGAGGGCAACAGCGGCGGCAAGGTCGCCGTCAACCGCTACCCGCTGTCGAATTCGAGCGTGGATAAGCGCATCATGGGCTACGGCGTGCTGAACTGGAAGACAGGAAAGGAAACCACAGAGTAATCATCTGTTCATATAATTCTCAAAAAGAAATCAAATATATTGAGGAGGAAACAACATGAAAAAGCAAGTGGGAAACAAGCTGCGCGGCAGCGCAGGCTTTACGCTGGTGGAGCTTATTGTGGTCATCGCGATCATCGGCATTTTAGCCGGCATCGGCACGGTGGGCTACGGCGGCTACATTAAGCGCACCAACGAGGGTCTGGACGAGACCCTGTATCGCAACATCCTGTACGCCGGCGAGATCGGCAAGTATGAGAACCCCGGCGTAACGGGCACCGTGACCGTCGGCAAGAGCGGCGCTACCGTTACTTCCGACAGTGGCGATTCGGCAGTCGTTGAGAAGTGGCTGTCCGACGCCTTCGGCTCTGATTGGCCAACCACCGTGAAGTACCGCACGGACAAGTACGCGGGCAAAACCAAATACAACAAAATCCCCCTGCCTATCACGGTGGTCGAGTTGAATGCGGATCAGCAGGCAAGTCTCGATAAACTCACGCAGTCCAATCTGAGCGGCCACGAGGAGGAATTGGCAAATACCTGCAACAACCTTTCCCAGATGTTTGCCAAATGGATTGCTCAAAACTCGAGCGGAACATCGCTTGATGGCTTGAAGGGACGAATGAGCGAAGAAGAATTCACGGAGTTTCAGGACTTTCTGAAGACGACGTTGGGGAAAACAGACCCCGATAAACTCAACAACACGGAAATCGCCAATGCCACCGTTCTTTATGTCGCCAAGAAAGCGAAAGGAATGACCGCTGAAGACGTGTGGAATACACTCACTAACCCCCCCGAACCCGAAGGATCAGATGATCCGGATTTTATTGCTATGGAAACATACGGCAAGCTTCCCTATGCTGCGCTGCTGTACGGTACCATGACCGGTTACGCAAACTCCGGCAAAGCCAGTGATACTTTTATGGAAAAAATGAAAACTCCCCCCAAGGGTGTTACGGATGTTGTCAATCTGTTTAATTTGCTGGGCTCGGAAGGCGACAGGTATACGAATTATGTGAACGCCAACGAAAAGGGCATCAAGGCAGATATGGATGGTTATCTTGGTGCAATGCAGATCATCAGTGATTACAATGTCCGATTCGACATTAGCGAAAACGATGCATTCAATAACAAGGATACGCTTACCCTGCTGCAGGCAGTGCTGAATTCCAAGAAGTAAGGCAAAAGATCCGTTTTTGCTGCCGCAGGGACGGCAGCAAAAACGGTGAATTATGAAAGAAAGAAAACAGGAGGAGGACGGAATGAAAAAACGAATCGGCAGGCGCTTGGTGTCGCTGCTCCTGACGGTCGTCACAATACTGACGATGCTCCCGGCGATGACGCTGCCGGCGTTGGCGGACAAAAAAGGAAATTTGGAAGGCTTAACCGATCCTGCTATCGAATTGAGTTTTAATGGCAACAAAAATGATCCGTGGGAAGCCGATGATCAACAAATTACGGGTTCGATTAAGAGTATAAAAGGTAGGTTCGGGTTTGTAACTAATTACCACTCAACCCTAACTATCAAAAATAAAACGGGCACCAAAGCGATGTTATCCTTTAACTACACCGTTGCGGTGAATGGGGGCACCATTAATGTGGGTAATCAGTCGGCGGTCACTCCGGGCGACACGGTTTCCACCGAGCTTGAGAAGGACGGCAGCATCGAGGTCTACATCAAATCCGGCAGCGCCGAGGCCCCGACCAAGATCACGATGACCGACATCAAGTTGGTGCCCGTAGCAACTGCCACCGTGACCTTCCAGCCCGCTGAGCACGGCAGCTATAAAGTGGGCAGCACGATCATTACCGGGGAGTGGACCCAAACCCAACGCTCCACGACCCCCTATCTGGTTAACGCGACCCCGGCGCAGGGATATCAGTTCATGGACTGGTACGATGTGACTAACAAAAAGTCCATCAGCAGAGATCAAAAAACCGAACTGAACATAGAAAAAGACTGCACCATCAAAGCGCGATTTACGACCAGCGGGCTTGCGCTTTTTGAAACCGGCGGTCTGGTCTATGACGATTTGACCGATGCCATCACAGCGGCGAGTGGAAATCCATCTCCCCTCATCACTCAGGTTGGAGACGGTACGATCAGCGGCAGCTATACGATCCCTAACGGTGTCACTCTGCTGATTCCATTTAATAAGGCAGGAACGGTGTCTAACGGGGAGCCGAAATTTATCACGAGTTACGTTAAACCTTCGACATTCCGAGAACTGACTATGACCGAAGGAAGTACCTTGACCGTAAATGGTGAGCTTGTTGTCGGAGGACGATTGTCGGCAGCAGGGACGAGCGATGGATTTAGTGGAACCCCTACCGGACCACACGGCGCGATCATTATGCCGGAAGGAAGCGCGATAATCGTCAAGGGGAAGCTTTATGCCTATGGATATATCAGCGGACCGAAGGATTCCACCGGGAAATATACAAGTGGCTTTAATTGCGGCACTGTTACGGTAAATTCCGGTGGTGAGGTTCACGAAGCGTTTCAAATCAAAGACTTCCGAGGCGGATCAGTTTCAGCAAATCTTGTTACATCACCAATACTTGGAGGAAATAGCGATAAAAGAGTTTTCCCATTTTCACAGTACTATGTCCAGAACATCGAGGTACCGCTGACCATCCATAGTGGAGCGCGTGATTATGCTTATAGTGCTGTATATGCGCTTAATAATACGAACCCTACAGGAGCGGTCTGCTTTATTGGGAACAGTGGATTATTCAATATAACAGAAGGCTACATCACCAGAACTTATGTTGCAAAAGCACCGGAAGGCAGCACATTGCTAAACGATCATGTGTATTATGATGTTTATGGCAAGATAGCAATGAATAGCATAAAGCTGAAAATTGCTGATTATCCGATTTCGGTGGAAGATTATGACCTGCCAATTAACGGGAACCTCTCTTTGCGCCTCTTTGAACACAATGGAACGGGAAGCGAAGCTGTTGTCAATACGCCGCTTGCTCTTTTGCCGGGCTTTGAACTATATATCAGCAAAAACAGCACGCTTACTGTGAACAAGCCGATATTTGTTTATGATGCTGCCGAGTGGTCTCAGGGGAAGTATGTCAATTCAACTAATTACTACAAGGGCAACCCGGTTCTTACATACACAAAAGCATCTAGGGGAACCACCCAGAATCCGGCGCCGTCGGCTCAGATCGATATCAATGGTACGCTAACGACCTCCACCGGTGGCGTTTATACAACTGATACCGGCGCGAATATCTGCTCCAGCGAGGGCAGCGGCAAGTTTGTTCAGACGAACAAGCCCAGCACAAAAACAAAGACCTATCAAGCTACACAAGAAGGCAATAAAATTACGGGCTGTCCCGAAATCCACATCACCCCCGCCAAGCTGAAAAACAAAGTCGGCGGCTACACCGAAACCAATACTGCCAGCGCTGGTGCTACCTTTACCTACTGCACCTGCACGACCTGCGGCGGCGGCAAATGGACCAATACCAATAGTCTGCAAGTCGCGGCGATCATTGACAGCACCGGCAAACAGACGCCATATCCCTCCCTGCAAGCCGCGGTCGATAAGTACTCGCCGGACAACAGTACCGCTCCGACGAACTACATCAAGCTGCTGCACAACACCACCGAGAAAACTATCAGCGTCAGCAATAAGAGTCTCTATCTCGACCTGAACGGCCGCACGGTGACGGGCGATATCTCGGTAACGAACGGCTATAAGCTTTCCGGCATGGACAGCTCGACGGGCACAAGCTATGATGCCGCCCCGAGCGGCAAGATCGTCGGCACGGTGACGGGCACGGTAGCCCCGACCTACCAGACGCCGACGGTGAATGAGGAATACGATCGCTATGTTGCCATTCAGGGGAAGGAAGCAGATGGTACCAAAAATCTGTCCTTCCACCATTTCAACATCTCCGTCACCGGCTACCGCTTCGAGCTGACCACCGGCGACACGCCGCAGTGCGCGCTGTTCTTCATCGGCAAGTTCCAAGGCGACGCCGAGGCAAAGAAACACTTGACGTCTCTGGGCTTTACCCTGAAGGATATCGATAAAGATAAAACGGAAAAGAAATACGGCTGTACAATAACCGGTAAGACGATTCCCTTAATGCCCACTGGGGGAGGGACGAGCACGAGCGATGTCGTTCAAGATGATGACGGCGCCTATCTCTTCGAGGCATACCTGAAAAAGGAGATCAATAAGAACGACTCTGATACCTATACAAAGCAGTTCTCCGCCATCGCGCAGGCAACGTTCGACAACGACGGAAAGCAGGATAGCAAACCGCAGCAGTTGAGCTTCAAGGATGCCTGGACGGAACCCGAAGGCTACAAGAACCTCACTTCCAAGCAGCAGGAGATCCTCAACAGATTCCTTACAGAGCTCGATATCCCTATCCCTAAGTAAACGGAGTGAATAAGCATGATGAAAACTATTAAAAAAACTTATGTCGCTCCGGCTGCCGAACTGATCCTGCTAGCGCCGCTGGAGGCGCTGGCCAATCAGACTTTATCCAATGAGGACGAGGTTGCCTTGAAGAATTGGGGCTACAAGGGCGTCGTTAAGAACGCCAGCGTCACAGGAAGCAATCGCACCTACTGGTGCGAGGACGGAAGGATCCGCAAATAAGTGATGCGTTACCGAATCGCTGATCTGATCGTTGAAATGTCCCCCAAGGGACGCACAGCTGCCCAGGCGGAGGTCTATCGGACCTCCGCCCGGGGCGGCGCGGCGGATATCACCATCCGGGTGGGCGGCGCGCAGGCGCTGTCGCTCTGTCCCGAGCTGGAAACGGAGGACCTTGCGGAGTACATCGCCACAGGCGACTGCTTTGCCGTGGGGCTTCTGTCCCACGAGGGGATGATGCTTCACGCCTCTGCGGTGGAATACGGCGGACAGGCCGTGTGTTTTTCCGCGCCGCCGGGCACGGGGAAATCCACCCACACGGAAAAATGGGTGCGCCTGTTCGGAGCGTCCATTCTGAATGATGACAAGCCTGCCCTGCGCCGCGAAAGCGGTGTGTGGCAGGTCTACGGCACGCCATGGTGCGGCAAGGAGGCGCTGCATCAGAACCGCAGTGCGCCCCTGCGCGCGATCTGCTTCCTCTTTCAGGGGCAGGAAAACGCTTTACAGCCGCTCACTCCGGCGGAGGCTTTACCTCTGCTGCTGAGTCAGACCCCCTTCCGTCTGCATCGGGAGGATATGGATCGGCTGCTTGCTGCGGCAGACCGTCTCCTGCGGGAGACGAACGTGTTCCGGCTGATTTGCCGGAACGACGACAGCGCCGCCTATTTTGTCCGGGAGAAACTGTTCCCGGATCAAGCCAAAGCCATCGATTGACAGGAGGCAGCACACAAACGCCGTGCTGCCCGCTGCCAGTGGACGGAAGCGGCACAAAGAGTACCGATTGATCTGCGGCTTTTTGTGCCGCCTTTAGACTATTCAGGCGGTCTCTCGCCAAAAGGGGCTGAAAGCCCCGCTCAAGATCTGTCCAAACGCAGACAGAAAGGGAAATACAACCATGAACGAATCCAACATCAACCGATCCAGCGACATTCTGGAGATCGATCTTTGGAAGCTGCTGCTGCTTTACCTCAGGCGGTGGCGGCTGATCCTGCTGTGCGCGCTTGCCGCCGCGGTGATCTCCCTGATTTACACCGCCAATTTCATTACGCCGCTGTATCGTGCCAACGTCACCATTTACGTCAACAATATAAAGGCGAATCAGCAGGTAGATTATATCAGTGCGGCCAACCTCGCGACCTCTCAGCAGCTCGTCAACACCTATGTCAATATCATCCGCAGCGATACCGTGCTGGAAAAGGTGGTAAAGAACGCGAAGCTTGATTACTCGGCAGCGGAGATCCGCGGCATGATGACGACGGCGCAGGTGGATGAGACCGAGCTGTTCTCGGTATACATCTCCCACCCCGATCCGGAGATGGCGGCGAAGATCGCCAACGCGGTGGCGACCGTCGCCCCCGGCGAGATCGAGGAATTCGTCGAAGGCAGCTCCACCAAGATCATCGACCATGCCAAGGTGCCCACGAGCCGCTACACCCCAAGCTATCAGAAAAATACCCTTTTGGGCTGTGCGGCAGGTCTCCTTCTGGCGGTCATCTATGTCACGCTGCTGTATCTGATGGACGTTCGCATCAAGAACGAGGAAGACCTGACGCAGCTTTTCGATCTTCCCATGCTGGGGCAGATCCCCTCTTTTGCGGAGAATGAGCGGAAAAAGGCGGGTCTCAGCGCACAAAAAGCCGATGAGCACGGCGGAGAGAGGTAAGGCGACATGAAAAAAAAGCATTTTTCTCTTCTGCGGAGATCCCGGCGGCACGACGCGCCGGATACTGCCGCGATCATGGAAGTGGAGCGGAAAAACATCCTCTCGGAAAAGAGCGATTTTTTCATCCGCGAGTCCTATAAGACCCTGCGGACCAACGTGACCTTTTCTCTGGCGGACGAGACGGCGTGCAAGGTCCTGATCGTGACCTCCGCCATGCAATCCGAAGGAAAGAGCATCACCGCACTCAACCTTGCCATCTCCTATGCGGAGATGAAGCAGCGCGTCCTTCTGATCGACTGCGACCTGCGCCGCCCCAAGCTGGCGCGTCTGCTGTCCGCAAAGGAAAAGGTAGGACTGAGCAACCTGCTTATCCAGCCGGAGCTGCTGGGGAAGGCCATCCACGATTCCGGCATCGAAGATCTTGACGTCATCTTCGCCGGCGACGTGCCGCCCAACCCGTCGGAACTGCTCGGTTCCTCCCGCATGAAAGCGCTGCTTGACAGCTTGCAGGAGAACTATGATTACATCATTCTCGATACGTCTCCCGTCAATCTGGTGACGGATGCCTGCGTTCTGGTGCCGGAGAGCAGCGGCGTGCTGTTCGTGGTGCGCGCGGGTCTTTCCGAGCGCGGGAGCGTCCTGCGCGCGGTGGAGCAGTTAGAGCGCTCCCATGCCAAGATCCTCGGCTTTGTTCTCAATGAGGTGACGAGGGAGAACGGATACTACGGATATCGGAAATACGGCTATCGACGCCACCGCTACGGCTACGGACGCGGCTACGGCTATGGGCACGGCTACGGTTACGGATACGGACAGGAGAAGCCGGACAGCGAGGAACGGAGCATCCCATGACCGATCTTCACACCCATATTCTGCCCCGCATGGACGACGGCGCGCCGGACACGGCAGCCAGTCTTGCAATGCTCCGCATGGAGGCAGCGCAGGGCGTTACGGGTGTAGCGCTCACCCCCCATTTTCATCGGGACAGGGAGAGCATAGAGCAGTTTCTCGCGCGTCGTCAAGCCGCTTGGGAGCATCTTTCCGCAGCGATGGAGAAAACCGCCGAACCTTTTCCTGACCTTGTGTTGGGTGCAGAGGTGGCATGGATGCCAAATATGAACCATTGGGACGATCTTGAGGCACTGTGTCTCGGTTCGAGCCGTTATTTGCTGCTGGAACTGCCCTTCACCCTCTGGAACAATAGTATGATCGACCAGCTTTACTCTCTGGCGGCACAGAGCGGCGTTACGCCGGTGCTGGCGCATCTGGAGCGGTATCTGGGGCGGCAGAAGAAAGAGCACATACAGGAATTGTATCGCCTGAACGTCCCCATCCAGCTCAGCGCCGGATGCCTGCTGCATCCCATGGCGCGGTGGAAACTCCTTCGGCAGCTGAGGGAGGGGCAATCCTTTTTCCTTGCATCCGACTGTCACGGCACACAGCGGCGCACACCCGATCTGGGCCCTGCCGCGGACGCTGCCAAAAAACGCCTGACGGAGGATGCGCTCAAAGCGCTCCTTCACCGCAGCGACGCGATCTTCACCGCAGCGCGCGCAGAACAGGAGAGGGAATATGCGAAGAAATGAGAATTTCATCCTGCGCCGGGTCGCAGATATGTCGGTCATCGTCCCCCTAGGGGCGGCTGCCGAAGCGTTTCCGGGGATGATCTCCGTGAACGAGACCGGCGCATTTTTATGGGACCTTTTGGAACAGGAACAGACGCTCCAGAGCCTAGGCGACGCCTTGTGCGCCGTGTATTCGGTCGAACGGGAGCAGGCGGAGGCAGACGCAGCCGCCTTTCTTGACAAGCTGAGACCCGTCGGCGCGGTGGACGGTCTGTAGGATGGAGGTCCGGCAGATCCCCATGGCGCAGCTGCGCGAACTGCTCGATGAGCAGCTCGCGCACGGAGAAGCGCTCCTTCCGGTAACAGGAAACAGTATGTGGCCGCTTCTTGTCGGCGGGTGGGACATGGTGCGCCTTGCGCGGCTCAAGCGCCGCGTGCAACCAGGCGATATCGCCCTCTATCAGAAGGCGGACGGCAGCTATATCCTGCACCGGGTCATCCGCCTGTGTGCGCCAGAGACCTGCATTTGCTGCGGCGACGCTCAGTGGGAAGGGGAGCAGGTCGATGAGGCGCAGATCATTGCGTACGTCACCGCCTTTTGCCGCAAGGGACGCTGGCGGGAAACCGCCCTGTCCCGACCCTACCGGCTTTATGAATACTTCTGGGTCCATACCTTTCCCGCCCGTCGCCCCTTGCTGAGGCTGCTGCGATTCCTTCAGCGGGCACGGAGGGGACTGATACGCGGGAGAAGATGAGATGAGTCAGTCGAAGAAAAAGGCGGCGGGCGCGTACAAAGCGCCGCTCACGCTGCTGTATGCAGGCATCGCCGCGCAGGCATTCGGCATCGCGGCGCTTGCCTTGGTGAGCCGGCGGGTGCTGGATGAGGGCGGCAGTCCGTGGGGCTGGGTGCTGTTGTTTCTGGCGCTGGCTCTCCCGCTGCTCGACGGCGGGCTTGACCTGCTTTCCGGCAGGACGGTCGACCGCGCGGCGGTATCGCTGCGGCGCGACACGCTTGATACGCTTTTGAGCAAGGATGCGGAGGCATACAGCCGCTACCACAGCGGGCAGGTCTTCAGCCGCCTGACGCAGGACGCTTACACCGTCTGCGAATGGCGGGTCGTCGGCCGCCCCCAGGTGGCGGGGCAGCTCATCCGACTGCTTTGCGCCGCATCCGCGCTGTTTTTCGTCAATATCCCCCTTGCCCTTGCGGTCATAGGCGCGGGCGCGCTGGCGATCGCCGGCGGGCGGCTGCTGCGAAAGTATCTGACGCGGCGGCATCTGCGCGTGCGTCAGGCGGAGGAAGGTCTGACGGGCTGCACGCAGGAGATCCTGGAGCATACGGAGCTTCTGCGCAGCATGACGGCGGGGGAGGAGGCTGTCCGCCGCTTTGAAGGACGGCAGAAGGAGTGGCTGCGCGAGCGCAAGCGCCTGCGCGTCTTCTCAACGGGGGTCGGAACCGGGTTTTCCGCCGTATTGCAGCTTGGATACGCCGTTCTTCTTGTCTGGGGCGGCATCGCCATTCGGGAAGGAAGGCTCTCCTTCGGCGACCTTGCGGCGCTCTTACAGCTCCTCGCGATGTTCCAAAGCCCGCTCACGGGCTTGTCGGGCGTTCAGTCCCGGCTGGCAGCCGTCCGCGCGGCGGAGGCGCGGCTGGATGAGCTGTATTCCCTGCCTGGGGAGGCGTCGGGACAAGCGGCGGAGGAGGACGACGTCTTTCGCGCCATCGTATTTGAAAATGTCACCTTTTCCTATGAGGGCGAGGAACAGCCTGTTCTGCGGAATTTTTCCGCGCGGCTGCCGCTCGATCGCTGGACCTGCCTCACGGGAATATCCGGGAGCGGAAAAAGCACGCTATTTCGCCTCATTCTGGGGCTGTACCACCCGCAGCAGGGCCGGGTATACCTTGAAACCGAGCGGGGGGAGCTCCCTTGCTCCGCTGCCGTGCGGGGACTGTTCGGCTATGTCCCACAGACGCCCTGGCTCTTTTCCGGCAGTATTCGGGAAAATCTGCTGCTGGCAAAGCCCGAGGCGGATGACGCCGCCCTTTGGGAGGTGTTGGATCGGGCGCAATGCGGCTTTGTCCGCGATCTGCCCGACCGCCTTGAAACCGTCCTGAGCGAAGAGGGGGGCGGTCTTTCCGCGGGACAGCGCCAGCGCCTTGCCATCGCCCGCGCGATGCTTTCTGCCCCGCGTTTTTTGCTGCTGGATGAGATCACCTCGGCGCTGGACGAGGATACGGAGGCACGGCTGCTGACAGAGCTGACGGGCGCGTATCCGGCGGCGGTATTCGCCACCCATCACAGCGCCCTGCCGGGCAGGCTGCACAGCGAGACGCTGCATCTTGAGGGCATTGTCTGAAAAAGTAGAAACGTGATTCTTACAACTTATTATACAATGGAGGATGAAGATGAACATGAAACGGAACATTGCGAGAACGCTGGCACTGATGCTGGTGCTGTGCACGCTGCTGTCGCAGACCGCGCTGGCAGCCACGACCTATTATGTCGATGTGACCATCACCGGTCCCGATGCCGACGGCGTGGAGCGGACGCTCAGCGCCTCCTCCAGCCGGTATGGCACGATGAGCACGCCCCTTGCATCGGAGCTTGCCTCCGTCGTCGACAGCAAATACGGCGAATTGGAGACTGTTTTTGCCGGGACCGGCCTCAGAACCATCGTGGACACGGGCGCCGAGGCGTTCCGGCAGGGCGAGAGCGCGTGGAACCTCTACGTGGAGAAGTATTATGACAGCGTGGACAGCGCCTTCAAGGATACGCTCAAGAGCCTTTCCTCCACCTTCGCAAACCTCACGGTCGACCGCGTCAACCGCGTGACCTACCGGGACAACGGCCGCCTCTATACCGTGACCGTGACGCTCAAGGGCTACACCACCGGCTCCGGCAGCAGCGGCAATACGCCCGTCGCTCCCGACGGCCACAAGATCGTTATGGAGCCTGTGCCGAACAACACGCTGCGCGCGGACAAGAATACCCTGCCCAAGGGTGAGATCGCCGTCATCCGGGACAGCGCCGCGTCGAACGGCTATGTCCTCTCCGATCTGGCGGTCAAGGATGTGAGCGGCAACGACATTCCCGTGAGCAAGCAGTCTGACGGCGTCTACGCCTTCACCATGCCCGAAAGCAGCGTGTCCGTTCGCGCCGTGATGGTCGCCGACCCCGATATGACCGGCATCTCCAAGCAGCTGAACACCGATCAGAATATCTCCTATATGCAGGGCATGGCGGACGGCAGGTTCTATCCCGCAAGCTCCGTTACCCGCGGACAGGTGGCGCAGATCTTCTACCGCCTGCTGAAGGAGCAGAAGGTTTCCTCCAAATCCACCTTTACGGACGTCCCCGACACGCTCTGGTGCGCCGAGGCGGTGAATGCCCTTGCCTCTCTTGGCATCGTGGAGGGCGTCGGCAACGGCAAGTTTGCCCCGAATCAGTCCATCACCCGCGCCGAGTTTGTCACCATCTGCGCCCGCTTCACCCAGGTCTCCGCGAGCGGAGAGACCTTTACCGACGTGCCCGCCAGCCACTGGGCGTTTGACGCCATTTCTACGGCGGCGTCCTTCGGCTGGGTCAACGGCGTCGGCAACGGGCAGTTTGCCCCCAATCAGCACATCACCCGCGCGCAGGCAGCCGTTCTGCTGAACCGTCTGCTGGGCCGCTGCATGGCAGGTCAGTCTTACGAGAATGCCCGCCAGTACCCGGATGTCCCACAGACCCATTGGGCGTGGAAGAACATCTGCGAGGCGTCTGACGGCGTCGCCCTCCGCTGAGCGGAGAATTCAAAAGAGTACGGTAAAAGGCAGTGGAGAGACTGCCTTTTACCGCAGATCCATGGGGGCATAGTATGAAAACGATTCAAAAAAGCGTACCCGTCCAGACGGTGCTCTTCCTCCTGATGGACGCCATTTTCATCATTGTGGCGGGCGGTCTTGCGCTGCTGGTGCGCTTCGACTTCGACTTTGAACAGGTGCCTTCCGGATATCTTGAGCCGTGGTTTCGTGCTCTGCCCGTTCAGTTCCTGGTCACGGCGGCGGTCTTCTGGCCGCGCCGGATGTACCGCTATCTCTGGCGCTACGTCAGCGCCCATGATGTCGCCGAGATGGTGATATCCGTCGTCCTCGCCTATTGCGCGTTCCATGTGCCGGCGGCGCTTTTCGGCTATCACCAGCCGAGGAGCGTGCTCTTCATGGAGCTTTTGTTCCAGCTGTTCCTGCTGGTGGGCGGGCGCTGCACCTTCCGCTTTCTGCGGATGTTCGCAAGCTCCGCCCGTCAGGCAAGGCAGGAGGAGGGCGAGCGCGTCATGCTCATCGGCGCGGGCGAGGCGGGGCGAATGCTCCTGCGGGAGATCTCCGTCACGCCGCAGCTAAAAAGCCATGTCTGCTGCATCATCGACGACGACAAGAGCAAGCAGGGCAAGTACATCGGGAACGTGCCCATCGTCGGCGGGCGGGAGAAGATCCCCGAGATGGTCAAAAAGGAGCGGATCACGCAGATCGTCCTTGCCATCCCCGCGGCGCCCGCCAAGGAAAAGAAGGATATCCTGAACATCTGCCAGAAAACGAGCTGCCGTATACGGAGCCTGCCGGGAATTTACCAGCTGGTAAACGGCGAGGTGAGCATGGCGGCGGTGAAGGATGTGCAGGTGGAAGATCTGCTCGGCAGAGAACCGGTGAAGCTGGATACGGCGGTCCTGCTGAATTTCCTGCAAGGGCAGACCGTGCTGGTGACCGGCGGCGGCGGTTCCATCGGCAGCGAGCTTTGCCGTCAGATCGCCAAATATCAACCCAAGCAGCTCATCATTCTGGATATTTACGAAAACAACGCTTATGATATCCAGCAGGAGCTGCGGCGTGTATGGGGCGATCGGCTGAACCTGCGGGTGGAGATCGCCTCCGTGCGAGATAAGGAAAAAGTTTACAGCCTGTTTCGGATGTATCGCCCCGACATCGTGCTCCATGCGGCGGCCCACAAGCATGTCCCGCTGATGGAGGAATGCCCCGAGGAGGCCATCAAGAATAACATTTTCGGCACATATCATGTGGTGCGGGCGGCGGAGAAGTTCGGCGTCAAAAAGTTTGTCATGATCTCCACGGATAAGGCCGTGAATCCCACCAACTTTATGGGCGCGACCAAGCGATTCTGCGAGATGATCCTGCAAAGCAGGACGGACAGCCCCACAGAATTCTGCGCGGTGCGGTTTGGCAATGTGCTTGGTTCCAACGGCTCTGTCGTGCCCCTTTTCAAAAAGCAGATCCAGGAGGGCGGCCCCGTCACCATTACGGACAAGCGTATCATCCGCTATTTTATGACCATTCCTGAGGCTGCCCAGCTGGTGCTCGAGGCGGGTGCTATGGCAAAGCAGAGCGAGATCTTCGTTCTGGATATGGGCGAGCCGGTGAAGATCCTGGAACTGGCGGAAAACCTCATCCGCCTGTCCGGACTGGAGCTGGATAAGGATATCACCATTCAGGAGATCGGCCTGCGCCCCGGCGAAAAGCTCTATGAGGAGCTGCTGATGCGCAGCGAAACGCTCTCCAAAACAAGCAATGAGAAGATCTTCATCGAACAGCAGCAAGAGATTTCAAAGGATGTCATCATGAGAGACCTGCTGCGGCTGGATGAAGCCGTCACCCGCGACATACCGCCTCAGGATCTGATCACCATGCTACGGGAGATGGTCCCGACATATACTTCCCCGGAGGAGATCAACGGTCGAGCAACGGCAGAAGTCTCATAACAGGCGTTGGAACTGGTGGATGAGGAAAATGGACCTCAAAAAAGTGGAGGAAACGGCTTGAAACGGCGTAAAACCATTCTCTGCACCATTCTTGTACTGCTGGCGGTATCGCTGGCGGGGCTTTTCTGGTGGCAGCGCGATAACTTAAAAGCGATCCATGCCGCGACGCAGCATACATCGGCCGAACTGGAGGAAAAGCTGGAGGAGAACCAGCAGATGATCCAAGAGGCAGTGAAAGCGGCAGGCGAGGTCACGGTAGGGGAGATCTCGGAAGAAGATCGTCAGGCTTTCCGGGACGGCTCCATGACCCAGGAGCAGCTTGTGGAGCGCCTGACGAACGGCGGGGAAGGGGAGCCGCGCGAGGAACCCGCCAGCACGAGCCGTCCGGAAAGTGACGGCAAGACGGACGCGCCGGTCGCGAAGACCGACACGCCGGCTGTGAGCGAGAAGAGCGAACAAAGCGCGGAAAGCGCCTATCCAAAAGAGCTCTCGGCGCTCATCGCCAAGGTCTACGTCCTGCGTGAGGAGTACACGCTGGCGCTGGACACGATGTATGCCGACGCAAAGGCGGAGTATTTGGCACTCCCGGCGGAAAAGCGGACGAAGACACAACTCCTGAAAATGGCGAGGGGCTATCTTTCCAGAGCATCCGCTCTCGAAAAAGAGTGCGACGGGAAGATGGATGAGATCGTCCGCGCCATGGAGAAATTGCTCAGGGAAAACGACGGTGATCTTGGGCTTGTAGACACCGTTGTCTATACCTATGCCAACGAAAAGAGTCTGAAAAAGTCCTGGTATATGTCAAAGTTAGAGCAGAAGGGATTGCTTTGAGCAAAAAACGCGAAATCGGCAAGAAACAAACGGAAAAGAGAGGAACATGAGTCATGACGATATTGGTGACGGGCGGTACGGGTTTTATTGGGAGCCACACGGTGGTGGAGCTTCTGAATGCCGGCTATGACGTTGTCATTGCCGACAATCTGTGCAATTCCAAGGTCGAGGTGATCGACCGCATCCAGAAGATAACGAACAAACGGCCTGCTTTCTATCAGATCGACCTGCTGGACAGCGCCGCACTTGAGAAGGTCTTTGCGGAGAATCGTCTGGACGCCGTGATCCACTTTGCCGGCTTAAAATCCGTCGCGGAGTCCGTTGAAGACCCCGGAAGATATCTCGACACCAACCTGACGTCTACCTTCCATCTTCTCAACGCAATGGAAAAGCATCAGGTGTACAAGCTGGTGTTCTCCTCCTCGGCAACGGTGTACGGCACGCCCGAGACCATGCCGAACCGCGAGAGCGATGTTGTCGGCAAGGTCTGCTGCCCGTATGGGTTCAGCAAGTATCTCAACGAGCTGCTCCTGCATGATTTCGCGCGGCAGCGCGACAACTTCCGCTTTGCCTCTCTGCGCTACTTCAACCCCGTCGGCGCACATCCCTCCGGGCTCATCGGCGAGGACTGCGGTCAGAAGGCCCCCAACAACCTTGCCCCCTACATCACCCGCACCCTGCTCGGGCAGTTCCCGTATCTGAGCGTTTACGGCGATCAATACGATACCGCGGACGGAACGGGGGTCCGCGACTACATCCACGTTGTCGATCTGGCAAAGGGGCACATTGCGGCGCTGAACTATCTTGAAAAAACGGACAGCAAATATGACGTTTTCAATCTGGGGACGGGCAAGGGAACGACCGTGCTGCAGCTGGTGTCCGCGTTTGAAGAGGCATCGGGCAGGAAGGTGCCTTACCGCATCGTCGGCCCGCGCGCGGGCGACGTGCCCCTGAGCTTTGCCGCCGTCGAAAAGGCAAAGAACATCCTTGGCTGGACGGCGGAATATGACTATAAGGACTGTGCCAGAGACTCCTGGAACTGGCAGGTGCAAAATCCAAACGGCTACATAGAGGAGGGCTAAGCGTTCCGCGCGGCGCTCTTCCCGCATCAGCGCAAAAAATCCCCCGTAAGCGATTCAAATGAATCGCTTACGGGGGTCATTTTTACCATGCGCCTGTCCGGTGTGGGGGGACGGTTTATTTCTATTGGGTGAACAGCTGGTCTAAGATCGGGGAAATGTTTCCGCCGTCCGCGCCGTCTTCGAGGATGCCGGCGGCGACCAAACCGTCCTGATTCTGACTGAGCGCCTGCATCGCGTTGATATAGCCGTCCAGATCCTTGCTGATCTGCGCGCTTTCATCCAGCTGTTCCGTGCCGGTGATATAATCCATGAATTGTAGCGTCATGCCGTCCTCGTCCTGAACAAACGACCCAAACTGCCCAAGCGCGGCAAGGATATCACTTAGTTTTTCTCCGCCATCTTTTCCGCTATTGGCGGCAGCGGCGATCTGCTGATTGACATAGTCGTAGTACTGTTTTGCATCGTATGTAGACTCTTTGCCGTCCGCGTCCGTCAGGGTCGTTGTCCAGCCCTTCGCTTGCTCGGAATAAGCAAAGGCGGTCATGATGCCGTAGATCGCTCCCACATTGCTCATTGTTTCGCCCATATTAAGGCTAAGAAGTTCGCTTGCTCGTTCGTTCAGTGGTTTCGCTTCCCCCTCATCATCCGGAATAAGCATCTTAAGTATTTTTTCTGCGGTATTTTCGTCTGTTTTGCTCGCAGTCAGCAGCAGCGCCGCGTTTGCCAGACGCTGCTTATCAAGCTCGCTGTAGGTCTCCTTTTCATCCGGTTTTATCCCCAAGGTTTCGAGATTCATACCGGCAGTTTGAAGAACATTCGCAAGGAAAGTGCCCCCACCAAGGGCAGAATTCAGCGCATTGATCATTCCGCCCACATTGCCGGTGAGGGCGTTCATGGTCATGCTCTTGCCGCAGAAGGTCGAGGCGCGAAATGCGTCGAGCTGATCCTGCGTAGCCGTAAATTCATAGTCCTGCCCGTTGATGCTATAGTGCAGGACCGTATTGCCGTCCTTGTCGGTCGCCGCGGTGAGCACCGCGCCGTGGAAGGTGCCCGTCGTCCTGTCGTACGCGAGGTTGGTATATACCTTGAACCGGCTGTTCCGATTGCCGGAAAAATACTTCTGAAAGAATTCACCGTCGCGGTCGACCGTAGAGATGACCTTCTTCACCTTGCCGTCCGCGTCCAGAGACGCCGCGCCGCCGGATGGTCTCCCGTCATACTGTCCCGCGTCGTAGGACGCGGATGCAAACGCCGTGTTCACCGCGCCGAGAAGCTGTAAGTCCGCCGCCTCGTTCGCCTTTTTCACATAGCCCGAGTACGCCGCCGAGCCGACGCCGGCCAAAATGCCCATGATCGCGATGACCACGACAAGCTCGACCAGCGTAAAGCCGCTCTGCCTGTTTTTGTCCATGACTGTTCCTCCTATTCCTGTTTTCTTTCTCTCCTTCCCCGCCGCGGGGAGCGTTCGTTGCCTGTTCCAACGGTTCGCGCCCATCATCCCCTTGATTGTCCGCGCCTGAAACGTGCGCGGTTTTTTCTGCCGCGCACATCCGCGCGGTCAATAAAGCTTATTTCATTATAGCCAGCTCGGATTTTTTTGCAACATTTTAGCGTATTTCTGTATCTTTTCTTAACTTTTGCAGAGTTTTGTCGTAAGAAGTTAAATACGCCGCCCTCCGACGGACACTTTGACCGCACAGGTCAGACAGCTTGACCGCTGAAATCATACACTCTCGCCGCCGGTCAGACACCCCCTGTATAATGGAATTGCATCGAAAGATGTAATCTAACAACAGGAGGAAAACACGATGACCAACTACAAAGAGATCATCAGACTTCATAGTCTGGGTCTCAACAAAACGCGCATCGCCGAGAGCTGTGGCTGCGCCCGGAGCACCGTCATCACGGCATTGCACAAGGCTGAAGAAAACGGCCTCTCGTGGAATGCGGTGAAGAACCTTAGCTCTGAGGAAGTGGTCCGTAAGCTGTACCCTGCCGCATCTATGGGGCAGCAGTACAGTATGCCGGACTACGAGTGGGTCCACAAGGAATTGCGACGAGCGCGGCAGTTTCACCGAGCTGGTGCATACCGCCGACTGCGGTCAGGTGAGCATCAACATCTCAAGGCCCGGCATCACCAAGGGGCAGCACTGGCACAACTCCAAATGGGAACAGTTCATCGTCGTGCACGGGCACGGGCTGATCCGGGAGCGGAACATTTCCACCGGAGAGACCGTAGAGTTTGAAGTCTCCGGCGACGCGATCGAGGCGGTCTACATGATCCCCGGCTGGACGCACAGCATCATCAACCTCAGCGATACTGAAGATCTGGTCACAGTGATGACCTGCAACGAGGTCTTCGACCCGAATAAGCCGGACACCTTCTTTGAACCGGTGTGAAAAATCCTGCATATGCCGCTCTGCAAAATCATCTCGACTGGCGAAATTGAGCAGCGGTTCCGCTTGAATTGAGCAATGGAACCACCCAGATTGAGCAGCCCCTTCCGATTTCTTGCATCCAATGACCACGGTGTAGCCGCCGTGTTAGCGTTCGCCAGGAAACCCATTGGGGCTATTTCAGCCGGACGTCAATAGCCGAGCCTCATTGTCGTAAAATAGACAGCGTTGTGTGTTGGAGAGCGCCGAGGAATTTGTCGCAGAATGAATAAGCATAAGGAGTGGCCCATGGCCACTCCTGCCCAGATTCAAGCTACTTCGCCCTCCAGTACAATCTGCACCATGCGGTCATCAATAATGGCTCTGCGGTTCTGGTACGCATAGATTAGTGCCTGCGTGCAGGCGCGGTTAATGAGGCGTGGAACACCAGAGGAAAACTCAAAGATCCGTTGGAGCGCATCCTCAGAGAAAATGGGATTCGGATGCGAGACCATCCCATATTTTGTGTAAACCTCCAAGGTGGTGTATAATAGAAGCACCACAGTGGAGGTTTTATTATGGCAAGAAAGAAACGCACACCGGAAGAAAATGCCCGCAGGGAAAAGATCCTCATGGAAAATGGTGTGTTGGTGAAAGGCTATCGTCCGAACCCCTGGCAAAAAACTGTAATCCAGAACATGCAAACAAGCGGTGGGATGGCAAATGCCGTCCCATTGAGTATTCCGCCCCAGATTGCGCACCTCAACCGCTCAAATTGAGCATCCGTTCCGGCGGGATTGAGCACCCTTGCCGCCGTCGTTGAGCACTGCGGTAAAATGTA
>ERZ1106978.272-NODE-272-length-41060-cov-4.520302_pt1 | contig 41060 bp, 45 predicted proteins | sample MGYA00403689_ERZ1106978 | MGnify/ENA primary metagenome ERZ1106978 (study PRJEB35170, sample SAMEA104062434) | human gut metagenome | biome: human gut; feature: human-associated habitat; material: faeces | place: Denmark | collected 2012-08-02 ...
TCAGAAATTATTTTACCAAATAAACAGCAGAGCGCTTATCCGGTATAGAACTTAGCCCAAATTCATTCCAGATTGCCTGCGGCAATAGAATTTTGGCTTGTATGTGAACAGTAACGACAGTAACCCATGAACTGGAAAAAATACATAAAACTGAGTTCCGTAATCTTGTTCTGATTAGGAAAATGTGCTATAATCACCTTATCGTATGACATCGTCCGGCAATATCGGGACGAAAATATTATTGCTCGCTGACAGCAGACGGGAACAGAGTGAGCGATGATAAATAAACTTCAGGACAGCAGGAGGAAAAAAGCATTATGAGTGAAAAGAAATATGTAGCTTATGTGGGTTCTTATACACATGGCTCTTCCAGACAGGGAATCCATGTTTATGATGTTGATGTTGAGAATGGCACTCTTACAGAACGCAGCAGTGTTGAAGTAAGTAATGCATCCCACATGGCTGTTTCAAAGAATGGTAAGTATCTTTATTCTATCGAGGATGAGGGTGTTGCAGTATTTAAACGTGATAAAAATGGTGATCTGTCACGTATCAACAGTGTAAATATTGATGGAATGAGAGGCTGTTTCCTTTCTACAGATGTTGACGGTAAGTATCTTTATGTTGCCGGATATCATGACGGTAAGGTGACTGTTGTACATACTCATAAGGACGGCAGACTTGGAAGCCTGATGGATGGCGTATTCCATACAGGACTCGGAAGTGTTGCAGAGCGTAACTTCCGTCCCCATGTGAACTGTGTTCGTCCGACTCCGGATAATAAATATCTCTGTGCAGTAGATAACGGAATTGATCAGGTGAAGATTTACCGTGTCAACAAATTGCGCAATAAGCTGGAACTGGTAGACATCCTGAGATGTCCGAGAGAGAGCGGCCCGCGTATCATTCGTTTTAGCGATGATGGTAAGTTTGCTTATATTCTCTTTGAACTCAGTAATGAGATCAGGGCTTACAAATATGATGGAAGCGGTAAGGTTCCGGCGTTTGAACTGATCCAGACGATTGAGACAAGTGCGAAGAAGGATGTTCATGATACACATAATGCAGCGTCCGGTCTTTCTCTTGCAAATGATGGCAAGCATCTTTTCTGTACAACAGCAGGTGAGGATACAGTTTCCATGTTTGAGCGTGATGAGGAGACTGGTATGCTGACAAGGAAGTTTACACTTCCGATCAGTGGTGAATATCCGAAAGATCTGGTACTTTTACCGGATGATAAGCATCTGGTGCTGGCTAATCATGCAAGTAATACACTGACTACTTTTACAGTGGATTATGAGAAGAATATTATTGTGATGAACGGCAAGCCGATTAAGATTACAGAGCCAAACTGTATCAGAATCTGGCCGGTTCCGGAAGAATAACAGATTCGTTACATAGAATCAGCAATATAGGCAGATAATAAAATACCTTCATTTGAAACTGAGATCAGCTCAGGATTCAAGTGAAGGTATTTTTGCGTGGATTAATTGGAATTATTTCCGATAAAAATCCCGAACCTTATCCATCTGGGAACTCATATTGACAAAGAGCGCATCCGCCAGTGTGATTGCTGCCATAGATTCTACCACAACCACTGCTCTTGGGACAATGACCGGATCATGTCGTCCATGGATTTCCAGAGAAAGAGGTTCTTTATCTTTGGTTACGGTCTGCTGCGGCTGGCTGATGGATGGGGTTGGCTTGATATGGGCACGAAGTATGATTTCACTGCCGTCACTGATTCCTCCCATGATTCCGCCTGCGTGGTTGGAGGTTTTGATGATTTCACCGTCTTTGACTGTGAATCCATCATTGTCAGTGGAACCGTTTGAGGAAGTCACTGCAATGCCGTCACCGATTTCAACAGCCTTGACTGCACCGATGGACATCAGGGCGTGGGCAAGAAGAGCACTGAGCTTGTCAAAGACAGGCTCGCCAAGTCCGGCAGGTGTTCCGGTAATACGACATTCGATCACGCCGCCTGCACTGTCCTGATTCTTCATACATTCTTCCAGATATTCACCGGCCTTCACTGCTGCCTGTGCGTCCGGCATATAAAATGCATTCTGATGGATTTCTTCTTTATTAAAAGAAGCGATTTCAACAGGTCCGATAGATCTGGTATAGGTGCAGATTGAAATGCCAAGTTCTTCTAATATTTTAGAAGCAATGGCACCTGCTGCAACTCTTCCGATGGTTTCCCGCCCTGAAGAACGTCCACCGCCTCTGTAGTCGCGGAATCCGTATTTTTGGTCAAAAGTATAGTCTGCATGTCCGGGACGATAGGAATATGCGATATTTCCGTAGTCTCTGGAGCGCTGATCTGTATTTCTTACCATCAGAGAAATTGGAGTTCCGGTGGTTTTGCCCTCAAAGACACCTGAGAGGATTTCTACCAGATCTCCCTCTTTACGGGCGGTGGTGTATCTGCTCTGGCCGGGTTTTCTTCTATCGAGGAATTTCTGAATGTCCTCTTCACAGAGAGGAAGGCCTGCCGGGCATCCGTCTATCACAGCTCCGAGAGCTTTTCCGTGGGATTCCCCCCAGGTTGTTATTTTAAATATATTTCCAAATGTTGATCCTGCCATAGGTATGTACTCCTTTATCACCAAATATAAAATGATTATAAAAGATTTCGCTTTGCGCGACAATAAGAATATGGTAAAATATAAAAAGTTGTAAAAAAATTTGTGAGGAGGTTCCAAGAATGGAACAATACCCTGTGAGAAAAATAGAAAAACCGATCGACTGGTGCGTGACAGTGCCGGGGTCTAAGAGCATGACAAACCGGGCGCTTTTAATGGCAGCACTCTCGGATGGGACAGTGACATTAGACGGCGTGCTTTTTTCAGATGATTCCAGACATTTTATCAGCTCACTGACTGCGTTGGGCTTTGATGTTCTCGTGGAAGAGGAAAAAAGGCGTGTGACGGTAAAAGGAGAAGGCGGAACAATTCCGAAAAAAGAAGCAGAGATTGATGTTGGAAGTGCAGGAACAGCCGCCAGATTTCTGACAGCAATGCTTGGAATGTCAGATGGCAGTTATGTGATCCAGGCATCCGGGCAGATGAAAAAAAGACCGATGAAAGATCTGTTTGTCTTATTGGAGCATACGGGGGCAGAGATTATATATCTGGAACAGGAGGGTTTTCTTCCTGTGAAAATTAATGGGCAGAGAAAAGACCAGAAGCTTACAGTCCGGCTTGACATCAGCAGGAGTACCCAGTTTTTGAGTGCCATGCTTTTGATTTCGCCGATGCTTCCGCAGGGACTGCATATTCAGATCACAAGTGAGAAGACGGATGGTTCTTATATCCGGATCACACGCAATATGATGGAAAACTGGGGTGTGCAGACGCAGTTTGATGGAAAGAATTATGAGGTGATGCCGGGGGCAGCTTATCATAAAACTACTTATGTCGTAGAATCGGATATGTCGGCGGCATGTTATTTTTATGGTGCGGCAGCGATCACCGGAGGAAAAGCCATAGTCGAAAATGTGCATATGGACAACACGCAGGGAGATAAAAAATTCTTAAAGGTGTTGGAGCAGCTCGGCTGTAAAGTGACAGATACCGCAAAAGGGATCTGTGTGGAAGGCCCGGAACATGGAAATATTCATGGAATCGATATAGATATGAACGATTTTTCTGACCAGACGATGACGCTTGCGGCGATGGCGCCATACGCAGATGCACCGGTGCATATTTCGCACATTGGCCACATCAGACTTCAGGAGTCTGACAGGATCCATGCGATCGTGACAGAACTGCGGCGTGCCGGTATCCGGTGCGAGGAAGAAGAAGACGCTTTGACCATTTATCCGGGAGTGCCGCATGCAGCTGTGATAAAAACATATGAAGACCACCGCATGGCAATGGCATTTTCGCTGCTTGGTTTACGGACTGACGGGATCATAATAGACGATCCGCTATGCTGCAAAAAAACATTTGAAAATTATTTCGAACTGTTTACAATGTTGACACAAGAGTGATCATATACAATGAAAAAAAGAATTTTAGTACCATTGCGAGTGACACGTAGCGGAAGCGTGTTTTCGTTGATCTTGTTAACTTTTCGTAATATTCATAACGTAAAATTGAGTTTCGCAAATATCTAATAATTATAAAGAAAAGAGGAGAGAAACATGGAGATTTTAAAGTCAGCAGTTATTTTAGTGATCGGATTTGTATTGCTTATCAAAGGAGCAGATTATTTCGTAGAGGGCAGTTCCTCCGTGGCGAAAAAGTTTAAAGTCCCATCTTTGATCATCGGTATGACGATCGTGGCAATGGGAACAAGCTTACCGGAGCTTGCGGTCAGTGTTACCGCAGCCATGGCAGGGAACAATACACTCGCAGTCAGCAATGTGGCAGGATCCAATATTTTTAATCTGATGGTAGTCTGCGGTGCCTGTGCACTGTTTGCACCACTTGCCATTGAAAAGAATACATTGATGAAAGAGTTTCCGTTTTCGATTCTCTGTGCCGGTCTGCTTGTAGTTATGGGATATCTTGGAATGTCGTTAGGCCGCATGGATGGTGTGATCCTGCTTGTGATTTTTGCCGTATACCTGTTCTGGATGATACAGTCTGCGAAAAAAGCAAGGACATCCGGGGATAAACTGGAAGCAGAAGAGGAGGCACTTGCCGAGGAAGAAATCAAAATCCTTCCGATGTGGAAATGCATAGTTTTTATTATTGGTGGAATGATCGCAATAAAGTTCGGCGGTGACTTTGTAGTCGATGGCGCATCTGCGATCGCAGCCGGATTCGGCTTAAGCCAGACACTGATCGGTCTTACAATCGTGGCACTTGGAACCAGCCTTCCAGAGTTAGTGACTTCCATCGTGGCAGCAAGAAAAGATGAGGTGGATATGGCACTCGGAAATGTGATCGGTTCTAACATTTTCAATATCTTATTAATCCTCGGTGTTGCAGCAGCGATCAGCCCGATCGCATTCCTCATGGAGAATATCATTGATATTATCATCCTGATCATCATGAGTGTGGTTGTATGGGGATTCGCCTGGACATCCAGAAAAATCAACCGCACAGAAGGTATTATCATGCTTCTTATGTATGCGGTTTATATGGTGTATATCTGCATGCGGTAAAAGAAATAAAACGTCTTGACACAAACAGTAAAGAACAGTAAAATTATTGCAAAACAGTAAAAGACAGTAAAGAACAGTAAAACAATACAAGGACAGTAAACAAGAGTAAAGAACAGTAAAACTAAAGGGGCATATATGCAGAATCCATTTACGCTTACATTCGGAAAAAGTCCGCTCGAACCGGTGGAACGACCGGTGCAGACAAATGAGATCGTGGATGCATTTACAGCAGAGTCTGTCAATCAACAGATGTTTATTATCACAGGGGTACGTGGTTCAGGGAAAACCGTGATGATGACCGAGATCGCCAGAAGATTACGGGAGAAAGAAAACTGGGTAGTAATAGAACTCAATCCTTCTACGGATTTGTTACAGGCAATGCTGGCAAAATTAAATAGCAATAAAGTCTGTGCAGCAATTATAAAATCGGCAAAGATTGATCTTTCTTTTTTTGGTTTTGGGGTAGCAATCGAAGGAGTACCGGCGATCACAGATGCGGAGACTGCGATTATTACAATCTTAGAGAAAATGAAAAAGAGTGGGAAGAGACTGCTTGTTACCATTGACGAGGTCACAAACAACGATTTTATGAAAGTTTTTGCGGGATCCTTCCAGATCTTTGTGCGGCAGGATCTGCCAGTATTTTTGTTGGCAACAGGGTTATATGAGAATATCGATGAATTGCAAAATGAGAAAAACCTTACCTTTTTATACCGGGCACCTAAGATCCAGTTAAAGCCATTGAATCAGCTGGCGATCATCAATAAATATAAGAATATTTTTGGCACAGACCGTGATACGGCAGAAAAGATGGCGGAACTCACAAAAGGGTATCCATTTGCATTTCAGGTACTCGGTTATCTGACATGGAATCACAGTGGTCATTATGAGGTAGTAATAGATGAGTATGAACAGTATTTGAGTGAGTTTGTATACGATAAAATATGGTCAGAGTTATCGCAGAAGGATCGCATTGTGGCAAGGGGAATTGCCGAGACGGAAAGCGGAAAAATCAAAGAGATCCGGGAACATCTTGGCATGGAGACAAACGAGTTTAATCCCTACCGGAAAAGACTGATAAAAAAAGGAATCGTTTCCGGCGAGACCAGAGGGTATGTATTTTTTACACTGCCGCTTTTCGAGAGATATGTGATCGATAATTCATGAGTGAAAACAGGCGAATACAATTCAGGCATTATGTCGTCCCCATATTGTGTACACCGTGGAAAAAGCGTATAATACAAAGCACGAAATGGAAAGATATTATATACGGATGGAGGTAGTCATTATGTCATTTTTTGATGAGATGAAAGAGTCATTGGTATCAGCAGGAAAAGATGTATCCCAGAAAGCGAAGGAAGTATCCGGTGTTGCCAAGTTAAAATTAGACGTAAAGTCCAAAGAGGATTATGTAGAAAAACAGTATGCAGAACTGGGACGTACTTATTTTGATGCACACAGAGATGATGAGGAAAATGCCGAAAATGAACAGTTCAAAGTGATCAAAGAGGCATTGGCAGAGATCGAGCGCATGAAAACGGAGATCTTAAATCTTCAGGGCGCAGCAGAATGTCCAAACTGTGGAGCAAGAATGCCACAGGGAGCATCTTTCTGCAGCAGTTGTGGAACCAAGATGGCAGAGCCGGAGCATTTTACAGGTGAAGTTGTTGATGATGAGAAATTTGATGAATAAATAAATCCATATCATTCATTTACAGAGAAACGATGCGCAGAAAATGTAAAATTAAATGCAATAGCACGGAAACACCGAAAAACCAATGTATTCATTGACTTTTCAGCGTTTCCGTGCTATTTTATGTGATAGGCGTCAGGCATGTCAAAAGGAAAAACATGAATGATGTCTCACGAATATTCAATTATTTATTGATTACGACACAATAAAACACAATGAAAAAGAGAGTACATGAAATGGAACTCAACAGATCATCTGTGCAGATGGTCTTAGCAGAGAGGTTCCCGGGATATAGCAGGGCATCTGATTTTAATTCAGTAATATCAGATCCGCAGGATATCATGGTGCGAGGGAATGAGGAAAGCTTCATGGAACATGGCTTTGGAGTGGCAGGACTGAACGGATGCAGGAGCATTATGTGTGCGATAAGTTCTGACGGGACCGCCTGTTATAGCGGAGATGTTTTTGACAGAGACAGAAAATGGACTGGCAGAGAGTGCGCCGGCGGACAGAGTATGGTCAAAGACATATTGAGGTCTGTACTGTGAGGTACAGATGAACTGAAGTGGTAACACGGAAACAACCCGTCTTCTAAGAGATTAGAGGATGGGATTTTTATTTTAAGGAAAGAGGTAGAGAGAATGAGCAATAAGGGAAAGTATTATATGACAACAGCGATTGCCTACACATCCGGCAAACCGCATATTGGAAACACTTATGAGATCGTACTTGCAGATGCGATCGCAAGATACAAGAGAGCAGAAGGCTATGACGTATACTTCCAGACAGGAACGGATGAGCATGGTCAGAAGATTCAGGAAAAAGCGGAAGCAGCAGGAATCACTCCGAAGGAATATGTAGATAACGTTGCAGGAGAAGTAAAAGCAATCTGGGATCTGATGAACACATCCTATGATAACTTTGTCCGCACTACAGATGCAGACCATGAAAAATGCGTAAAGAAAATCTTTAAAAAATTATACGATCAGGGAGATATCTATAAGGGAGCTTACGAGGGACTTTACTGTACACCATGTGAATCTTTCTGGACGGAGTCTCAGCTTGTAGACGGCAAATGCCCGGACTGTGGACGTGAAGTAAAACCGGCAAAAGAGGAAGCTTATTTCTTCAAAATGAGCAAATACGCAGACCGTCTGATCGATTACATTAACACACATCCGGAGTTTATCCAGCCGGTATCCCGTAAGAACGAGATGATGAACAACTTCTTACTTCCGGGCTTGCAGGATTTATGTGTATCCAGAACATCCTTCAGTTGGGGAATCCCGGTAGATTTTGATCCGAAACATGTTGTTTATGTATGGCTTGACGCACTGACCAACTACATTACAAAAATTGGTTATGACCCGGATGGTTCTTCTGAGTTGTTTCAGAAAAACTGGCCTGCAGATTTACACTTAATTGGAAAGGATATCGTCCGTTTCCATACGATTTACTGGCCGATCTTCTTAATGGCATTGGATCTGCCATTGCCAAAACAGGTGTTTGGCCATCCATGGCTTTTACAGGGCGGCGATAAGATGAGCAAATCCAAAGGAAACGTGATCTATGCAGACGATATGGTAAGACTGTTCGGCGTAGACGCAACCCGTTACTTCGTACTTCATGAGATGCCATTTGAAAATGACGGTGTCATCACATGGGAATTAGTAATTGAGAGATTCAACTCTGATCTTGCCAACATTTTAGGAAATCTGGTAAACAGAACCATCTCCATGAGCAACAAATATTTTGATGGTGTTGTGAGAAAAACAGGCGTGACTGCAGAAGTCGATGAGGATTTAAAGGCTGTCGTTACCGGAACCAGAGATAAAGTACAGGAGAAAATGGACAAACTCCGTGTGGCAGATGCGATCACCGCTGTATTTGACCTGTTCCGCCGCTGCAACAAATACATCGACGAGACGACTCCATGGGTGCTTGCAAAAGATGAGGCAGACCATGACCGTCTTGCAGAGGTATTATATAATCTGACAGAGTCCATCACGATCGGAGCAGGATTACTGCACAGCTTCCTGCCGGAGACAGCAGAGAAGATCGTAAACCAGCTGAATACTACATTGCGCGATTATGACGATCTGGACAAATTCGGACTTTATGAGAGTGGAAGCAGAGTGACAGATACACCGGAAATCTTATTTGCACGTCTGGATGCAAAAGAGGTTATGCCGAAAGTGGAGGAGATCAAAGCAGCCCAGAAAGCAGAGTTTGAGGCAGAACAGAAGAAACTTGCCGGAGAAACGGAAACAGCAGAAGAAGCGGAAGAATCCGTAATTGACATTGAACCGAAAGCAGAAATTGAGTATGATGATTTTATGAAGATGCAGTTTCAGGTAGGAGAGATCATTGCCTGCGAAGCAGTTCCAAAATCAAAGAAATTACTCTGCTCACAGGTGAAGATCGGAAGTCAGGTAAAACAGATCGTTTCCGGAATCAAAGCACACTATACACCGGAAGAAATGGTAGGTAAGAAGGTTATGGTTCTTGTGAACCTGAAACCTGCAAAACTCGCCGGAGTGCTTTCAGAAGGTATGCTGCTCTGCGCAGAAGATGCAGATGGTAATCTTGCGCTGATGACACCGGAGAAGAAGATGCCGGCAGGAGCAGAGATCTGTTAATTAAATGATTGGATAAATAAAAACGAGGAGAAGAATCCAGGATCTGGAAACTTCTCCTCAATTTTTAATGTTGAGAATTGTCTGATTTTTTTTCATCTGTGATACTTTCTTCGCTGTTCAGCTTTGATTCTAAACCTGCATTCTTTTCTTTCAGTGTGGCAAGCTGGTGATTCAGCTCCAAATTTTGTGAGTACAGTTTTTTGTTCGACTGTTTGAGTGTATGTATTCTGCACATAGAAAAAATAAGGAGAATAGCAAGTACAATAAGAGTAACATCTTTCCACATTATTTTATTTTTCATAAACCTTTCCCTCCCGTTGCATCCTTTTTGCTGTGTAATAATTATACATCAAACCCGAAAATTTACCACTGGCAAAGTGCTATATTTTATAGAACAAATAGAGCGAAAATTAGTGAAAAAGAAAAGAACCGGATAATTTCCGATTCTCTTCTTTTGCAAGTAATCTTTAAGCTTACAGAATATCAATATATTCTCCGGCAAGTGCTTTGTTCATGCTTCTTACAGCACAGAATTTTCCGCACATACTGCAGGTATCGCTGTGGTCATCTTCTGGTTTACGACTGTCACGGATTGCCTTTGCTGTTTCAGGATCGAGAGCGCAGGCGTACTGTGCATCCCAGTCAAGAACACGGCGTGCATCTGCCATCTTGTCATCGATATCACGTGCATGCGGGATACCTTTTGCAATATCAGCGGCATGGGCTGCAATCTTAGAAGCAATGATTCCCTGCTTGGTATCATCGACATTTGGAAGTGCAAGATGCTCGGCAGGTGTGACATAGCACAGGAATGCAGCTCCGCTCATCGCGGCAACAGCTCCACCGATGGCGGCTGTGATATGGTCATATCCAGGAGCGATATCAGTAACAAGAGGTCCAAGTACATAGAACGGTGCGCCCATGCAGATGCTCTGCTGCACTTTCATGTTGGCAGCGACCTGATCCAGCGGTACATGTCCAGGTCCTTCGACCATAACCTGTACATTATGATCCCATGCGCGCTTGGTCAGTTCTCCGAGGCGGACAAGTTCTTCAATCTGGCATACATCTGTTGCATCAGCAAGACATCCCGGACGGCAGGCATCACCAAGAGAAATAGTTACGTCGTATTCTTCGCAGATGTCGAGGATTTCATCGTAATGTTCATAGAATGGGTTTTCTTCTCCGGTCATGCACATCCATGCAAAGACAAGACTTCCTCCACGGCTTACGATATTCATTTTACGTTTATGTTTTTTGATCTGTTCGATGGTTTTTCTTGTGATTCCACAGTGAAGTGTGACGAAGTCCACGCCATCCTCAGCATGAAGACGGACAACATCAATAAAATCCTGTGCAGTAAGAGTTGCCAGGTCTCTCTGATAATGAATAACACTGTCATAAACCGGTACGGTTCCGATCATAGCCGGGCATTCGTGAGTCAGCTTCTGGCGGAATGGCTGGGTATTACCATGGCTAGAAAGATCCATGATTGCTTCTGCGCCGAGATTAACGGCACTCATAACTTTCTGCATTTCGATATCGTAGTCTTTGCAGTCGCGGGAAACACCTAAGTTAACATTGATCTTGGTACGAAGCATGCTTCCGACACCTTCCGGATCAAGGCAGGTATGTTTTTTATTTGCACAGATGGCAACTTTTCCTTCTGCGACAAGCTGCATCAGTTTTTCAACCGGCATATGTTCTTTTTTGGCTACAGTTTCGATTTCCGGAGTCAGAATTCCTTTTCTGGCAGCGTCCATCTGGGTTGTGTAATTTCTCATGTTGTTTTGCCTCCGTTTCTTATTTGTCTGATACCAGGGTCAAAAGCACGTAGCAATCTGGTATCAAAGGGGTCAAAATACCTTTTGCCCCAACATCATTTGTATGTGAGTATCACAAAAATCTGGCGTCAGCAAAACACGGACAGCGTACACGAAAAAAACCAGACACAGCCTGATGGGTACACTTCCTGTTCGGAATGATAGAATTGCTAACGCCTTTGTCGGAAAATTTCCGGCAATGAACAGGATTTTATTTGAAAATCTCTGCCTTTTATTACGCGATACAAGGTGGTGTCCCCGGTGTAACGCGGTTTCATTTACAGCAGAGTGCTGTAAGAATGAATGATGATTATGCTTCTTTGATCTGTGACATAACGCCGCCTTTTTCCAGAACTGTGATCAGGATGAAAGCAAGGATGCTTCCTGCGACAGTGGAAATAAGGAATGGAACGACATAAACGAAAAGTCCTGCCGGCGCAATTCCCATCAGATACAAAGCAACCGGATAAGCGGCAAGTGCGCCAAGGAATCCGGTTCCGATCGCTTCGGCAAGGCAGGTAAGACTTAAGATGTGGCATTTTTTGTAGACAAGACCACAGCATAAAGCACCGACCATGCTTCCAGGGAAAGCCATAAGGCTTCCGAGGCCGAGCAGATTGCGGAGTAAACTTGCACAGAATGCAATGCCGACGCCCCATACAGGACCAAGTGTTACGGCGGCAAGAATGTTGACCATATGCTGTACCGGAGCGCATTTGCTTCCGGCAACCGGTACACTGATAAAGCTTCCGACGATTGCAAGCGCGGTGAGAACACCGGCAAGTGCGAGTTTCTTTGTTGTATTATTTTGTTTCATAGTAGAGTTCTCCTTTCAAAATGAACTTCCTGTCTCATTGTATACACAAAAAAGGAACCCCACACCTGAGTGGAGTTCCTGCTGTCCGTAATCACTGAACACATCATCTTCGTGTTCCTGATATGTCATGTAAAAAATAAAAGATGCGGAGGCATCTCTATCAAATACATGGTATACATTCCCTCCGTTGGCATTATCCAAATCAGGTTACAGGTCGGGATAAATAAATCCCCTCTCAGCCGGCAATCTCCAGCTCCCTGGTACATATGAACTTGTACAAATAGAATTATAGCGCGGTATGCCGGATTTGACAAGAGGAAATGAAAAAGTATCTCAGAAAAGACATTGTGCAGAATCAGAGTACATTTTTGTACAATAAAAGACGGACAGAAAATTCTGCCCGTCCGGAATTTCATTACCGTCTTATGTAGAATACAGCAGAGATTAGCTGAGCTCTACCTTTAAAGCATCTTCCGGTTTGAATTCATTGTAAAGGTCATAGATGTTGTGACCAGTAGACTCGCTGAGGACACGACCTTCCAGAGAGTAGCAGCGGATGAAACGCTTTTTGTCGATTGCTGACCAATGCTCTACATCCCAGCTCATGTATCCGTCTTCATCAGACTTCTTTTCTTTCAGGTATACATCAACCTGGCGTCCGTCTACCATAATGTCTACAAGTTTCTTTGTGTCGGCTTCCAGCTCGACATTGTTTACAGTGTCAAATACTTTCATTTTAAAATCCTCCTATAATATCTGATCAGAATCTTCAGAAATATATTCCCCATACATTTGCAGATGTGATCTATTTGCACTATCTATAGTATACATAGAAGAAACAGGATAAGCAAGTAAAAAAAGTGACTATTCAGCGGCTAAGAATGTGTGGTATACTTAGAGCATCTGAGAGCAGTCAGTAAAAAGAAAGCGAGACGAAGGAAATGATATTTGATACACATGCACATTATGATGATGAACAGTTTGACGGGGACCGGGATGAGCTTTTAAAATCTATGCCGGATTTTGGAGTCGGAACAATCGTGGATGTAAGTGCGACTTATGAATCCTGTGAGAAGGTTTTGACACTTGCCGGAAAGTATCCACATGTTTATGCTGCAATCGGTGTGCATCCGGATGAGGTTGGAGAACTTAACGAAGATAAGATCCAGCACATGAAAGAACTCTGCTGTAACAAAAAAGTGGTTGCAGTCGGAGAGATCGGTCTGGATTATTATTGGGATAATGAACCGCATGAGGTACAGCAGAAGTGGTTTATCCGCCAGCTGGAGCTCGCGGGAGAAGTAAAGAAACCAGTAATTATCCACAGCAGGGAAGCTGCCGCAGATACCATGTATATCATGAAAAATTATGCACAGGGGCTTGGCGGAGTTATTCACTGCTATTCCTATTCACGTGAAATGGCTGAAGAATATGTGAAGATGGGATTCTATATTGGAATCGGTGGAGTCGTCACATTTAAGAATGCAAAGAAATTAAAAGATGTCGCAGCTGCGATCCCGATCGAGAAGATCGTGCTGGAGACAGACTGCCCGTATATGGCACCGGAGCCGTACCGTGGCAAACGGAATCAGTCTTCTTATATCCAGTATGTAGCTGAGAAAATTGCAGAGTTAAAAGAGATGAGTCCGGAAGAAGTGATCGCAGTGACAGAGAAAAATGCGAGAGATCTGTACGGCATCTAAGACGCAGGCAATGAATAATCAGGAGAATAACAGATGAAAACACCTACACTTGGAAATCCGCAGAATACCATTGAGATTCTGCAAAAATATAATTTTAATTTTCAGAAAAAATTTGGACAGAACTTTCTGATCGATGAGCATGTGCTGGATAAGATCATTCGTGCAGCCGAGATCACAAAGGATGATTACGTGTTGGAGATCGGCCCTGGAATCGGGACGATGACACAGTACCTTGCCTGTGCGGCAAGAGAAGTAACTGCAGTTGAGATAGACCGTGCACTGATTCCAATTCTTGAAGACACGCTGAAAGAATATGACAACGTATCAATCATCAATGAAGATATCCTGAAGGTGGATATTGCAGCACTTGCAAAGGAGAAGAACGGAGGACGGCCGATCAAGGTGGTTGCGAATCTTCCATATTATATAACGACACCGATCATCATGGGCTTATTTGAAAGCCATGTGCCGCTTGAGAGTATTACGGTTATGGTACAGAAAGAAGTGGCTGACCGTATGCAGGTAGGACCGGGAACAAAGGATTATGGTGCACTTTCACTTGCTGTACAGTATTACGCAGAGCCGTATATTGTTGCAAATGTACCCCCGAACTGTTTCATGCCGCGTCCGGCAGTCGGCTCAGCAGTAATCCGCCTGACAAGACATCAGAAGCCTCCGGTAGAGGTTATGGATGAAAAGCTGATGTTCCGCCTTATACGGGCATCCTTTAATCAGAGGAGGAAGACTTTGGCAAATGGCCTTAAGAATTCAGGAGAGCTGAATCTTTCGAAGGAAGTCATCACTGCTGCGATAGAGAAACTCGGAAAAGGAAGCAGTGTCCGGGGAGAAGCACTGGATCTGGAAGAATTTGCCAGACTGACTAATATTATAAAGGAGGAAATGGAGCATGAAGTATGAAATCAAGGGTGATACCCTTCCGGTAGTGATCTGCCATCTGGAAGCTGGCGAGAGGATGATCACAGAGCGGGGATCCATGGCATGGATGTCTCCGAATATGAAGATGGAGACTTCGACAAATGGAGGATTTGGAAAAGCATTTGGAAGAATGTTCTCTGGAGAAGCGATGTTCCAGAATATCTATACCGCACAGGGCGGGAATGGACTGATCGCATTTGCATCCAGCTTTCCGGGTTCGATCAAGGCATTTGAAATCGGACCGGGGCAAGAATATATTTTTCAGAAAAAAGCATTCCTTGCTGGCGAACCTGGAGTAAATATATCTGTTCATTTTCACAAGAAAGTGGCTTCAGGACTATTTGGAGGAGAAGGATTTATCTTGCAGAAGGTATCCGGAAATGGAATTGTATTTGCAGAATTCGATGGACATGTGGTAGAATACGAATTACAACCGGGTCAGCAGATCGTGATTGATTCCGGTTATTTGGCAGCGATGAGTGTAACATGCCAGATGGATATCCAGACTGTGCCGGGACTTAAGAATATTGTCTTTGGCGGAGAAGGATTATTTAATACGGTTATTACAGGACCGGGACATGTATGGCTTCAGACAATGCCGATCAGCAGTGTGGCAGATTCATTGAGACCATATTTTCCAACAAGTAGTAAGTAGTTTACAAATAAGAAGAAGGGACGGGGGACGATGCTAAAAGTGCGTGTTTCCGTCCTTCATTCATACTTTCTGCAGTATTTGCAGAGTCTTTAACAGAAAGGAGTAGGTGTATGACAAATTCAGTGAACAGTGCGAAAGATCTGGATAGCATTCTGTTTGATATTTCGCCGAAAATCAAGGAACTTGCCGGATTATGTGAAGCGAATACCGGGATCGACAAAGAACTTTTTGTAAAGCATGATGTAAAAAGAGGTCTCCGTGATGTAAACGGAAAAGGAGTCCTTGCGGGACTTACCAACATTTCCGATGTATGTGCCAAAAAGATTGTAAATGGCGAAGAAGTTCCGTGTGCCGGTAATTTGTATTATCGAGGCTATAACATCAAGGATCTGGTTCGTGGATTCCTGGATGCGGATCATTTTGGATATGAAGAAATTGCATATCTGCTTCTTTTTGGTGAACTTCCGACGGTTGTACAGCTGGATGGGTTTCATGAGACACTGACGGAGAGAAGGACACTTCCGCCGAATTTTGTGCGCGATGTTATTATGAAGGCACCGAGCCATGATATGATGAACAATATTTCAAGGGCGATTCTGAATCTGTATTCTTACGATGAAAAAGCTGATGATACTTCAATCCCGAATGTTCTCAGACAGTGTCTGAACCTGATCAGTGAATTTCCGATGCTGATGGTCTACGGATATCATGCATACAATTATCGTCAGGGTCAGGATATGTACATCTATGCACCGGATCCGCAGAAGTCCACCGCGGAAAATATTCTGATGATGCTTCGTGAAGACCGACAGTATACGGAGCTGGAAGCAAGGATTCTGGATATGGCACTTGTGCTGCATATGGATCACGGTGGTGGAAATAACTCTACATTTACTACCCACGTTGTCACTTCGTCCGGAACAGACACCTATTCTACAATTTCTGCTGCAATGGCATCGTTAAAAGGTCCGAAGCACGGCGGTGCGAACATCAAAGTGACGCAGATGTTTGCTGATATGAAAGAAGAGGTCAAAGACTGGGAAGATGACGATGAGGTAAGAGCATATCTGGAAGGTCTGCTTGCAAGGGAGAGGTTTGATAAAAAAGGTCTGATCTATGGAATGGGTCATGCGATTTATTCAGTATCTGATCCACGTGCTGAGATTTTCAAGAAATTTGTGGCTCAGCTTGCACATGAAAAAGGATACGATAAAGAATACGCACTTTATGAGAAAGTGGAACATATGGCACCGGAAATCATTGCCGAAAAAAGAAAGATGTATAAAGGGGTAAATGCAAATGTCGATTTTTACAGCGGACTGGTTTACCATATGCTTGGAATTCCGGAGCAGCTTTATACGCCGATCTTTGCCGCAGCGCGAATCGTTGGATGGAGTGCACATCGTCTGGAAGAGCTGATCAATGTGGATAAGATTATTCGTCCGGCATATATGCCACTGGCAGAGTATCGAGAATATAAAAATTTAAATGACCGATAGTGTTGACAAACTGCTATGTAGTATGTAAAATAAAGAAACAACTGATATATTCAAATGACATATCAGACATTTCAAAGAGACATTTCTCAAATTGTACGATATTGTGTAAACTAGACATCAGGAAAAAAAGACTTGCGGAGGGTTGACCTATTATGGTACAGAGGAATATACGTTTTATGACTACAGGACAATTGATGACTTTTTGTAATGTTTGCCAGAAGATGAATGCAGATATTACGGTAAAGGATGTGACAGGACGTTTCGAGATCGATGCCAAATCGATCGTGGGACTGATGACGATAAGAATGGGAGAGAAGATGCATCTTCTGATCGAAGGCGAAGAGGAACATCTGGCCGACAGTTATTTTGAAAAATTTGACTGTACACCGGTTACGATTCCGTTCAGTTAAAGGCGGCACTGGATATGCCGGAGATATACGGAACAAGGAGCAGGAAGATGGAAGTTACCTATGATTATTACCGTATTTTTTATTATGCGGCAAAGTATAAAAGTTTCTCACAGGCGGCGACAATCCTGATGAGTAATCAGCCGAATGTAACGAGGGCAATCCACAATCTGGAAAGTCAGCTTGGATGCAGATTATTTATCCGGTCTAACCGGGGAGCAGAGCTTACACCGGAGGGAGAACGGCTTTATTCACATGTTGCAATTGCATACGATCATCTGCATGCAGCAGAGCTAGAGCTTGAAAATGAAAAGAAGCTGGAACAGGGAACCGTAACGATCGGGGTAAGTGAGATTGCATTACATTTGCTTCTGCTTCCGGTGCTGGGAGAGTTTAGAAGAAAGTATCCTAAAATCAGACTTCGCATTTCGAGTTATACAGCACCACAGGCGATACAGACGGTTCGGAACGGACTTTCAGATTTTGCGGTAGCATCTACACCGGCAGAGGTGAAAAAGCCTTTAAAGGCAATTCCGCTTCTTTCATTTAAAGAAATTCTGGTTGCGAATGCGGCGTACAAAGATATGTTTAAAGAACCGGTAAGTTTGAAAAAGCTGGTGGAGTATCCATTTATCTGCCTTGGGAAAAACACGTCAACTTATGATTTTTATACCAGATTTTTTCTGGAGCATGGAATTGCAATGACGGCAGATACCGAAGCAGCAACCATCGATCAGATTCTGCCGATGGTAAGACAGAATCTGGGAATCGGGTTTATTCCGGAACCGCTTGCACAGGAAGTGATCGAGCAGGGCATTGTCATTCAGGTTCCACTATTGGAAGAACCACCGGTAAGAGAAATCTGTTTTGTGGAAGATAAGAGCAGCCCTCACAGCATGGCGGCAAACGTATTGAAAGAGATGCTGTTTCAGGCTGGAGAGAAAGAGTAAACTTTATAAGAAAGAATTATTTTGACCGGAACCAGGTGATCATCAGATCAACCATCCGGTCATAACTTTTTATCCCGTCACTTTGGCCATTTGCTTTCAGATAGTGGTCATTGATCTGACCAGATACTTCGGCGACCTTGCTGTCATATCGCTTCCAGAAGCTGCTGTTAGCCGAAAGATCTGCCTTTACATTGTCAGAAAGCCTGTCGTAGATTTCCTCAAAGGTGTCGTAGTCGGCTTCGTAAAGTTCATTGGTTGCGTAGATCCAGCCAAGAAGATAGCCGCTGTAGTTGAAAGCGGTATCGTCGGCATTTACACAGGCGAGAAAACCGATAAAATTTGCTTCTTCCTCCTGCATAAATCCACGCAGATGCGAAAGCTCGTGACAGATGGTAAATGGAAGATTGTAGGAAACCATTGCGGAGTTATAGTTTGCCTCAATGGTAAATGGTGAATAGATCCCGGAAAGATTCTGTACCGAGAGAAAAGCCGGAAATAAAAGACCTTTTGGCTGTGGATAGTATCCGGAAAGTTCAGGGTAGGTAGCACCGAGGGAGAACATAGCAGCCCGTGCACGATCCTGCAGATCCTTACCCATATCAGCAAGACCGTCAGAATCCCGGCCTAAAGAGTCAGAAAGTGTATTTAACTGATCAGTCAGTTCGTTGCATAAAGAGGTCAGTTCAGCCTGAGTATACTGACCGGATTCCAGGTGATATTTTTCTGCAAATGAAGTATGTCCGTAGTTGATTCCGCAGAAAAAAGTATAAATGGTAAACAGACATCCGCAGAGAAGCAGGAGTGAGGAACCGTAGCCGAGCCAGGCAGGGTTCTTTTTTTGGGCATACATTTTGTAAATGGAGCTGATCAGCATTCGGATCAAGGAAAGAAACAGAAGAATGACAAAAATATACAATCCAATTTCAGAAACAGAAAATTGGAAGATTCCAAAAAAGCGTCCGATGGACGAAACGAAAAGCGGGTAAATGGTGGAAGAATACCAGTCCGCAAATGCAGAGCTTTTGTGGCTGGTGAAAAGAGCAAGGAAACTTATGGCAAATAAAAGAATTGAAAGAATAAGTTTATGTAAAGTAGGGCGTTTCATAATAAATCCTTTCCGGTAATTAAGAATAAAAAGTATGATGTACCAGAGAGACATTCGTGCAAGGACGTAAAAGGTTTGAGTTCATTTGATGATGAATGGCCGTGACTAACGTTCTGTGCAGGTAGATATCCGGGCACACGGTACTGCATTTACAAATAAAATATGGGACGGAGGATAACCTTCGTCCCAGAATAATATTCTGTAAAAATCAAAGTGCGGCAATCGGGCATGCCCGATTGCGCTCACTTTATGAGGGGGGAGATAGTTGTTTCCCAACTATCCATCTATTACTATACGATGAAAATGTGTCAAAAGTGTTAAGAAATTATAAAATCTGATTAAAAATATAAAAATGATAGGTTTATAGAATATTAAAAAAATCCACAACGCAAGAACCTCTCCATAATGGAGAGGTTCTTGGTGTTTTTATTGTTATCTAAAAGGAATGAGAGTAAAGTGCAGCAATCAGAATTCTGACTGCTTCTACTTTATGAGGGGGGAGATAGTTGCTTTATCAACTATCTGATTATTAGTATACAGATAATTTGTGACAGAAATATGTTCAAACTCTAAAAAAAATCAAAAAAATATGAAGAAGAAATAAACAAAACAGGAAAAAATAAAAAAGGTGGGTAGTTAAATTAATTGTCATTAGCGTCAGGTAGGTGTCTGCTGGTGTGGTGGAAGGTGAAGTAGAAAACAATTCCTTTGGTGATAGAGGTAATTGTAAGTGCCCACCATACACCATTCAGACCGAGGCTGGTTTGAGTGAGGATCATGGCAAGTGGGATTCTGGCACTGGTGAGGACAATGCTGATGATACTGCAAAGCTTTGTCATACCAAGACCGGAAAGTGCGCCGATGGTCATAAGCTCAATGGTCATAAAGGTTTCGCTGAATCCGATGATGATCAGATAGTTGATCGCAATCGCCAGAACATCTTTTTCGTGGAAGAAAAGGGAAGCAATCGGTCCTGGCAGGAATACGAAAGCACCGGTTACAATGAGTCCCCAGACAGCGAGGATTTTAAATGAAATATTATATCCTTTCCGAATACGATCTGGTTTCTTTGCACCGTAGTTCTGACCAACGAAAGCATTTAACGCAGCAGCAAAGCCGTCAGCAGTGTTCCATGAAACAGATTCAATCTGTCCGCCGACTCGCTGTGTGGCAATGGCACCTGCCCCGAATGCAGAAACCATTCGTGTGAGAATCATGGAAATCATGCAGTAAATACTGCTCTGTACTGCTGTCGGAAATCCAATTTTAAAAATACTGATGTAGTATTTTGCAGGGAAACGCGACAGTACATGCATGTTTTGCAGAATATTTGGTTCCAGATCAGAGTGCATAATCCGAATCAGCATGACGATCAGAACCAGTATCTGCGAGGTCACGGTAGCAACTGCAGCGCCAACAACCTCAAGCCTTGGAAATGGTCCAAATCCGAGGATCAGAATCGGATCCAGGATCATATTACCAACCAGTCCAAGAAGATTTGCCATAAGCGGTGTCTTGGAATCTCCCTGCGCAGTAGAAAGTCCGGTCAGAGTCAGATTTAAAAATGAAAACAGAATCAGTCCGCAGGTGATCAGTGTATATAATTTCGCAGCGGTATAAGTTTCTGCATCTCCGAGGTTAAAAAAGCCGAGCAGCGGATGAATAAACACGATACATACTGCAGCAAATAAAATTCCCAGTAAAAATGTAAGTCGCAGAGCGGAAGCGGCATATCCCCTTGCCTGTTCATAGTCTCCGCGTCCGCAGGCCTGTGCGACATTGACCTGTCCGCCCATTCGCGGAAGTGCCACGAGCCCTTGTGAGAGCCAGACGTACATTCCCCCAACGCCCACCCCGGCAACGGCTTTGGAACCCAGCATGCCTATCCATGCCATGTCCGTAATATTGTAGGCTGTCCCCAGCAGCGAGGAAGCCATGATCGGAAGTGCCAGCTCTGCCAGCGTCTTTAGAATCGGCCCGGAAGTCAGGTCGATTGTTTTTGTTTTACTCATTTTCTCAAATCCTTACCTGTAAAAATAATAAAATTCACCAGTGCTGCAAATATGTCAGCATGGCGTACTATGATAAGGATAACTTATGAGGAGGGGAAAGTCAATCTGGAGAATTCGCGAAATAAACATGCCCTTTAAAGGAGTGATGGAGAAGATAACCAGAATTCCAAAATAAAAGCCTTTGACTGCACGCCGCGTGCAGCTATAGGCTAGAAAGGGAAAGGAGGATATTATTGATGTGATCCGGGAAAGCGTGGATATTCTTGAGGTTATGAAACCAGTGTATAACTTTAAGGCATCCGGAGATGATGGATCTTGGAAGAAGAAAAACAGGAAAGCTGATGGAAAAAATAATAGTACAAAAACTTCATGAAATAGAAGAAAAAGAGCATGGTAAAATATTACTGGCAGGTCAGTGGATTCTGGAGAGTGAAATAGCAGGATTGAGAGAGAAAGCGGGAAAATTAGGGGAAGAAAAAAAGTAAATTGGGAGAAATTGAATGAGATATTTTTGAAGGAAGTTTAATCAGACATACATCCCTTCGCTTTTGCATAGATTGTAAAAAAACAAACTATGCAGGGGTTTTTATGAAAGATTATATCGAGGAGAGAGCGGTTGAGATTGCTTATTATATTATTGAAAATAAGGCGACGGTGAGGCAGACGGCGGTGGCGTTTGGGGTAAGTAAGAGTACGATACATATGGAAGTAACAATAAGGAACGAAAAGAAAATATGATATTTATAATAAAATAAAAGATAATGAGACAAAACAGAGCAGGTACATTTGTGATAATTATCATAAAATAGATATTTAAAAATTAGTGTTTTCTTGTTTAGACTTTTATGTACTTTTTTTGCCCCATTAGATTTCTTAAAATAAAGTCAGCAAAAAAGAAGTAGTGGAGGAATGATACATGGGAAATAATACGAAAAGTGAACAGGACGATCTTTGTCTGGCACTTATAAATCCAGAATTATGCAAAAGATCAAGTATTGAGGTTGCGATAGAGCAACATGATACGGAGACAACAATACCATATCTGCATGTATTCTTAGATAATATGGGGATTTGAAGAATTGTGCATTCATTCGATTGGACAAGCCGGAGTATGTTCCAGAAAAGAATTCTATAAGATTGTCAACAAAACAAAAAGAAGAGTTAATCTATATACTGACGAGTGAAAGTAAATACCATTGGACTACATCAATTGTTGATAAAAATAATATCAAAATAGCAACAGGATATGAAGTGGCTGTTCAGGTATGGACAGATACTTATGAAGAAAATAATAAAATTCAATACGATAAAAACGGATTTCCTGTTATGCCGGATTATACAAGATTATAGAGTCGAAAATTATGTACAAGAGATGTTGAATGATATTTTACTGTTCGGTCTTTTTATGCCCATTGAAATCTGTGAAGTGTAGGCATACAATGATACTATATGAACTGCACAGAACAGGGAGCAAAAAGTATGAGTGATATACATCCAAAAAAATTGGTGATTTTGTATATTTTAGATATCTTGCAGAAATATACGGATGAAGAACACAGACTGAGCCAGAAAGAGATACAGGATATTTTGAAAAGAGAGTATGAAATGACGGTTGACAGGAAAGCCGTGAAAAGAAATCTCTTAAATCTGATTGAATATGAAAGCAATATTGAATATCGAGAAGTATCACGGAAAGATATTTTCAGAAAAAAAGATTCTGTATCATATAAAGGCACCTCGGATTTTGCGGATAAAGAAATCTCGGAAGACGATTTGTTATGGACGGATTTTTACCTGAAGCAGAAATTCACGAATGAAGAATTGCGCCTATTAATAGACAGCCTGTTGTTTTCAAAACATATACCTTATAGCCAGGCAAAAGAGCTGATTAAAAAATTAGAATCGTTATCTAATATATATTTTAAATCTTGCTCGCAGTATATTTATCCATTGCCGGTTGAACGGACAGATAATAAACAGGTGTTTTACAATATTGCTATATTAGACGAGGCAATCCGTAAAAAGAAGAAGGTTTTATTTGAATATGCAGAATACCATACAGATAAGAAAATGCATTTGAAAAAACGGGAAGATGGTAGTGTACGGGAATATATCATTACGCCATATCAAATGGCTGTGCAGGAGGGAAAGTATTATCTGATCTGCAACTATGATAAATATGATGATATCTCGAATTACCGTGTAGACAGGATTCGAAATATACAGATTCTTGAGGAAAAAGGTAAGCCATTTGAAACTTTGAAATGGTCCGGACATCAGCCAATGAATCTGAATGAATATATGAAAGAGCATGTGTATATGTATTCCAGTGAAAATGCGTTTGTTAAATTTAGAATCGTAAAAGCAATGATATCCGATGTGATTGATTTATTTGGAAAAGGGGTGAATTTTTCAGAAGAAACGGATACGCATGTATCGGTGAGCGTGCATGTAAATGAACGTGCAGCGGAGCAGTTCGCAAAAAATTATGCGCCGGATGTGGTGATATTGCAGCCGAAGAGATTAAGAGATAAATTAAGAGATGATTTGAAAAAATCATGGGAAGCATATGAAGATTAAAAGAAAGGCATAAGAAATGAAGAATCATTTTTCAAAGTCGAAATATTGCAGATTGTGGCAATGTCCGAAGATGTTGTGGATGGATAAATACAAGCCGGAAGAGAAAGCTGAAGATGCCACAGATGATTCCAGAATGGAAGCGGGAACAGAAGTAGGGAAGCTGGCAAGAGAATTATTTGGAAAGCCGGTAGATGTAACAGAGACTGTTAATGGACAATTAAATTTACCTGCAATGACAGACCGGACACAAGTGGAAATAGAACACGAGACATCTGTCATATGTGAAGCATCATTTTCCTATCAGGGGTGCTATTGTGCGGTAGATATTTTGAAAAGAGAAAATGACGGATGGGCAATATATGAAGTAAAAAGTTCGACGGTAAATGAGAAAAATATGAAAGCGGTATATGTGGCAGACGTTGCTTATCAGAAGTACGTACTGGAACATTGCGGAGTGCGGATTACAGGAACGTACATAGTTTCCATTAATAACGATTATGTATATGATGGAAAATTGGATTTGGAAAGGCTGTTTCAAATTACGGATGTGTCTGAATTTGTGAGAAATGAGATTGGGGAAGTAGAGAAGAATTTATTACAGGAAGATACATTGTTGGAATCAGAGAATGAGCCGGAGCGGGAACTGGGATTATACTGTAAAGATCCATATGGATGTCCGTATTGGGAATATTGTGCAAAAGAATTACCAACTCCGTCCGTATTTGACTTATATCGGATGCCGTTGAAAAAGAAATTAGAGTATTATCGGGAAGGAAATTCTGATTATAGACAATTAAAAGACTGTGGAAAGATTAAGAATGAAAAGCAATTAAGGCAGATAGAATTTGCGTTAGACGACAAAGGTACATATGTAAATATTGATGGAATCCGAGAATTTTTAAGTACATTGTCTTATCCGTTGTACTTTCTGGATTTTGAGACCATGCAACCAATGATACCGTTGTTCCCGGGAACAAAGCCATATCAGCAGATACCATTCCAGTATTCTTTGCATTATATAGAGTCTGCAGGAGCACCTTTATTACATAAGGAATTTCTGGCAGAATCAGGAGAAAATCCATTGCAGGCAATTGCAGAAGCTTTGTGTAGGGATATTCCGATGAATGTGTGTGTAACGGCGTACAATAAGTCGTTTGAATGCAGCAGAATTAAAGAATTGGCGGGAATGTTCCCGGATTTATCTGAGCATTTATTAAATATCAAAGAGAATATCAAAGATTTACTGGATCCATTTCAGGCAGGTCATTATTATAACCGGGCGATGGGAGGATCATTTTCAATTAAAAGTGTTCTGCCGGCGATATTTCCGGATGATCCGGAATTGAATTATCATAATCTGGAAGGTGTACACAATGGTTCAGAGGCAATGACGATATTTCCGAGGATAAAAGATATGCCAGCGGAGGAGCAGAAGAAGGCAAGGCATAATTTGTTGAAGTATTGCGAACTGGATACCTATGCGATGGTGAAGGTGTGGGGAGAGCTTGTGAGAGTTGTGGAAGGAGATACGGAAGATGGAGAAAACTAAAGAAGAAATAAAAGAAGAGATTGAAAAAGACATAAAAGATTCGGTAGATAATTTTATTGGAACAATAAAAAAAGAGCCGTGCTGTGAATACTTTTCAGATAAGACTGAAGTAGATTGGGAATGTGAAAAAGTTTATAAAGATGCTCTGTATCAAGGGTATTTGGATGCTTGTCGGACAATTCATTGGAGTACTAAGGCAAGAGAAGATGGAGATGAGTTATTAAAAAGAAAAAAAGTGTGGGATAAAAAGAGACCTAATACAGAGGAAAATCCTATGAGAGAACCGTTAACAGAGGTCGCAAAAGAACTTTGCAATTATTTTAATGGTGATAAAAAGTTTGATGATAAATATTCAGGTTGGTGTAAAGCGTTAATAGATTCCTATAAGAAGTATCTTGTGGATGAAATTACATATGGTCAGGCGCAAAAAATAATAAATATGGCATTTAAATATTTATATTGCATATGCGATAGATGTGGAGGTGGAGAAAAATATAAAAAGAAATTTGATAAATGCCATATGCCGTTAGATAGTTTTAGTCTGGAATGGTTCAAAAGGAAATTTAAGGAAGATGATTTTTCAAATGCCGAGAGTTATCCTGAAAATTATAAAAAATTGCCAGAGAATTTATTTACAAAAGGTGAAAAGAAGAAGTTAAAAGCGGAGTCAATGGGATCGTGGAGTTCTATGCAAAAGACGTGGGAAGAAAGTTGTATAAAAGAAGAATATCCATACGAATTTTATGCTCATATTATAAAGCAATATTGCAAGGAAAATTCAATTACACCATTACAATTGGATTTTATTGTTTGGTCTAAAATGCAGAAAATTATGGCTGCAGAGTCATTTATAAAGACTTTTAAAGATGATGATAAAGAGAATAAAGAAGCTATAAATTCAGAAGAACAAGAGCCATATGATATACTTAACTTGAAAACGACATTAGAAAATAGATTGAGTGAAATCAGACCTTTAATATGCAAATGATTTACTTATAGAATATACGAAGTAAAAACAGTGTTTCGGCACTGTTTTTTTGGACTCATAAATAATGCCCCATTTTTGCCCCATACAATAATATATCCTATTACTTATCAAGCATAGATAGGAGTGGAAAAGTTGAAAATATTCATTTATTCAAGAAAAGCAATAGAAAAATTATTGGAAAAAGATTTCCCGAAAAATGCAGCCGTAATCAGTTTCTATGATCCGCCAGGAAAATTCCGTGATGCGGAATACAGTCCGGTAGACTATTCAGCGAAGACGAACTGTGTATTCCAGGTAGCACTGCATGACATTGATCTGGCAGTACTGCCGAAATATCATTTGACTTACGAGACATATTTTCCAGAAGCAGATGATCTTGCAGAATTTATTTTCAATGCTCTAAAAGAAGGAAAAGATATCATCTGTCAATGTGAATATGGCGAAAGCAGAAGTTCAGGATGTGCGGCGGCTATCCATGAATATTTCTATAAAGACGGTATCAAGATATTTGCTGATTATAGATATTATCCGAATCAGATGGTGTATCACAAGGTGTACGATGCACTTGAGAGATATGGAATTGAAAATGATGTGATAAGAGAAAGTGGTGAATAGATTTATATGACGATAGAATTAAAACAAGAGATTTTGGATTTAATTGAATCACCGGAATTGCATGTATATTTAATGGAACATGCAGAACGACTGAAGTTGAGAGACTATGTGTCAATTATTGCCGGAGCACCAGTCGGTTTAAAAAGAAAACAGGGATTATTGTATAAGCTGAGAGCAACATCAGACATAAAGCAACAGGATATGGATTATCTGAAATTATGCTGCGAGTGTATGGATCAGGCAGTGCGATATTTAACGATGGAAAGTGAAAAGATTTTTCTTATACAGTTGATGGGTTATAATGATGATAATAAAAGTGATATTATGGATGGCCCATATATTATGACATCTTTTGAAGACATGAAAAAGGCAGTGCAGGAATATTATTGGAATGATCCGGATTCTATATGGGAAACTTTATATTGGCGGGTTGAATTATATTTTAGTGGCAAGAACGAGATTAAGGAAAACGAATTTTTATCACCGGTGTACACATACATCATGAATAAAGATGGAGAGATTCAATATTTTATTCATGAAAAGTTATCGTTAAATTATCTGAACGGATTCTTAGGAAGCATGGCAGAGAGGCAGTTCCATTCTGTGTGCCCAGATTTAAACTTGTCTGTTCCGTATCAGCCGGGAGATGTCCTGTTTATAGACTGCAGACCATATGCACCAGGTGCTTTTTATTGTCGGCTTAAAGAAGTCGGAGATGATTGCTGCGGAATACAATGTGAATACGTGAATTCGGAAGGAGAGATTGAAACCGGTGCGTTAAAACACGGGGATTATTTCTTTAATCATAGGGAAGCATATCAGCATTTATCACCGCTATATAAGGCAAAGATTGTTTCAAAAGATGAGTTGGATTGGGATAATTATGTCAAAGGAAAACGGAAATGTTAGCAAGACCACATAAAGGAGTGTTCTGGCTAATAGACGGAGAAATCTTGGCAGTTCCATTTGATGAGCAAAAATATGAATATGGGATTTCAAAGTCGGGGGATTCTTATGTGCATAGAAAAATTTGGAAGGAAATAAAGCCTCGAAAATGTCGGTATTCATATAATTATTATCCTCGTGGACGAGTTGAAATTACTTCAAAAAATCTGTGTATTCTATATATGAATCCCAATATAGGTGAAGAATACATTAATGAAATAATGAAGAAATTTGGTCTGGAATCTGTAGAAAAAATAATTTATGATAATAGTAGTCATTATAGATCATATTTGGATATAGGATGGAAAGCAGATGAAAAAAGATGACTATTTATAAAGGAAAATGTATGAAGATATGGCTGGATGATATACGACCTGCTCCAGAAGGATATGTATGGTGCAAAAGTGTTAATATTGCAAAGAGAACAATTGAATCAGCGGAGGAACCCATTTTATTAATTGATTGTGATCATGATTTAGGAGATTATGCTTATGATGGTGGGGATGGGATTAAATTATTGGATTGGCTGGCGGAGAATGAACGTTTTTATCCAATTAGGCTTCATACGATGAATCCTGTTGGCAGAGAAAATATGTTGCGGATGATTCGGAGATATTGGTAGGAGCAGAGGCAAGAGATATTCGACGAAGAAAGAAGTATGTTATAAAAAAGGTAGAGAGCAAGATCCACCTGGGTAATACCGTATTGTAATAATCGAAAATAATATTTAGAAATCCGGGAAATTATATTGGTTGCATTGAAAATGTAAGCAGGTAAAAATTGAAATTTTTTTACAGAGCATCTGGCAGAAGCCAGGTGCTTTTTTGAAAATTTTGAAAGAAAATATCATGTAAATAGTGCGGAAATCTTTGATGGAAGCTAATTAGATGAAGATGAAATTGAATCAAGAGGATGAAAATAGAAGATTCATCAAAAATAAACTTGTTAAACACAGGTGGATCTTGCTCTTGTATAAAAATTCAGATTAAAAAGAAGAAAGAAATAACAATGAGCGAGATTCACTAGGGATTACAGTACCTTAATTGGTTCTCTGCTTATCTTTAAGATTATGTGAAATTTTGGGATGCACAGTAATGAAATTATGAAAAAATTAAAAAAATTCTGATGAGGGGGCTGTATTTTATGCCCTCTCCCTTTGTATATATAGAGGGATAAATTTTTGTGGATATAAAATTCAAAAATATATTTCCTCAAATATTGAGAAGGTGAGGAAGAAACAAATGAAATATTTGTACATGAATGAGCAGGAGCGGCAGATGCAGTATTATCAATTTCCAAAATTCTTGCTGGAATTACAGCTAAGTCAGAATGCAAGAAAAGAATTTATGACAGAATTCTGGAGAGATGTATTCCGGTAAAGATTGATGGAGTCAGCAGACGTGAAGCCATGGCAAATGACAATATGCAGACTATGAAAAACATTCTGAAAATCTAGGACTATTTCAGAAGGAATTTTCATAGTAATGGACAAAGAGTGAGCAGGGGGGAGGTGGAAACTTCACCGTGGCGAAAAGAAAACTGAACTATCGATTTCATAATCCAAATCCGGTGGAAGTGACCGCCGATTACATATTGAAAGTGATGATAGAAGCGAATACTGAGAAAGTGGAGAAGATATTGCGGGAGAATATGGTGCAGATGGAAACAAATGAATGTGAACTGGAATAAAGCGGATAGATGAGGAATGGATAGAAAGTCATTAACATGAAGTCTAAGATGTATAATTTTGTCGAAAATTGCTGAAATGTAAATTATAATATAAAATATGAGATTTTATCTCATAAAACTATTGTCAAAACAAAAAAACGGAATATAATAAGGATATAGGCAAGAAGTTTGGACTAATGGAGGTAAATAAGATGTTATGCCAATTTACAGTGAAAAATTTTAAGAGTATACGAGATGAGGTAACATTTGACATGCAGGCTGCCGCCATTTCTGAGCATGAGGACAGAATTATAAAAGATGTAGATGAGGAATTATATTTACCGGTATCTGCTGTATACGGACCAAATGGTGGAGGAAAATCTAATGTCCTTGAAGCATTGCATAGTCTGGTTACGAAAATACTGAGGCCATTATATGCGACAAGTAATAACGAAGAGATCGCGATGAAAATGAAAAAGCTTGTGATAGAGCCATTTGCTTTTGATGAGGGAACAAGAAATGAGCCAACAGAATTTGAGCTGTTTTTTAGAACAACAATGGCAGAGTATCGCTATGAATTAACTGTAAAAAAAGAAGTAATCGAATACGAAAGGCTGGATCGTATAAAATTAGAAACAGGGCGGAAATCAGCACTTTTTGAACGAGATGAAGATGAAATTACTTTGAAAGGTGCATTTGCAAGATTGAAAACCAGTGATGAATTATCCGATACATTGCCGTTGTTATCGTATCTTGGAATTACTTATAGCAAAAATGAAGTGGTACAGGATGTGCTTGACTGGTTTGATGAAGAGATTGATTTCTTGAATTATGGAAATCCTATGCAGGAATTACGAATGGCTATTTCTAAGTCAGAGGATGTAAAAAGACTGATGCTTCAGATGATTCAGGAGATGGATTTGGATATTGTAGATTTCCGTGTAGAAGAAAAAGAGAATGACCGGATCGAAGTATTTACAAAACACGTGGTAGATGAATATGAAGCAGAATTGAATTTATTTGATGAATCCAGTGGAACAAAGAAATTATTTGGATTGCTCCCATTTATTGCAAAAAGTTTATTGAGAGGAACGACACTTGTGATTGATGAATTGGATGCAAAGATACATCCGGTATTACTTAAATACCTTATTATGACCTTCAGTAATATGGAAAAAAATAAAAAGGGTGCACAGTTGATTTTTACATCACATGATCTGTCTACTATGAACAGTGAAGTATTCAGAAGAGATGAAATCTGGTTTGTAGCAAAAGGAAACCGTCAGAACTCAAAATTATATTCTCTTGTAGAATTTAAAAATAAGAAAGGTGAATCTGTACGAAAGGATGCCAAGTTCGATAAACAGTATCTGGAAGGGAAATATGGTGCAGATCCATACCTCAGAAAGATTATAGATTGGGGGACGGTGAATGGCTAAACGAGGCAGAAAAGAGAAAGACAACTGGAAGAAGAAACGGCGGCAGGAATATCTGGAAAAGAAAGAATTTCGCTACTATATTTTCTGCGAGGGACAAGCAACGGAACCTAAGTATTTTCAAGGATTCAAACGGTATATTGAAGATAATCCCATTTATCGAGATATGGTTTTGATTGAAATTGAAGGCTGCCAGGCTGAGACGATGCGGGTAATCGGAAAGGCTGAAGAGTATGTACGTGAAAATAAGATTACGAAAGGGCAGATATGGTGTGTCTATGATAAAGACAGCTTTCCATCCAGTGATGTCAATGGAGTAGTCCAGCGGGCAGAAGTATTAAATCAAAAGAATCCAGATATTCAGTATCATGCGGCGTGGAGTAATGAGTGTATCGAATTCTGGTTCATGTTACATTTTGCATATTATACGGCAAATAATCATAGGTCCGAGTATAAGAAATTTTTGAATGAGAAATTTCAGGAACTGGGAATTGGGAAGTATGAGAAGAATATGGATGACATATTTGAGACGCTGATGAATGGTGGAAATCCGAAGTTGGCAATTCGATATGCGAGACGGATTATTAAAAATGGAGAAGGAAAGACACCGGCGGAGATAGCACCAGGAACGAAGGTGTATGAGTTGGTGGAAGAACTGGTGAAGTATTTGCCGGAACAGGTGAAAATTAAATTTGTAGAGTTTGAATAATATAATTTTTAAATAGAGTAAAGGAGAAAATAATGGAGGAAACAACAGAAATGAATGATATATATACAACAGAACTGTTAGGTCTTGGAGTAACATTAACGGAAATGGCAGTTAAGGGTACTGCTACAAAAGTATCAAATAAAATTAGATCAATTAAAGAAGAAAAAAATGTTGAGAAAATACGAAATACATATGATGAAATTATTAATGAACTACTTAATGAACGTGAAGAAGCAGTTCGTATTGCACAAGCGTATAAAGCAGAATTAGAGAAGGTTGTTATTAGTGATGATGACATTCAACATTTGCATAATACTGTTTCGAGAATTCTTGAGATTATCAAGGAATCTCAAATAGCCAGTGTTAAATCAATGGGAGACGAAGCAGTGGAGAAGGTAAAAAAGCAGGTTGAATCTTATGAACAGATTAAAGAGTTAATTAGTGTAGATACATTAAAAACAATGCAATTATTAGGATTTAATTATAAAGCTGCTATTGGAGAACCATTAACGCTTATGCTTAAGAATCTTATTTTATCGAAGGTTACTGAACCGGATTCTTTGATTGCTCTTCAGAAAATAGTAACACCAGAAATGGTAGAAATATTAAAAGATGAGACTGCATATGAGAACTTTAAACAAATAACAGGCATTAAGTGATTAGTGCTTGGGGTCTAATTGGGGTATTTTATAAAAACAAAATTTTAAAATGATAAAATAAAAAGTGCAAGAAAAAGCAAAATCTTGCACTTTTTTTGTAATAATGGAAACGTTGTCCGTAGGCAACTTTATATCAAAATTGTATAATTGCCATAAAGAATTGAAAGGAGATAAAAGATGACAACGAGTCAATTATTACATGAACGAATGAAAGAAAAGGAATATTCTAAAATTAGGCTACAAAATGAATTAGGATGTTGTGAAAAAACACTGCGAAATTATCTTAATGGAACGACAACTAGCGGACCATATTTAATGAAGTTATTGGCAATATTGAATATATCGGTTAGTGAATGGAACAGTTGCAAAAATATAAAACAAGAAGAGGTATTATAGATGGGAAAATATAAAGACGTAAGAGAAGTGATAGTTAATACATTATCTGATGAAAAATGGCATGGAGTAGATGAAATTCAAAGTAAATGTGAGGGAGAAGGAATAAATTTAGAAGGCGATAGAGGACCTATTTATAATGTTGTACATCAATTAAAGAAAAAAGGAAAGGTTGAGGCAAATGGAATGGGTGAGTATAGAATATGGAATCAAGATATAGAGCATATTGAAAAGGGAGGATGTGAATCTTTTTGTAGTCAGAAAAATGAGTTGCTAAAAAATATAGAAAGTATAGAAATATATTTGGTTAAGTACAGAAATTTTGATTGGATTAATTGTTCAGACGAAGAGTTACAAGATGCAAGAAGTAATGTGACTACCTTGCTAGATTTAGCACGGAAAATAGAAAAAGAATTTAGGAGAATATAATGTCCTGTTGTGTACAAATAAAAATTTTGTTATATAATACTATAAAGATGTAACAGAACGAAACAACTATAACAGAGAGGTAACACTATGAACATTGCAGCCTATTGCAGAGTCTCCACCGACAAAGCCGATCAGCTCAACAGTCTGGAAGCGCAAAAGGAATTTTTTTCAGAATACACAAAACGCACAGGGGACACTTTAGTAAGATTATATGCAGATGAAGGCATTTCCGGAACTAAAATTAAAAATCGAAAAGAATTTCTTCGCATGATGATTGATGCAGAGCATGGATTATTTGATATGGTTGTTGTAAAAGACATCTCTCGTTTTGCAAGAAATACTGTAGATCTTTTACAGAATGTCCGTAAGCTGAAATCATTGGGAATTGAGACACAATTCTTAACAGCGAATATGACCAGTATGGGAAACAGCGAGTTTGTTCTCACCATTTTTGGAGCTCTGGCACAGGAAGAAAGTGCAAATACTTCCAAGCGTGTAAAGTTCGGCAAGAAGATGAACGCAGAAAAAGGACGAGTTCCTAATATTGTATATGGATACGATAAAACAATCGGAGATTATTTTAATCTTGCAATCAATAAAGAAGAATCTAAAGTTGTACAGCAGATTTACAAGTGGTATACAGAAGAAGGTTACGGTGCGGCCAAGATTGCAAATATGCTAAATGAAAAAGGTTATAAGACAAAACGAAATTGCAAATGGAGTCAGAATGCAACGTGCCGTATTTTAACAAATGAAATATATACCGGAAAAATCATCAATGGCAAGCAAGAAGTCAGTGATTTTCTGACAGGTCAGAGAAGAGACAAGGACGAGACTGAATGGATGGTTGTGGAGCGGCCGGAACTTCGAATCATAGAAGATGAGACATTTGAAAAAGCACAGGAGATTTTAAGAGGCAGACATGATGCATTTAATCTTAGTCACGAACGGCAGAGTAATAAGCATCTGTTTTCGACATTGATCAAATGTAAAGAATGTGGCTGGTCCTTCCGTAGAACGGTTCGTACTTATAAGAACACGTATGTACGGTGGGTATGCTCGGGGCGAAATGGCCGGGGCGTAGATAGCTGCCCCAATAAAACGATTGTGGATGAGGAAGAACTCATTGAAGTTCTGCAGGAATATTTTACAAATGTATTGAAACAAAAGAAAAAAGTGATTGCTCATGTGGTAAATGAGTTTCAGCGTGTATATAAAGCTAAAGATGAAAATGTAGAGTACGAAAAAGAATTAAATGCAGAACTTGCTAAATTGCAAAAGACCAGACAAAAATATATGGATATGTATACGGATGATTTGATTTCTCGTGAAGAGTTGAATGAGAAGATTGGTGGTTCTCGCCAGGAAATGGAACGAATAGAAAATGAACTCAAGATGGTATCTTATCATTTAACCAAAGGGGAACAGTTAGAGAATATTTTAAATAATACATTTAAAGAAATTGAAGACATTACTGATGTACACCAGATGACCAATCAGCAGTTAAAGCGATTGATTCAGAAGATAGAAGTAGATAAGGATGGAAATGTAGATATTTATTTACGCTTGCTTGGAGATCTTGGCTTAGATGAGTCTGTATTAATCGAAGAAAATGAGACCGTTCTAAATTGTAACGACCAAACATAAAGATGTAACAGAACGTCTTCTCCAGATCAACCCATCTCTTGCAGGTGAGGCGCGAAAGGTTCTGGATCTGAACAAATCGGAACGGCACATCCGGGGCGGACTTGCTACCAGAGAAAAGTACCTGCATCAGCACGCATAAAAAATCCTTTTCTTTGCAAAAAGATGGTGTATTACATTTTTACAGTATATAATAGAGAAAACGGGGATATACAAAAGAGAAGGGACAGGAAAAGAGAAGAATGGGGAAAACGAAACAAAAACAGGATCGAAGTCATTATCTGTTTTCCAATCGGGAACTGGCAAATCTGATCGGACCTTTGGTAATCGAGCAGTTATTGGCAGTTTTTGTTGGGATGGCAGATTCTATTATGGTTGCAAATGTTGGAGAAGCAGCTGTGTCGGGCGTGTCGCTGGTTGACAATATTATGATTCTGATCATCAATATTTTTGCGGCACTGGCGACTGGTGGAGCAGTTGTTGCCGGACAGTATATTGGCAGGAAAGATGAAAAATCAGCATGTAAAGCGGCTACACAGCTGGTATGGTTTGTGAGTCTTAGTGCGGTTGCGATCATGATATTGGTTTACTTTGGAAAAGATATAATTCTGAATCAGGTATTTGGTCACATTACAGCGGAAGTAAAAGGACATGCAGATATTTATCTGCTAATTGTAACAGCTTCGATTCCATTTATCGCGTTATATAATGGTGGGGCAGCAATTTTCCGTGCGATGGGGAATTCGCAGGTATCCATGCGGGTATCGCTTTTGATGAATGCAATCAATGTAACCGGAAATGCAATTCTTGTGTTCGGATTACGGATCGGAACGGCGGGGGTTGCAATACCGACACTGATTTCCAGAATGGTTGCCGCGATAGTGATAACAGTGTTGCTCTGCAATCAGACACGTATCTTGCATATTGAGCGGACACTGAAAATCCGGTTTGATGGAAGAATGATACGGAAAATACTTGCAATTGGGGTTCCCAATGGTCTGGAAAACAGTATGTTTCAGCTGGGCAAAATTTTAGTGCTGAGTCTGGTTTCAACCTTCGGTACTTATGCAATTGCGGCAAATGCAGTTTCCAATGCGATTGCGCTGTTCCAGATTCTTCCTGGAATGGCGATCTCGCTGGCAATTACGACAGTTATTTCCCAGTGCGTCGGCGCAAATGACTATGAACAGGTACATTACTATCTGAAAAAACTGCTTGCGATCATTTATGTGGCAATGGTGGGAACGGTAGCACTTATTTTCCTTGCACTTCCATTGATTTTGAAAGCATACAATTTGTCAGATCAGACAGCTGCGGCAGCAACAAATATTATTCATTTCCATGGAATCAGTGCAATGATTATCTGGCCACTTTCATTTGCTCTTCCAGCAGCGTATCGTGCGGCAGGAGATGCAAAAGCCTGTATGTATACATCGATTGTGTCGATGTGGATTTTCCGGATCGGATTCAGTTATCTGGTAGGAAAATATATGGGACTGGGAGTATTTGGCGTGTGGGTTGCAATGGTGATCGACTGGGTAGTACGTGCAATCTGTTTTATTATCCGGTACTTTAATGGAAAGTGGAAACATGGGGCAATTGTGTAAATACAGAAGAAAGTTGTCATTTGTGTTAGAAAGATGATGCCTGAATATGAGTTTTAATTGCAGACCAGAGTTCAAACTTTGGTTCGGGCGATAGAAAATGCTTGTAAAACATCCAGAGCTCTACTATAATAAAATATAAAAGCAATAAATAGAAAAAGCGGTCTGAAAGGATCGTATTTTACAGGAGGAAAACCTTGAAGAACGAATTAGTGATTGTACTTGACTTTGGTGGACAGTATAACCAGCTTGTCGCAAGACGTGTCAGGGAATGTAATGTATATTGCGAAATTTATTCTTATAAGATTGATATCGAAAAGATTAAAGCAATGAACCCGAAGGGAATTATCCTGACAGGAGGACCGAATAGCTGTTACGAACCGGATTCACCGACTTATTCTGAAGAACTCTTTAAGCTTGGCATTCCGGTACTTGGTCTTTGTTATGGTGCACAGCTTATGTCTCACGTACTTGGTGGAAAAGTTGAAAAAGCTGACGTCAGAGAATATGGTAAGACAGAAGTCATCATCGACAAGAAAGATTCCAAAGTATTTGAAAATGTATCTGCAACAACAACCTGCTGGATGAGCCATTTTGATTATATTTCGCAGGTGGCACCGGGATTTGAGATTACTGCACACACAGCAGACTGTCCGGTAGCAGCAGCAGAAAATGCAGCAGAAAAGCTTTATGCAATCCAGTTCCATCCTGAAGTGCTTCATACACCGGAAGGAACCAAGATGATCAACAACTTTGTAAAGAATGTCTGTGGATGTGTCGGCGAATGGAAGATGGATGCATTTGTTGAAAATACCATCCAGGAAATCCGTGAAAAAGTTGGGGACGGAAGAGTACTTCTTGCGCTTTCAGGCGGAGTTGATTCCTCTGTGGCAGCAGGACTGCTTTCCAGAGCAATCGGCAAACAGCTTACCTGCGTATTTGTAGATCACGGTCTTCTTCGTAAGAATGAAGGCGATGAAGTTGAGGCAGTATTTGGACCGAATGGTCAGTTTGACCTGAACTTTATCCGTGTCAATGCACAGGAAAGATACTACAACAAGCTTGCTGGAGTTACAGAACCGGAAGCAAAGCGTAAAATTATCGGAGAAGAATTTATCCGTATTTTTGAAGAAGAAGCAAAGAAGATCGGTGCAGTAGAATTCCTTGCACAGGGAACGATTTATCCGGATGTTGTAGAAAGCGGACTTGGCGGAGAATCAGCAGTGATCAAGTCTCATCACAACGTAGGAGGTCTTCCGGAGTATGTTGATTTCAAAGAAATCATTGAACCACTTCGTGATCTCTTCAAAGATGAAGTCCGCAAGGCAGGTCTTGAACTTGGACTTCCGGAGAAGCTTGTATTCCGTCAGCCATTTCCGGGACCGGGACTTGGAATCCGTATCATCGGAGAAGTAACGGCTGAAAAAGTACGGATCGTACAGGATGCAGATGCAATTTACAGAGAAGAGATTGCAAACGCGGGACTTGACCGCAGCATCGGACAATATTTTGCAGCCCTGACCAACATGAGAAGCGTTGGTGTTATGGGTGACGAGAGAACTTACGATTATGCAGTTGCACTTCGTGCAGTGAATACGGTAGATTTTATGACTGCTGAGGCAGCGAAGATTCCGTATGAAGTACTTGATAAAGTAATGAGCAGAATTATCAATGAAGTTCGTGGGGTTAACAGAGTATTCTATGATCTGACGAGTAAACCGCCGGGAACGATTGAATTTGAATAAATCGAGTTGCTTAAAAAAGCCAGTGTTTATGCGGGTTTCAGCGATTTCGATTAGTCTTTTGATAACAAATTGATAACAGTCATAGCAAGTGCCATTATTCTTGTTATCCAGTGGTTTATGGGTAACGGAACAATTAACAGGTGGCTTGCAGACTAAAGTTCGGAGCTTGGCTCTGAACAAATTCCATATTATAAACTAAGCCCTTAGCTGTGGTTAATAACCATAGTTAAGGGCTTTTTTGTCGTTGCCAAAGCATCTGTAGGGAGCTGCCAGTGGCAGGTCCTGTAGGTGCTTATTTATCTTTCAAGTGGTCTTTGAATGCTTCCACGAGAGCGTCACTTAATTCCTGTGATGGAACTTTTGCCCAACGCTGTGTGGTGTCGAACTCTGGATAATGGTAACGCCAGTTATCGTATTCTTCTCTGTTGATTTCTTCGGAAGATAGCTTGTCTGCCTGTTCTTTCCAAGCATACAGCATTTTGAGGAGTTCATATGCTTCTCTGCCTTTGTCCTTGTTGACCTTTAAGCATACCTCTCCGTCTGCTTCACTGACAGTAAGACCGTAAATATCTTCAAGGGTAAACAGAGTGTGCATAAGACCGATATAGCTGTCTATGTCAGGAACATCAAGAGCCTGTGGAGAAACATCAAGCACCTGTGCCAATGCATTTGTAAGGTCTGCTTTCGGTTTGCGTGTACCAGTTTCGTACTGTGCCAAACGCACATCAGCACTCTTTTCTGGAAAACCGATTGCTGTACCGAGATACTTTTGTGTCATACCACGCATTAGTCTGAAAAAATGTATTCTTTCGCTGATAGCCATAATGATACGCTCCTTTTATATTTAGTGAAATAAGTATAGCAGAAATGTTTAGTGGAAGTCAAGAAAAACCGAAACAAAAATGTTTAATATTTTCTTTGCAACCACTTGACAATAGCAAATATGTTTAGTAAAATAAATTACGAATTAAACAAATATGCTTAATGCGACAACTGAATGACCGTCCGAAAAGCCAAACCGCCAAGACCTCGTCGGAGCAAGTTCCGTATCGTTCGCTTGTGTGCAAGCACAAAAGCTCATTCGCTGCACTGCTCCTCCTCTTCCCCAAAAGTCTCCGACTTTTCGGGAACCCCTATACGAGCGAGCGCCTGATGTACTGCGGTGCATTGGGACAGCACAGCGCCTGCCGACAAGCAGGAGTGCCTGTTGGAACTTTAACACGGAGAAAGCGGCAAGCAAAAAATTATTTTAAGAAAGGAAGAAAAAGGATATGGAAAACAGATTTATCCGAGCCGAAGATGTGGCTCAGGAACTAAACGTATCAAAACCTTATGCATATAAACTCATCAGACAATTAAATGAGGAATTGAAAGCAAAGGGCTTTATTACGATTGCAGGGCGTGTAAATCGCCAGTATTTTTACGAAAGGCTCTACGGAGCAGGAAAGGGGGAAATGTAAATGCCGGTATTTAAGAATGAAGATAACGGTACTTGGTATGTGATGGCAAGGTATGTGAACTGGAAAGGGGAACGCAAGCAGAAATGCAAGCGTGGCTTTGCTACCAAACGAGAAGCACAGGAATGGGAAAGAATGTTCAAATTGCAGACTTCTTCAGACCTTGATATGAGTTTTGAAGCCTTTACGGAGCTTTATATCAATGATGTGAAGAACCGTTTGAAGGAAAACACGTGGCTTACCAAAGAGCATATCATACGCACAAAGATACTTCCGTATTTCGGGAAACTGAAAATCAGCGAGATTTCCACAAAGGAGATTATTACTTGGCAGAATGAAATGCTTGCCTATCGTGATGAGAAGAAAAATGAATAATATTGTAACAAGTGAGGGTGCTGCAAAGACAACTATGCTTGCTTTGATGGCTGGTGCAATATTGAATATTGGGTTAGACCCAGTTTTCATTTATGTATTAGATATGGGTGTTGCTGGTGCAGCAATCGCAACCGCAATTTCACAGATTATTTCAACTTTAGTTTATTTGACATTTGTTCTTAGAAAAAAGAGTATTTACAATTTTAGAATCAAGAACTGTACATTTACAAAAGAAATCATATCGGAGATATTTAAAATTGGTATTCCAACATTAGTATTCCAGATATTGACAAGTCTTTCTATTTCACTTGTCAATACACAGGCAAGACCTTATGGAGATTCCGTTATTGCTGGCATGGGTGCTGTGACAAGAGTTGTTTCTATGGGAAGTTTGATGGTATTTGGATTCATTAAAGGATTCCAACCGATTGCTGGATATAGCTATGGTGCAAAAAAGTTTGACCGATTACATGAAGCAATCAAGACCTCTATTATATGGTCTACTGCATTTTGTGTGATTTACGGATTGGTATTGACGATATTTTCAAAGGGAATCATATCTCAATTTACAAAGGGTGATTTAGAAATGATTCGTGTAGGAACACAGTCATTACGAATAAACGGTATTTCATTCATGTTGTTTGGATTTTATACCGTATATTCCTCATTATTCCTTGCACTTGGAAAAGGATTGGCAGGATTTATTCTGGGATCTTGCCGACAAGGTATCTGTTTTGTACCAGTTATCTTGATACTTCCTGCATTTTGGGGTATAAACGGTATTCTCTATGTACAACCGATTGCAGACTTACTTTCTGCAATTATCACAATATTTATGGCATTACACTTACACAAAGAATTAACATTAACAAAACAAAAATTTCTATCTGAAAAAACGGAATAAAA